>RCMY010008881.1_pt1 | contig 11961 bp, 11 predicted proteins | sample 2041341 | NCBI WGS metagenome assembly RCMY01 (sample SAMN09708234, study PRJNA481090) | Marine sediment metagenome, whole genome shotgun sequencing project.
ACGAGGGCCGCAAATCGTTTCGCGATGTGCGCAGTTATCGCCGTCGCAAGCGTTGGCTCAACTAAGGTGCAGGAGGGCACCCCGAGCCGGGGGTGCGATGACACATAAAGACGTAATGCATGATCTGCCGGGTGACCGGTAAAGGATGGCGCTATGACCCAGTTTTACGACCAGCTTGAAACCCGCAGCAATGATGAGCGCGCCGCAGCCCTGGCGAAGGCTCTGCCGGATCAGATTGCCAGAGCGCAGGCCTTGCCGGGCTATGACGGCAGGCTAAGCGGCGTTGAGTCGGGCCAGATCACGTCGATCGCCGATCTGGCAAGGCTGCCGGTGTTGCGCAAATCTGATCTCAGTCGGGCACAGGGCAACGCGGCCCCGTTTGGCGGGCTGACGACGCGGGCGGCGCATGGTTTTGCGCATATCTTTCAATCGCCCGGCCCGATTTATGAACCCGGTGGCACCGATCACGACTGGTGGCGGATGGGCCGGTTCTTGCATGCCTGCGGTGTCGGCAAGGGCGACATCGTGCAGAACTGTTTTGGTTATCACCTGACGCCGGCCGGCATGATCTTTGAGAATGGCGCGCGCGCTGTCGGGGCGGCTGTGCTGCCTGCGGGCACCGGTCAGACCGAACTTCAGGCGCGTGCAGCACATGATGTGGGGGTCACCGCTTATGCGGGCACGCCCGATTACCTCAAGGTTATTCTCGACAAGGCCGACGCACTTGGTCTGCCGCTTAAAATCACCCGCGCGGCGGTTGGGGGTGGGGCGCTTTTTCCGTCGCTGCGTGCGGAATATGCGGAGCGTGGCATTGCCTGCCTGCAATGCTACGCCACCGCCGATCTTGGCAATATCGCCTATGAAAGTCCCGCCCAGGAGGGAATGATCGCCGATGAAGGCGTGATCATCGAGATCGTGACCCCCGGCACCGGCAATCCGGTCGCCCCCGGCGAGGTGGGTGAGGTTGTGGTAACAACGCTCAACCCCGATTATCCGCTGATCCGCTTTGCAACCGGCGATCTGAGCGCGGTGATGGAGGGCAACAGCCCCTGTGGCCGCACCAACATGCGGATCAAGGGCTGGATGGGGCGCGCGGATCAGACCACCAAGATCAAGGGCATGTTCGTGCGCCCTGAGCAGGTGGCGGCGCTTGTGGCCGGGCATGCGGGCATCGCCCGCGCCCGGGTGATCGCCAGCCGCGAAGGCGAGGCCGATGTGATGACCGTCAAGATCGAGGCCGATGGCAATGATGCCGATGGATTTGCCGATGCAGTGGCGGAAACGCTCAAGCTGAAGGGCCGGATCGAGGTGGTTGCCAAAGGCAGCCTACCCAATGATGGCAAGGTCATCGAGGATCTGCGCAGCTACGATTGAGGGGGGTCACGATTTTTCGCCGAAAAATCGCAGGCGGCGCTTAGAAACGGTTGGCGCTATAAGGCGCAAGATCAATATTGGGGCGTTTGCCGCTGATCAGGTCGGCCACGATGCGTCCGGTCTTTGGCCCCGCCGTCAGGCCGATATGCTGATGGCCGAAGGCCGCATGCACGCCTGTCTGGCCAATCTCGCCGATCAGCGGCAGGCTATCCGGGGTCGAGGGGCGAAAGCCCATCCATTCTTCGACCCCGTCATAGCGCATCTCGGGAAAGGCGCGCGCGACCCCGCGCCGGATCAGGTCAAGCGGTGCGCGCGACGGGCCCTTGGTGATGCTGCCCAGTTCTACCGTCCCCGCACAGCGCAGCCCATGCGCCATCGGGTTCACGGCAAACTTGCCGCTGGCGATCATCATCGGGTTGTTCGGCATCTGGCTTGGCCCGGTGAAATGCAGGTGATAGCCGCGCTCGGCCTCAAGCGGCACCTTGAGGCCCAGTTTCTGCATCAGCGGCTTTGACCAGATGCCAGCGGCCAGCACCGCATGATCGCAGGGCATGGTTCCGCGACTTGTCTCAAGCCCGGTGATACGGCCATTTGCGAGGGTGATGTCGTGGACCTCGGCCTGTTGATAGGTGCCGCCCTCTTCCTGAAGCACAAGCGCCAGATCGGCCATATAGGCGCCGGGATTAAGGATGTGACCATGGGTTTTGAGCGTCGCAAGACACTGGATTGCGGCGCCAAGGATCGGTTCGGCCTCTTGCACGGCGCCGCCTTCAAGCACCTCGGGCACATAACCCGCCTCGCGCTTTAAGGCCCAGCTATAGGCGTCTGCGTCAAACGCCTTGCGGGTCTCATAGGCATAGCTGAAATCGCTTGCGGTGACCCATTTGGCGGCGCGGGTGCCACGGGTCAGGGCGATGTGCTGATCCAGGCTGTCGCCGACAATCGGGACGATTCCGGCGACCATGCGGCGGGTATCGCTGTCATTGGCATTGGCGGCGAATTTCATCAGCCACGGAAGCAGACGCGGGAAATAGGACCATTGCACGAAAAGTGGCGAGCGCGGGTTCAGGACATACTTGAGCCCGGTTGAGATAAGGCCGGGCGTATTGACAGGCACGATGGCCCATTGCGCCAAAAGGCCCGCATTGCCAAAAGAGGCCCCCGCGCCGGGCGCGTCCTTGTCGACAAGCGTCACCTCATGGCCCGCGCGCCGCAGCCAGATCGCAGAACTCAACCCGCATATACCGGCACCGATGACGATGATTTTCTGTGGGGTGGTCATTGGACTTCCAGAATAGGGAATGGAACTGCCGCCACCTAACCGCAGGTTGGGTCACGCGGCAAGTGGGCGATTGCCGCGCGACGCATTATCGGGGCGCCTAGTCGCTTTTGGTGGCCTCTAGTTCGGAATCGTTTGTCTCAATCCAGCTCTCGAATTTCTCAATCAAGTCGGCCCAAACATTATTGTACTCATGATGGAAGGCCCCCATGCAAAACTCCATGTCGTCCAGATGCCGTTTAGCAAATAATTCGTTCCAACGGTTCGAGAAGTTTGTTTGGTGTTCGCTGTGGTCAATCTTGGAGTAACCCTTGAACAGGCCTTCATGGTTCGGGTGAGCGCTCTCTGATAGGTTTGCATAAAGCGTCATCAAGCCGGGATAGCGCTTATCACTCTTCTCTAAAACGGTAATGATGTTGATCGACTTAAGGCTGGTTGTGTCATTCCGTGAACCCAGTAAAAGAGTACTCGTCTTATCACTGAAAACATGAAAGCTCAGATGTCCGTCCATTACTTTCTGAGTGAGTAGATTGAGGTAGATGAGCGTGGCAAGTGTCTCGAAGCCACTCCGCAATAGGATGCGGGCGCCTAACGTGTGACCCTGCTTATGGAGCGCATAGGATTGGGTCATCAGATCGTGCAGTCGCCAAAACACTGCTTCGCGTAGTAGCCAACTGCGGAATGGAGCCTTCCACTTGTATGCAACTGGGTTGCGGGACAATAGGCCAGCTAGCGGAATACTTGGGAATAACGAAGCCTTCCAATCAGCTATAGTTTGTTCGATGGAATTCATGACCAAGAAATAGCATGGTGCTAATCCAAAGTCAGCGCCGCGAGAAAGAAACCCGTCGAGATGGCTGTCAGGGGCAAATCGTCGTAATGTGACGTGACCGTATGTTGAGGAAGTCGCAGCGAAAGTTGACTTTATATGCATGGCCCCTCTGCCCCCGACCTCCACCCATCAGACAAAAAGAAAACCCCGCCGAAAAGGCGGGGCTGATATCGTCCACCGAAGTGGGTGCAGGCTTAGCCCTGGCGGGCTTTGAACCGAGGATGCGTCTTGTTGATGACGTAGACGCGGCCTTTGCGGCGCACGACACGGCAATCGCGATGCCGGTTCTTAAGCGAGCGGAGTGAATTACGAACCTTCATGGTCGTCTCCTCATTTGTCGCGGCGCGGGCCAGCGCCTTGGTTACGGGCGTTCTGCGGCGTGCAGAACAGTGAATTCATGGTGGGCGATACAAGGTTCGAACTTGTGACCCCTTCGATGTCAACGAAGTGCTCTACCGCTGAGCTAATCGCCCATGAATACCGTCTGGTCCCATGCCCCAACAAAAGGGGCGCGAGAGTCCGCGCCGGTTGCTGGTCTATAAAAGGAGTCGGAAGGGGGATCAAGGGCTTTTAGAACCTCAATTTCAGTCTATTATAGGTTTCACAAGGAGAGGTCATGCCAAAGGTCGCCTATCACCTGACATATCCGGAACGGCGCACCACATCGGTGGTGTTCGCCTCGCCCCATAGTGGGCGCGACTATCCCTGGACGTTCCTGCGCCGGACCACGTTGAACGAGCATTCCGTGCGCTCCTCTGAGGATGCGTTTGTTGATCGCCTGTTTGAGAGCGTGCCAGAGGTCGGCGCGCCCTTTATCAAGGCCGGTGCGCCGCGCGCCTATGTCGATCTCAACCGAAGCGAGGACGAGCTTGACCCGGCCCTGATCGAAGGCGTCAGCAAGACCGGCCATAACCCGCGCGTCGCCTCTGGTCTTGGGGTGATCCCGCGCGTTGTGGCCAATGGGCAGGCGATCTATTCCGGCAAGATTTCGATGGCCGAGGCCAAGCGCCGGATCGACACCTATTGGCGGCCCTATCACACGGCACTTGGCGGGCAGCTTGATCAGGCGTTTTTGATGTTTGGACAGGCTATCCTTGTCGATTGCCACTCGATGCCGCACGAGGCGATGGATGCCGTGGCGCGCCGCGGGGTGCGCCGCCCCGAGGTGGTTCTTGGCGACCGCTTTGGCGCGGCCGCCGACAGTGACATCGTGGACCGGATCGAGGCCGCCTTTCAGCGCGCCGGTCTGGTGGTGACGCGCAACACGCCCTTTGCCGGCGCCTATATCACCCAGGCCTATGGCCGCCCCACGCGCGGGCGCCATGCCATTCAGGTTGAGATTGATCGCGCGCTTTACATGAACGAGGGTCTGATCCGCCCCAACGGTAATTTTGACGCCTTCCGCACCCTGTTGCGCGGTGTGATCCGAGAGATTGCCGATATTGGCCGTCCCTTGGCCAAGCCTCTGGCGGCGGAATAACCCTAACGTAACGCGCGCCCCTTGAGAATCGCATCAGCGCCAAATTTCTGACGGATAAGATCGGTGGCCTTTTCCGCCTTGCTCCGCTGAACCGCCTGTGGATCAAGCAGATCACCGGACCGGTCCGCCCCGTCCTCTGGCCCCAACTCAGACAGGCCTACCCCGATAAGCCGATAGGCGGCCCCCTGGGGCAGATGATCCATCAGACCCCGCGCAGAACGATAAAGCGTATCGGCAAGCTGGGTCGCGTCGCGCAGCGCCTGACGGCGGGTGATCAGCGAATGATCGCTGCGCTTGAGCTTGAGGGTCACGACCCGCCCGGCAATCTGTTTCGCCTTGGCGCGGTCGGCCACCTTTTCCGAGAGCCGCCACAAATGCCCGTCAAGGATGTCGGCATCGCTGGTATCCTCGAAAAACGTGGTCTCGTTCGAGATGGATTTCACCGGCTCATGCGCCGAGACGCGCCGCGCATCGCGCCCGCGCGCCAGATACCAAAGCCGCCCACCCATGGCGCCAAAGCGCGCGGTCAGGTCCTCGCGCTCCCATCGCAAAAGATCGGCAAAGGTGCGGATGCCGGCCGCATTCAGCGCAGAGCGCGTACTTTGCCCGACACCCCAGATAAGGCTCACGGGTTTGTCCTTTAGAAAGGCGTCGGTTTCACCCGCACCGATCACCGAAAACCCCTGTGGTTTGTCGAGGTCCGAGGCGATCTTGGCGAGAAACTTGTTATGGCTCAGCCCGATTGATCCGGTCAGGCCAAGCTCGCTGCGCATCTGGCGCACCAGCCGCGCCAGCATCACCGCCGGGGGCGCGCCATGAAGCCGCTCTGTGCCGGTGAGATCAAGAAACGCCTCGTCCAGCGACAAAGGTTCGATCGCGGGGGTCAGCGCCTGCATCATCGCGCGGATTTCGCGCGAGACATCGGCATAGACCTGCATCCGCGGCTTGATCACCACCGCCTCGGGGCAAAGCTTGAGTGCCTGAAACATCGGCATCGCCGAGCGCACACCACGTATGCGCGCGATATAGCACGCGGTCGAGACCACGCCGCGCCGCCCGCCGCCAATGATAAGCGGCTTATCCGCCAGTTCCGGATTGTCGCGCTTTTCGACGCTGGCATAAAACGCGTCGCAATCCATATGGGCGATGGACAATTGAAACAACTCGTCATGCGCAATCACCCGCGGGCTGCCGCAGGTGGGACAGCGCGTGGCGGTTTCGAATCGGGCAAGGCAATCGCGGCAAAGGCTTGGCATGATGGCGCCATATTACCCCATCACGCGCGCCGTGCCAGCCGGCCCTGAGGGTTCAGCCAATATGGGTTTGACGAAAGGTTTCGCCGTCCCGGTCAATAAAGATGGCGCTTACCCCGTGTTCCTCGGCCAAGAGTGTCGCCTTGCGCTTGCCCATCACCATAAACGCGGTGGCCCAGGCATCGGCGTCGATGCAGGTTTTGGCCAGTACAGTCACCGAGGCCGCCGCATTTACCAGAGGGCCGCCGCGCGCCGGGTCCATGGTGTGCGACAGGCGCTGTGTGCCAAGATCGACCCAATGGCGATAATCGCCCGATGTGGCGACGGCGCAGGTCTCTAGCTCAAGGATCGAGAGCGGCGCGCGGGCCTCGTAGTCGGGTTTTTCAAGGGCAATCGTCCAGGGTTGCCCCTCGGGGCGCTGACCGATGGCGCGCAATTCACCATCAAGGCCGACAAGCGCGCTTTTGATCCCGAACCGCGCCAGCACCGCAACCATCTGATCAACAGCAAAGCCCTTGGCGATGCCCGACAGATCAAGCGTGATCAGTGCGGTTTTACGAACCCGTTGCGTGGCTTGGTCAAGCTCAAGCGCCTCATGCGCCCGATGCCGGGGCTGGATCAGGGCGCGGCGTATCGCGTCGGTGTCGTGCTCTTGTGCGCCAAACCCCCAGGCGGTGACAGCGTCGCCCATGCCGATATCAAACGCCCCGTCCGAGAGCCGCCCGATTTCAACCGCGCGCGTCAGCACCGCCATCAATTCCGCCGGCACAGCGACCCATTCACCGATGGACGCACGGTTAAGCTGCATCAGGTCACTGTCGGGCTTCCAGGTCGACATTTGCTGGTCCACCGTGGCCACGCTATCGGCCAGTGCCGCCTTGATTAAGGCGGGGTCAAGCGCCTCGGGGGCATGAAATTGCGCCGACCAGCGGGTGCCCATCGTCGGCCCACTCAGGGCGTGGCGGGTCAATTTAGTAAGTGTCTTCAACATAATGTCCCTCAGCTTTCAGCAAGGCGGGTGTCAATCCGGCGGGGGCAAGGATCTCGGTCAGGGCCTCGGCCACGCCTGCGGCCATATCGCGGCCACCGCAGACCAGCACCTGTGCGCCCTCGTTGATCAGGCGGGCAATCCGGGCCGCATCGGCGCGCAGGGCGTCCTGCACATAGGTCCGCGCGCCGGTGCGTGAAAACGCTGTGGTGACTGAGGCAAGTCGCCCATCGGCCTGCCAGCCCTGCATTTCCTCGCCATAAAACAGATCGCTATCGGGGTGGCGGGCGCCGAAATAAAGGTGCATCTCGCGGCCCGGTCGGTTGGCCCGTGCAAACCCGGCCAGCGGCCCGATCCCGGTGCCGGCACCGATCAGGATCACTGGCTTGGCGTTTGTGTGGGGGCGGAAATCGGGATTGTGGCGCACAAAACCCTGAACGCTGTCGCCGGGGTCAAGCGACAAAAGCTGCCCCGAGCACAGCCCACCGGGATGGCGGCTCACGCAGATTTCGACAAAGCCGTCCCCTTGCCCCGAGGCCAGCGAATAGAACCGTGGCACCGCGGCGCCTTCGGGAATGATGCCCAAAAGGTCGCCTGCCGAAAACTTGGCAAAGCCGCGCCCGGTCAGTCGCGCAAACCGCCCGGTTTGGGGCAGGGCAAAGCGCAGGATCGCCGCCGGGGTCTGCATGTCAGAGCCGTAATCGCGGCGCGAAATAAGCGTAAGCGCCTGACTTTGCGGGATCATCGGGTGATGCGATAGCTCAAGCGGATGGCCAAGCGCCTCGCCCAAGGCGCGGCCCCAGCGGGCGAATTCCTGCGGCGACTGGCGATCAACGGTGCCCATCGGCAAAAGCGCTTGCCAACCTTTTTCGCCTGCGACGCGCGCCACCTCGGCGCCATAGGCGCAGAATTTTGGGAACTGCCGGTCACCAAAGCCGAGCACCGCAATCGGCATGTCCAGCGCCTGTGGCAGGGCCGCCAGCCGGTCAAGAAATCCTTTGGCCGATGCGGGTGCGATACCATCGCCATAGGTGGCGGCCAGCACGATCACCCGCGCCGCGCGACCATAGCGGTCGGGACGGAACCCCGACATCGCCCCGGTGTGAACCTTGTGCCCGGCCTCGCGGAGGCCCTGATGAAGCGTCGCGGCAAAGCCCCAGGTGCTGCCGCCCTCACTGCCTACCAGAAGGATGGTGTCGGCCTGACCGGCGGGGGTGTTGCCCTTGATCCGGGGCCGTGCGCGGCGCGATTGCAGCCACAGCATCGCGCCAGTGATTGCCATGAACGGTGCGCCAAGCGCCATGAGGCCAAGGATTACCCCAAGCAAAGCCGCGCCTTGCCCGGTATGAAGCATATAAATTGTCTCATTCACGCGCTGCCACAGGCCCGCATCGGCCCAGATCAACACCTCGCCGGTGCCCTGGTCGATATAGCCCTCGCCGACATCGGTGGTGAGCTTGAACACATCGGTGGGATCACCCGGATAGGGAAAGGTCAGCTCGCGCAGGTCACTGACGGGGGTGTCGCGCAGCAACGCCATGGTGCCGGGGATGGCGCCTGTCTGTTCACTGACCGCGCGCGGGAAGGTCGGGGGATTTTCACCCTCGGGAATAAGGCCAAAGGTGCTTGCGGTCATGAAAAGCGCGGTGATCGACGAGAGCAACAGCCCCGCAACGGTAACGCGCGCCACCTCGACATGAAGCCGACCCATCAGCGGGCCACGCAAGCGAGAAAAGAAATGCCGCCAGCCGCCCACACGCCGCGCCGTCAGCATCAGACCCGACACCGACAACATCAAGAGAGACGCCGCCCCGGCCGCAACCACCCACCGCCCGGCATCATCCAGAAACAGCGACCGGTGCAGATTGGTCATCCAGCGCGCGAACGCCGAACGCTCGTAATCGGCGACACCAATGCCGGTTGCGGGATCAATCACCACCGCACCGGGTTGCCCGCCATCAAAGTAAAACGCGGTGATCTTGCCCGACGGTGACCGTTTAATCTGCTCAACACCGGGATAGGTGATCGCCACCCGGTCGGCCAGCGTTGCCACGCTAAGCGTCGCCTCGGGTTGGGCGGGGACCTCGGCCACGACCTCCCACGCGGGCAGGACGGACAGAACCGTGCCACTGAGCGTGATAACGACGATAAGGACCGCCGCGATCAGACCGGGAATTTTGTGCAAGCTGCGCAACATGGCAGGGCCCTTTCGTCTTGTGACTTACATGCCGTAGGTGAAATCACGGATATAACGGCGCCCGGCGACGGGTTTGTTTGCGCCCGCACGGGTCAGGGGAACAACCACCTCTGAGGGGCTGTCGCGCATGTCTTCCACGGCGGCGTCGATGTGAAGCTCATAGCCCGCGTCAAACAGGGCATCCGACAGGTCCAGCGTGATCTCAAGCTGTCGCCCCGCGCCAACGCTGGCGCCGGTGATGCCGCTGATCTCGGCGGTATTGCCGCCGGTGGCGCGGTGCCAATCGCTAAGATGCGTGTAATATTTCGACTTGCCCCCGGCCATCCAGAGGCTGCCTTTATAGGCGCCCGTGGCGTCGGTGACATAAAGCGCCAGATAGGCACCATCGCCGCCATAGTTGGACAGGGTGGTGGTGAAGGTGACCGGGGCGGCCAGTGCCGGGCCGGTCAACGCTGTGGTCAGGGCAAGCGCGGTGAGCAGGGTTTTCATGGTGTCATCTCCTGGGTGTCTTGTTTGATAGGGCTGTGTTTGACAGGCCGGGCTGAAGCGCGGCTGACCGATCCGAAGAAAGAACGTCAGCCTGCCGTCAGGTTCTGGGCAAAAAGGCCGGTTACTGCTTTACGACCGGCTTGCTTCCCGGTGTGAACAGGCCATTGTCCGGTGGGGTGACGGGACCCACGGGAGCGGCGTTTTTGCCCGACTTGCCGTAACCGTCATCATCATCGTCGTCATCTTCATATTCCATCTCGACAATGGCGAGCGTGCCGGGATCAACCTTGACCTCGATCTCGCGGCCCTGCGCATCGCGCCCGTCGATCTCATAGCAGCCATCGTCGGTCTTGATGCGGCGCACGCTCCAGCCCTGGGCCTCGGCCATCGCCTTGACCGCCTCACGCGGTTGCCAGTTGGACATCGCCACGTTGCAGTCGTCGTCATCGGCCAAAGCAAACCCTGCGGCGCCAATACCGGCCAGAAATGTCGTTGCGATCAGATACTTTTTCATTTTCCCATCTCCTGAGATTGCTGGTGATGGGGCTTTATTGCGCGCTATCCTGACTTGAACCTGAAGCGCGCGCTTTTTCTACGTCAGGTGCGCGTCAGGTTCGCGGGTGATAGAGAGGGCGAAGATTGAAACCGAACGGGAAACGCGATGCGTGTGCTGCTGATTGAGGATGATACGGTGTTGGGGGCGGCGGTGCGTGACCAGATCATTGCCGATGGCCATTCCACCGACTGGGCGACGCGGCTTGATGGTGCGGGCGAGTACCTTGATGTGGCGACCTATGACCTTATCCTGCTTGATCTGATGCTGCCCGATGGGCGCGGCCAGCCGTTTTTGCGCGCGCTGCGCGGACGCGGCGACGTGACGCCGGTGATCATTCTGACCGCGCTTGATCAGATCAGCGACCGGATCGAGGGGCTGAATGCGGGGGCCGATGATTATATGGTCAAGCCGTTTGATCTGTCCGAGCTGTCGGCGCGGGTCGGGGCGGTGGCGCGGCGCTATTCCGGCAATCCCAATCCTTTGGTCAGCCTTGGCGATCTTGAGATTGACCTTGCCGCCAAATCGGTGCGCCGCGCGGGCAGGCTCGTGTCCCTGACCGCGCGCGAATGGGTGCTGTTTGAGGGCTTCGTTCAGCGCCCCGGTCAGCTTTTGTCAAAGGCGCAGCTGGAAGAGCGGCTTTATTCCTTTGAGACCGAGATTGAGAGCAACGCGATTGAGGTCTATGTCAGCCGCCTGCGCAAAAAGCTGGGCCGCGAGCGGATTGAGACGGTGCGCGGCCTTGGCTATCGGCTGGGCGCAGCGTGAAGCTGCCCGGATCCCTGCAAGGCAAGCTGGCGCTTGGGCTTGGGCTTGGGCTAACGGTGGTGTGGCTTGCCACCGCACTCGCCACCGCAACCCTGCTGCGCAGCGAAATGAACGAGGTTTTTGATTCCGCCCTTGAGGAAACCGCACAGCGCATCCTGCCGCTTGCGGTGCTGGATATTCTTGATCGCGACGAAGAAGGCATCAGTCAGCGCATCGCAAGCCTGCGCCAGCATGAAGAGTTTTTCACCTATATCGTGCGCGATGATCAGGGCCGCGTGTTGCTGCGCTCGCATTCCGCCGATGACGCGATTTTCCCGCCGTTTGAGACGCTCGGATTTTCCCGGACAGCGACGCATCGGCTGTACTTTGATGCGGCTCTGCGGGGCACGATCACCATCGCCATCGCCGAACCCCTCAACCACCGCGCCGAGGTGGCGCGCGAATCCCTGATGGCGCTGGCCCTGCCGCTTATCGTGGTGATCCCGCTTAGCCTTATCGGCCTTTTGCTGATCGTCCGTCGCAGCCTTGCCCCGATGCGCGACTTTAGCGGCGCTTTGTCCAGCCGCGGCGCGCGTGATCTGTCGCATGTGGGCGACGATAGCCTGCCGGATGAATTTCTGCCGATGGCCGATGCTGTGAACCAGCTTCTGGACCGCTTGCGTCGCACCCTTGAGGCCGAGCGCAGCTTTACCGCCAATGCCGCACATGAGCTGCGCACGCCCGTCGCCGCCGCGCTTGCACAGACTCA
>RCMY010004568.1_pt1 | contig 11960 bp, 10 predicted proteins | sample 2041341 | NCBI WGS metagenome assembly RCMY01 (sample SAMN09708234, study PRJNA481090) | Marine sediment metagenome, whole genome shotgun sequencing project.
TAAAATTAATTTATATTTTCCACATCATCGTATTTTTTAGTTTTTATTTAACGAAGTATGTATCTTTATAATAAGTATTTTTACGCAAATTAATGCCATGGAAATCAGCACTATTGTCAGTATTTTTTTAGGAATATCTCTAGCCGCTTCAGTTGGGTTTAGAATATTTGTCCCATTTTTCGTTCTAAGTTTGGCGGCGCATTATCAAATAGTTCCACTAAATGAAAATTGGGAATGGGTTGGTAGTACTACCGCCATGATTACTTTGGGTATTGCAACTATTGTTGAAATTGCTGCGTATTTAATTCCATGGGTTGATCATCTTTTAGACACGATAGCGATTCCTCTCGCTGCGATTGCCGGCACAGCAATCATGCTTTCTACGGTGGCAAATTTTGATCCGTTTTTTACTTGGGTTTTGGCGATTATCGCTGGAGGCGGAACTGCCACTGCAATTAAAAGTTCTACATCTACAACTCGTTTGGCTTCGACAACTGCAACTGCTGGATTAGCAAATCCTGTTGTGTCTGCTGTCGAATCTGGTACTTCCATTTTTTTATCGATTTTTGCCATTTTTTTGCCAATCGTTGCAATTGTTCTGGTAACTGCAATTCTTTGGTTTGTTTTCAAGTTATTTAAAAAGGTTATTCCCAAGAGAAAAGTTAAAAATTAGCTTTAATTTGATAGATTTGGATGGATATTTTCGATATTTGCACATAGAGTCTGTTTAAGAATTCTAATCACAAATTCTTAAACAGACTCTTAAAATTATACTGTCATTTTCTGCGTTTTCACGGATGGATTACTCGGAAAATTAAATCGAAAAGAAAGCATGAAACGAGCATGTTCAAAGCATTATCACTCAAGAAATGATCAATAGCGAACAGCATGTGTCCATTGAAAAACAATAAATATAAACACATGAAACCAAGTATTCCAAAAGGAACCCGGGATTTTTCTCCTGTTGAAGTTGCTCGTAGAAATTATATATTTAATACCATCAAAGAAGTATTTGAAATTTACGGATTTCAACCCATTGAAACCCCTTCTTTTGAAAATTCTTCTACCCTTATGGGGAAATATGGAGAAGAAGGCGATCGTCTTATTTTTAAAATTTTAAATTCCGGAGATTTTTTATCCAAAACAGATGAAAATCTTTTACAAGAAAAAAACTCTCAAAAAATCACAAGTCAAATTTCAGAAAAAGCATTGCGATATGACTTGACCGTTCCTTTTGCGAGATATGTGGTACAACATCAAAATGAGATTGAATTTCCGTTCAAACGGTATCAAATGCAACCCGTTTGGCGTGCTGATCGTCCGCAAAAAGGGAGATTTAGAGAGTTTTACCAATGTGACGCCGATGTTGTTGGTAGCATAAGTTTATGGCAAGAAGTAGAATTTGTTCAGTTATATGATGCCATTTTTACCAAATTAGGTTTGACAGAAACGGTTATCAAATTAAACAACCGTAAAATATTATCCGGAATTGCAGAAGTTATTGGAGCTCAAGAAAAATTGATTGCTTTTACCGTTGCCTTGGATAAGCTCGATAAAATTGGAGAAGATGGTGTGAAAAGAGAAATGCTTGCCAATGGAATTTCTAATGAAGCTATTGAAAAAGTGCAGCCTTTATTTCATTTTGACGGAACAAATACTCAAAAACTAGCACAATTAGTAATTTTATTGGAAAACTCTGAGGAAGGAAAAAAAGGAGTAGATGAGTTACAATTCATCATAGAAAATATCGATAAACTAGGATTACAATCTGCTGTTTTAGAGATAGACGTGACCTTAGCGAGAGGGCTGAATTATTATACGGGAGCTATTTTTGAAGTGCAAACCAATAAAGTTGCCATGGGCTCCATCGGTGGTGGCGGTAGATACGATGATTTAACCGGAATTTTCGGATTGAAAAATATGAGTGGAATTGGTATTTCCTTTGGTTTAGATCGGATTTATTTAGTACTGGAAGAGTTAAACTTGTTTGCACATACCGAATTACCAAAACCCCAAGTTTTGTTCTTGAATTTTGGAGAAAAGGAAGCGCTTTATAGCATGAAAGCCATACAAAAGTTACGCTCTAAAGGGGTAAAATGTGAGTTATATCCGGATGCGGCTAAATTGAAAAAACAAATGAATTATGCAAATAAAAGAGATATTCCGTATGTGGTAATCGTGGGTGAACAAGAAGTTGCACAACAAAATTTCACGTTAAAAACGATGATTTCTGGCGAACAAGGCACCTGTAATTTGGAAGAATTAATATATCTTATTAGCCATTAATTGTTACATATTATATAAAACTATTGTATTTTTGCAGATTAAAATTGAAAGATCATGTTTGAAGCAAAAAATGTTAAAACCAACGAAATGATTGAAGAAATTGGAGATAATCACGTCTCTACCTCAGCACAAACGCCTTTAAGAAAAGATGCTTTTGAACTATCAGATGCGGATAAAATAAAATCCATTCAAAATGATGTTGCCCATATTTTACATACCCTTGGCATGGATTTGAATGACGATAGTTTAAAAGGAACTCCGTTAAGAGTTGCTAAAATGTTTGTTAAGGAGATTTTTGGAGGATTGAATCCAAATTCAAGACCAAAATTATCCACTTTTGATAATAGTTATAAATACGGTGAAATGCTTGTAGAGAAAAATATTACGGTTTACTCTACCTGCGAACACCATTTGTTACCAATCGTTGGGAAAGCCCATGTTGCTTATATTTCAAACGGAAAAGTTATTGGTTTATCTAAAATGAACCGAATTGTTGAACACTTTGCCAAAAGACCGCAAGTTCAAGAGCGTTTGAACATGCAAATTGTGCAAGCTCTTCAAGAAGCATTGGGTACTCAAGATGTTGCTTGTATCATTGATGCCAAGCATTTATGTGTTAATTCAAGAGGTATTGAAGATATAACAAGCAGTACAGTTACATCAGAATTCGGCGGAAAATTCAAAGAGAAATCGGTTCGCAGAGAATTATTAGATTATATCAAACTCGACACGAAATATCAATAAAATTTCTGACTTACTATAAATATCTTGGTTTGTTAAATTTTCGTTACAAGGTTTCTAAAAAGCGCATTGTATCTACACCATCTGCATAATCCCAAAGCTGTGGTTTTTGAGTTTCTCCAAAAGAAACGCTATTTTCTATAGCATTTCCAACAATGCATTGAATCGATTCTTTATCCTCTTTCAGTTTTTGCTCCAACGATTCCAAATCTGTATAGTACTCATAAAATAAGGTTGCAATGGGCGAAGCGTAGCTTGCATCTTCTTTTAACATTAGAAATCCGTTTTCTAAAATTTTAAACAGACTCATTAAGTAAACAGCCTTGTTATAATCGTAATTATTCTCGTATTTTTTATAATTTATAATAACACTATATGATATAATAGCATTAAAAAGAGGGTCGAAATTATACCCTTTCGGGACAAATAATTTGGAAACACTTCGACATCCTAAACCAAAATATCTAAAAATATCTTCTCCGAGTTGGTGCAGTTCTTCCGGTGTTTCTTTACCGGTTAAAATTGCCGCAGAATTTCTATTCTGACGAATAATATGTGGATGTTTTCCAAAATAATAATCAAAATAACGTGCGGTATTATTACTTCCGGTTGCGATAACCGCATCAAATTTTTTTAATTTCTCCTCCGTAAAGGAAATTTTGCCTTCCATTTCTGGAGCTATTTTTTCTAAATATTTTGCAATAAACGGTAAAAAGTGACGATCATTTGATGATTGCTTCACAATGATATTATGACCAGAAACAAGAACCGATAAAAAATCATGAAAACCTACCAACGGAATATTTCCCGCCATGATAATTGCAACATTTTTCGGTTTTACAGTACTTAAATTATAAGAAGAAATCCATGTATTTAAATTATTCTCTTTTAATACGTTAGACCAACTTTGAAAAGCATATAAAACATTCTCTTTGGTAAACCATCCGTTGTACTCAATCGCTCGATTTATTTGTAAAGAAAAAGCATCAAAAAACAAATCATTTTGCAAAATATTTTCTTTTTTTACGATTCCCTCAGGATGAAACTGACCTAAAAATTCCCCTAATTTTACGATTGCCTGTATTCTGTTTTCCATAGTTATCCTCCGGACTTTTTAAATTTGAAAGTTTATCTTTGCGGTTGCAAATTTAACTAAAAAAAATCATGGCAATAATAATAACGGACGAATGTATCAATTGTGGAGCTTGTGAACCAGAATGTCCGAATACTGCAATATATGAAGCCTCGGAAGATTGGAAATTTTCTGACGGAACTACTTTAAAAGGAGATCTCATTTTACCGAACGGAAAAGAAGTGAATGCCGATGAGGATCAAGAACCAATAAGCGATGAAGTTTATTTTATCGTACCTGATAAATGTACCGAATGCAAGGGTTTTCATGATGAACCACAATGCGCCGCTGTTTGTCCGGTGGATTGTTGTGTTCCCGGTGATGAACATATCGAGTCGGAAGAAGTTTTGCTTGCCAAACAAAACTTTTTACATAAAGAATAAACTGAATTTCTGTTGAAAAAGGATTTCTTGAGGTTGTGTATCGGGGTTTCTGTTGAAATTGTCATTCCCGTGAAAACGGTAATCTTATGAACAGAATTTAGATTTTTAATATTTTGTTTAAACTGAAATCAGCGAACTACTTCAACGGCTCTGATTTATGCACAGTTGGTTTCAAGAAATTCTTTATTATTTTTAGAATTTAAAGGCTCAATATTTTCTTCCAAAATGATTTAAATCATAAAAATAATTATTAATTACTGCTAATTTTAAGGCAAATTCAAACAATATGTCAAAAATAGTAGTTCTTGGAGCAGGAATTTCTGGTCACACGGCTGTATCCTATTTAAGCAAGTATCTTAAAAAAGAACATGAGGTAGTTATGGTTACTCCTAACAGTAACTACCAATGGATTCCGTCTAATATTTGGGTTGGTGTTGGTTTAATGACACCTGATCAGATTAAATTTAAATTGGCACCGGTTTATAAAAAATTGGGTGTGGTTTATAAGCAAGCTTTGGCGGTTTCCATTCATCCCGAAGGTGACGCTGCGAATGACAAAGGGTTTGTTGCGATTAAATATGTTGACGAAGAAGCAAAAGAAGAAAAAGTAACTTATGATTTTTTAATTAATGCTACGGGTCCTAAACTTAATTTCGAAGCTACAGAAGGATTAGGTCCAAATAAATTTACAGAATCAGTTTGTACTTACCATCACGCTGCCCATGCTTGGGAAAAACTTCAGGAATCTATTAAAAAAATGGAAAATGGAGAAAAGCAAACATTCTTGGTAGGAACCGGTCATCCTTTAGCTACTTGTCAAGGTGCTGCATTTGAATATATTTTAAATATTGCTTTTGAAGTCAAAAAAAGAAAATTGATGCATCTCGCAGATTTTTGGTGGATTTCTAATGAATATGAGGTTGGCGATTTTGGAATGGGAGGAGCTTATGTAAAACGAAATGGTTATATAACACCTACTAAAATATTTACGGAATCTATTTTAAAGGAATATGGTATCAATTGGATCAAACGAGCAGGAGTTACCAAAGTAGAGAAAGGACTTGTTCATTATGAAAATCTGGATGGTGAATTCAAGACCATAAATTTTGATTTTGCTATGCTTATTCCTGGCTTTGCTGGAGCAGGCATGAAAGCATATAATAAAAACAATAAAGATATTACCGAACAGCTTTTTGTTGCAAATGGTATGATGAAGGTTGATGCGGATTATACGCCAAAACCTTACGAAGAATGGAAAGCAGAAGATTGGCCTTCTACCTATCAAAATACGGCATATGAAAACATATATGCTGCCGGAATCGCTTTTGCGCCACCTCACGGAATGTCAAAGCCAATGCAAAGTCCGAATGGGACAAAGATTTTTCCAACACCACCGAGAACTGGTATGCCGTCGGGAGTAATTGGTAAAATTGTGGCACAAAATATCATGCATGCTATTAAAACAGGCAAAATTGAACATCCGCATAAAGCGTCTATGGCTAAAATGGGTGCAGCGTGTATTGTTTCGGCGGGTTATGGTTTGACAAAAGGACAAGCAGCTGTTATGACGGTTAATCCAATTGTTCCTGATTGGGAAAAATACCCACAATGGGGAAGAAATATAAAGGATACCGTTGGTGTAGTTGGTACTGCCGGACACTGGATGAAGTTGTTTATGCACTATATGTTTTTATACAAAGCCAAAGCAAAACCATTTTGGTGGTGGATTCCTGAATAAACAAATATAAACTGTAACAATGAATAAAGAAGTTAAAAAAACAATACCGTATAACAATATGTCTTTTGCTACTGAGCCAACAAGAATGGTTCGGTTTATGAGAGTTTTTTTTCTATTTCAGATTTTCAATTTTTTTAAGTTAAATTGGAAAGTCATGAGAATTGTAGTGGGAGGACATTCGTAAAATCAAGGTTTTAATAACCTTACTTATTTTAAAATTAGTTTTAAGCAGGTACGCGTATTGTGATAAGGTGCTTTCCACATACCAACTTTATATTCGTTGGTATAGGGTTTTCCATCTTTGTTAACGCGCCAAAACCATTCGCCGTTTTCTGCATCTATGATTTTTGTTTGGATGAAAGTCCATGTTTTCCAAGACAATTCGAGATACTTTTTGTTTTTCGTAATTTGATAGGCATAATGAAGTCCGATCAATGCTTCTGCTTGCGGCCACCAATGCTTATCAGCATCTAAAACTCCCGTTTCTTTATCCAATTCATTGAAAACTCCACCGTCGGAATCTATCGCTTCGTTTATAAAGGTTTCGACAATTTGCAAGGCAACATTTTCTGTTTCCAGGATTAATACATCGTTTTGTAAAACTTTTGCAGCATCTATTAATAACCATGCTGTTTCAATATCATGTCCGTAAGAAATCGTTGTGTCTTGTGAATTCCATTTTTCATCGAAGAATAAGTGTAAATGGTTATCCTTTTTTAAAAACTTATGTAAGAAAAGCTTTGTCAGTTCTGTTAAATTATTTTTTAAAGCCTCATTTTCATACACTTTTAATAAATTGGTATAAGCCTCTAAAATATGCAAATGCGTATTCATGGTTTTCGCCACATTGATTTCTTTAGCACTTAATCGCATGTCGGTAATCGTTGACCAATCTTCTTTAAAAGCTTCTGTATAGCCTTTGTTTACTTGGTCTTTGGCGTTCTTTTCGATTAAATTATAAATTTCAATGGCCCATTGTAATGCTTCTTCATCTTTTGAAAATGCATAATATTCTGACAAAGCATAAATAGTAAAAGCTTGGGCATAGACTTGTTTTCGAGTATTTATCGGATTTCCTTTTGCATCCAATTCCCAAAAAACACCACCGTATTTTTTATCTTTAAAATAAGTTGAAACATATTGGTAGGAGCGAAGGCACATTTCTTTATAATTATCGGTAAGATAATGATTGGAAGCCGCAGAAAATGCCCATAAAATTCGTGAATTTAAGATAATTCCTTTGGTAGCATCCAATACTAAATTATTGTAATGATCGCGTTCGCCAACAAAACCACCGTAAATTTCATCTATTGTATTGGTTCTCCAATAATGGAGAATATTTTCCAATTCTTTCGATAAATCTTCTGATAGTGCTTGGCGAATTTGAAGCATGCTTACAAACTTTTGTTTTTGTCAACCATTGCTATAATAGTATGTACTGAACCCGAAGAAGTAAAGGTATCTTCTGGACTATTGATAACATAATCCAATAATTGCGCAACACTTGAAACCGCTACGTGCATTCTGGTGTCGGAAGATGCATAATAAATAAACACTTTTCCGTCGTCATTTTTTATCCAACCATTGGTGAACAAAACGTTAGAAACATCGCCTAGAGTTTCTTTGTAATTGGGTGCCATAAAATAACCTGCCGGTTGATGAATAACTTTGGTCAAATCATTCAAATCGGTTAAGAACATGTATAACGTATAACGCATTCCAGCAGCTGTATTTCGAACTCCATGAGCCAAATGCAACCAACCTTTATCTGTTTTTATGGGCGCTGGTCCTTGTCCGTTTTTCAATTCATAAATGGTGTGGTATACTTTATTATTGATGATAATTTCTTCTTTTACAACAGGTTTTTTCATGTCATCTACAAAACCAAAGCCTATACCGCCGCCACCTCCGATATCGATAAACCCATCTTGCGGACGCGTATATAAAGCGTATTTGCCATTGACAAATTCAGGGTGTAAAACTACATTTCGTTGTTGTCCGGTATTTGAAATCAAATCTGGTAAGCGTTCCCAAGTAAGTAAATCTTTAGTTCGTACAATTCCTGCATTGGCGATAGCAGAACTCGTATCAGAAGCTGGTGCTTTTGGATCTTTTCTTTCCGTACAAAAAACACCATAAATCCATCCATCTTCGTGTTCTGTCAGACGCATATCATAAACATTGGTGTCAGGATTATTTTTGATTTGTGGAATAACAATTGGTTTTTCCCAAAATTTGAAGCCGTCAACACCAGTTTTACTTTCCGCAATAGCGAAAAAAGATTTTCTATCATTGCCTTCCACTCGAACTGCTAGTAAATACTTATTTTTCCATTTGATCGCTCCAGCATTAAAAGTGGCATTAATCCCTATTCTCTCCATCCCAAAAGGGTTCGTTTTCGGATTCATATCATAACGCCACAATATCGGAGTGTGTTCTGCGGTTATAACCGGATTTTTATAACGGGTATAAATACCGTTGGAATAAGATAAAGGTTTATTTTTTTTACCGATTAATTTGGCGTGTCTTTTTTTTGCCTTTTCTATATTTTTTATTTTCATAACGAATTCAATTTTAATCTAATTTTTCATTTAAGGTATTCCACCAGAATTTTTTCAACAAGAACAGACAAATTGCTAAAATTGCCAAAGAAATATAAATAGGGGTGCTTTGTCTAAAAACAATATACATCGGTAAAATTACAAGAACTGTTTGTGCTACAATACCAATAGATATATTGAACATATCTCTTTTGAAATCGGTATTTTTCTTGAAATTTGGATTATCGATTGCGAGTTTATCGTGAATTGGTTTCCAAAAACCCCACGGACGAACATTTTTGTAAAATTCTTTCAATACGGCTTCATCTGTCGGAGGTGCAGAATAGGTGCCGACAAAACTTCCAATAAGGGAAATTAATAAAATTAATGGGAACAGATATAGAGATAATACATCTGGGAACAATTCGGGTACAATTCCGGCAGAAACTAATCCGGCAACCATTCCCCAAAAGAAACCTTCTCCGTTAAATCTCCACCAATGCCATTTTAAAATATTCGCGCCCACGTAACTTCCGTAAAGAACAGAAACAATCCACTGTAATACAGAATTCACATCTTTGGCGAACAAACCTAAAACAATACTTATGATAACTACCACTATTCCAGTTAGGTAGTTCATATTTTTAACTTGGTTTGCATTGGCGTCAGGGTTTTTATATTTTAAATAAATATCGTTAACCAAATAGGCTTGAGCGGCATTTAAAGTACCGGCAAAAGTCGACATAAATGCAGCAATTAATCCGGCAAGAAGCAGCCCAAGAAGTCCGACAGGCACAAATTCTTTGATTGCGGTTGGCAAGATCAATTCAAAATCAATTTCACCGGCAGTATTCATCAAGTTTAATTTTTCATAATAAATTAGTGCTAATGCAGCGAAACCAGCAATCATTAAATAACGAATCGGCATTAAAACAACAGAAACAAAACCGCTCATTTTTGATGCTTCTTCAGCGGATTTTGTCGATAATATTTTTTGCATGTCGTACGTTGGTGCAGGACCTGCAATACTTACTAAAATGCCTTTAAAAACCATCATCATAAAGAAGACACTAAAAAGACCGAAACCATCTTCTCTAATTTTTTGATTTACTTCAGGGATTATAGTTGCCCAATCCATATTAAGTTCCCAACCAAAAAATGGACTTGTCCAGCCATCTGGTACATTCAAGGTGTTTTCTCCAACGGCCTGAAATCCTAAATAACCGATAACCAGAGCTGCTACTGTCATGATGGCGAATTGCACTACATCTGCCCAAACAATACCAGACATACCGCCTAATAAAGAATAAAACACGGCAAAACAAGTAAAAATAACACCATAAAAGTGAGGCACATATTCGGGAGCAATATCAAAAGGAATGTAATTACTGACCATTTCCCAAGGAATAAATATTTCGATGAATTTTCCTAAACCGATAAATCCGTAGGCCAAATAACCCAAACACATGATGAGGGCAAATACCACCACTACGATATGCGAAAGTTTTGCTCCTTTGGCAAAACCAAATCGAGTACCAATCCACTCTGCACCGGTTGTTGCATTTGATCGCCTCAACCATTTCGATAAGTAAACCATCAAGAAAATTTGATTAAATACGGGCCAAAGCCATGGAATCCAGGCACTTTTTATTCCGTAAACAAACATTAAAGCAACTAACCAGATAGTTCCTGAAATGTCGAACATTCCAGAGGCGTTGGAGAGTCCGAGCATATACCAAGGTATTGATTTTCCACCCATTAGGTAGTCATCTTTACTTCTTTGGGCTTTTTTTCTTACGATTAATCCGATTACAACAATGGTAATTAGATATATCAAAATAATGACAATATCAACGGTGTGCAGAAATTTCATAGGTAGGTTTCGTTAAGTTAATTATTTACTCTTTTTTATATGGATGTATTAAAATATTCAAAATTTTGTTGCAAATTAATTCCATACATGGTAATCAATTTTAGAATAAATCGTAATTTTAAACCGCTGAATTTTGAGAATTGCTAATTTTTAAGACTCAAAAAAAAGATTCCTTAAAAGTAAGAATACGAGTAGTATGTTTTTGGTATTATTTTATCAAAAAACACAACAATTCAGACACATTTAAAACGAAAGAATTCGTTTTTTTTAATGTATAATAAATTCAATATCAATTAATAAATTTACTTCATGAGAACTCTAAGCTTATTTTTTCTACTTTTTATAATGCAAACCGCTATGGCACAAAACAAAACAATCGAAATTCTTTCTTCGAACAGTGATATTGGAAACCCTAAATTAAAAGGTTCTTCTAATTATGACGCTTCGAATCAGGTCTATAGCCTGAAAGGAGCAGGCTCTAATATTTGGTTCGAAATAGATGAATTTCAATATACCTATTCGAAAATGAATGGTGATTTTATTCTTACCGCAAATTTTGAATTTGTTGGAAAAGGGAATAATCCACATAGAAAAATGGGTTGGATGGTGCGTGAATCGTTAGAAAATAATGCCGCTTTTGTTGCAGGAACAGTGCATGGGGACGGACTTACCTCTATGCAAAATCGCAAAATAAGAGGGGCTATGATGGGGGAAGAAGATGAAATAAAGGCGGTGAAAAAAAATTATGAAATATTGCAGTTAGAAAGAGCTGGTTCTACGATAACGATGCGAGCAGCAAAATTTGGAGAATCTTTTGAAATAATTGGTAGCCAAGAAGTTGAAAATCTTTCAGGAGATGTATTTGTTGGATTATTTATTTGTTCTCATGATGAGAATGTTTTGGAAGAGGCAAAAGTGTGGAATGTGAGAATTGATAAACCAGTGGCAGATGATTATAATCCGAATAAAGAAGGTTGGTTGGGCTGCCGTTTAGAAACCATGAATGTGTTTGATGGTAAGAGAAAAATAATTTTAACGGAGCCATCTCGATTTGAAGCTCCGAATTGGATGCCTGATGGTAAAAACTTGTTAATCAACAAAGAAGGTTTATTATATAAAATCGCTGTGGAAGGAGGAGAGCTCAAAAAAGTGAATACCGGATTTGCCGATAATTTGAACAATGATCATGGAATATCTTTTGACGGAAAAATGTTGGCAATAAGTCACCATAGCAAAGAGGCCAATGGTGGTTCTGCAGTTTATGTTT
>RCMY010004632.1_pt1 | contig 11959 bp, 9 predicted proteins | sample 2041341 | NCBI WGS metagenome assembly RCMY01 (sample SAMN09708234, study PRJNA481090) | Marine sediment metagenome, whole genome shotgun sequencing project.
ACGCAACCTTCTATCTCGACGAAGACGAGACCGGCCACAAGGTTCGTCGGGTGATCGACGCCGGAGAAGACCTCCCCCGAGGCGTCAAGATCTCCTACTACTTGTCTGAGGATGCCAGTGCATCCGCCAGCGCCGAAGGAGCTCCGCCGGCAACGCTCACGATCAGCGACAACGATGGTGTGGAAGTCATTAGCTACTCGTCGACCAAGCCGGAGAACAGCGAGCGTCACGGGCTCGCGATCACGACGAAGCCGGGGATGAACACGTTCCGCTGGCCGATGACCCTCGACGCCGGGGAGAAGATGGTGGACACGGAGTTCCATGGGCGGCCTACGGGACCGCTGGCCAAGCCAGGCCAGTACTCGGTGGAGCTAATTGTTGCGGACCAAACGGTCACCCAGTCGTTTGAGCTGCTCCTTGACCCTCGTATCGAGACCTCTGCTGCCGATCTCGATGAGCAGCTTGAGTTTCTCCTTCGCATCCGCGACAAGCTCTCCGAGATCGTCATCGGGGTCAACCAGATTCGTCATCTCAAGAAGGAGGCCTCGTTGCTACTGGATCGTCTGGGAGCAGGGAGCGACCCGGAGTCGGCTGCGGCGCTCGACACGCTGCTCGATAAGGCCACGGCCATCGAGCACGAGCTGGTCCAGCACAAATTCCGCTCCGAAGGCGACTCACTAAACCACCGTCAGATGCTGTTCGAGAAGGTCTCCAGTTTGGTACCAGTCGTCGCCAGCGCCGACGCCCGGCCTACCACCCAGTCATACGCGGTCTACGACAAGCTCGCTGCTCAGGTCGACACGCAACTTGCCGACCTCGACTCGCTGCTCGCGAACGACTTGACGGCAGTCAACGATCGGCTGGCCGACTCAAACGTCGGCGTGGTCGGCATCTAGCGCGCGCCTAGCAACGCAGCATCATCGTGGAAGCTCTCGCCATCATCGGCGTTCTTGTCCTTGTCTTCGTCTCGTTCACCGTTTCCGCTTCGGCCGGACTCGGCGGATCGCTGGTTCTCGTCCCGACACTGGCGATCACCCTCGGAACTAAGGAAGGTGTGGCGCTAGCTGCGTTGCTGCTGTCGAGTAACAACGTGCTGAAGATCATTGCGTATCGCAAGACGCTTCCCTTCCGAGCTGCCGCCGGTATCACCGTGTTGATCGTCATCGGCGCTGCCATCGGATCGACACTTCTCGTCCGCGCCCCAACCGTTGTCGTGACTGCCTTTGTTGTCATGACGTTCGTCGGCTCCCTGATCGCTGAACGGTTCGAGGTTCGGCCGGCGAAAACCGGTTTCGCTCCCCTCTTGGCGTTCGTGTCTGGAGCTTCGAGCGGCTTTTCCGGTACATCGGGCCCGCTCAAGGGAGTCGCCATCCGAAACCTCGACCTCGATCGCCGGCACTTCGTCGGGGCCGCATCGCTGGCCTCGTTCGCCGGTGATGCCACCAAGGTGGCCATTTTCTCTGAGGCCGATCTCCTCGGTCGCTCGGCCTGGCTGCTCATGCTGGCGGCGGTGCCCCTCATGGCGCTCGGCACCTGGGCAGGCTCGACACTCAACGAGCGGGTCGGCGAACGCCGCTTCGCTCTGTTGTTCTGGACCGTGATGACTGGCTACACGGTCAGACTCGGCCTCCTCTTGCTCTGACCCCACCCAAACCCAGCCACAACCCCGAACTGGTGTCGGTGGAACCCGCTGAGCGGGTTCCACCGGCACCAGTTCGATAGATTCGGGACCGTGAGCACTCGAATGCCAGACGCAGAGTTCAATATCACCGAGCAGTTGGTGCGTTCGCTACTTGAGCGCCAGTTCCCGGCGTTGGCCGCCCTACCGCTTCGCCTGCTTGCATCGGGTTGGGACAACACCATGTATCGACTCGGCTCACACCACATCGTCCGCCTGCCGAGACGCCAACTCGGCGCTGATCTGATCGAGCATGAGCAGCGATGGCTACCCGTGCTCTCGAACGTCCTACCGCTACCTATACCGGCGCCCACCCATGTCGGCGAGCCGAGCGACGGGTACCCGTGGACATGGAGCATCGTGCCGTGGGTCGCCGGCGTTCCCGGAGACACCGAACCGCTCGACGAGGGCCAGGCGGTCGTGATGGCCGACTTCCTCCGCACGCTCCACCAGCCGGCCCCGGCCGAGGCGCCAGTAAGTGAGTTTCGGGGAATGGCGCTCAGCGTCAGAAAGCCGATCACCATTGACCGACTGGCGTCAGTCGACCAAGCAACAGATCTCGTCACATCCTCGGTGAGGTCTGCGTTCCACGACGCGCTCGATGCACCTCTTGCGACCGAGAAGACCTGGGTCCACGGCGACCTTCACCCCCGCAACATCGTCGTACACCAGGGCGAGATTGCCAGCATCATTGACTGGGGCGACATGAACGGCGGTGATGGGGCCAACGACCTTGCCGCCCTGTGGATGTTCTTCGACGACCCGGAGGTAAGAGAAGCCGCCCTCGCCGCCTATGGAGCGACAGCCGCGATGACAGCCCGAGCGAAGGGATGGGCCGTGTTCTTCGGCGCGATTCTTACCGATGTCGGACTACACGGCGACGAGTTGTTCCTGGCGGTCGGGTCAAGAACGCTCAGAAACGTTGCTTATTCGTAGAACGGGTTTTCGCCCGCGGCGTGGTCGGTGGCGTCGAGCACTTCGGTGATCTCGGGAATGGCGTCCATGAGCATGGTTCGGATGCCGTCTCGGAGGGTTGCGGCGCTCGCCGCGCAGCCCTGACAGCCGCCGCCCATTGTCACGATGGCGCTGGTTCCGTCGACTCCAACGAGATTGGCGAAGCCGCCATGGCTGGCCAACATCGGGTTGATGGCCTGGTCGAGAACTGCTTGTATCTTCTCTGGCAGTTCGCCGTCGAGATCGAGGTCGAGGCCCTTGAGCGGATCGGGACGGTTGGGGTTGCGGATGACCAAGCCACCATTAGCCGACTGGCCGGGGATGTCGAGGACAGACCCACGCATCTTCTCAGCTGAGTCGGCGGGAATGATGATGCTCAGCTCGCCGTGGGTTCCCTGGGTGTAAACCAAGTCGCCCTCTTCTGCTTCGCTGATTGGGACAAGGTCGAGCGCATAGGTGAACTCGGTCATGTTTGAGCCGGTAACGGAGACACGGAGTGCAGTCCCAACCGGGTCGTCTTCACCGGCGCGGACGTCGAGGACTACCGGTAGAGCGGTTTCGCTCACGGTGAGAATTGTCTGCTCGTCGGTCTCGGTTGTCGCTGTATCAGTCATTCGGCGCTCTCTTAGAGTCGTGCAACTAGCTTTCGAGGGTATCGCCGGTTGCGTAACACCGACGAATCGCCCACACTCACCCGGTGCGATGGATGTGGGTTGGGGCAATAGCGATACGGGTTATCGCCACGGTCTGGCTGCTGGCGTATCCCCGCATCTCCGACTCAGAGCTAACCGGGTGGGATGCGGAAAGATTCCAGGAAATCGCAGATATGCCTGGCACGCCATGGGTCGACGTTCCCGTCGAGTATCCCCCTGGCACTGTTGCGATCGCCAAACTGGTCGCCGCCGACAACACCGTCGGCACGAATGATCGCATCGTCGTGCTCTCGCTGGCGATCGATCTCGGGCTCGCCGCACTACTGCGTCGGCACTGGACCAAGGCCGTTGGCGTCGCCTACTTACTAGTGGGGCTGCCGCTCGTACCCGCCGGCCTACTCCGACTAGACCTATGGGCTGCATTTGCGGCCACGATGGCACTCGTTGAGCTACGAAAGCAGCGAGATTTTCGTTTCGCGGCATGGGCGGTTGCCGGAGCGCTCATCAAGGTCTGGCCGATTCTCGTTATCGGTGCGGCCTTTGGGCTTCGAAAGACCCGCACCGGACTCACTGCACTTGGGGTCGGCGCAATCGCCGGCATCGCTTGGCTTGGGTATGCCGGATTGGAGGGGCCCCGCCAGGTTGTCTCGCTTCGAGGTGCAACCGGCTGGCAACTCGAATCGATTGGTGGCTCACTCACCGGCCTCTTCACCGACTCGGTTCCCGAACTCCAAAACAACGCCTATCGAATCGGCAACCTATCGCCCTGGCTCGTCACTAGCGGACGCGCCCTCACCCTCTTGGCCGTCGGCTTCGCGATCTGGCGAGCTCGCCGATCGCCGGTCCGTGATGGCCAGGCAGAACGCATCATGCTCGCTAGCACTACGGCGATGATCGTCACCGCCCCATTGCTCTCTCCCCAGTTCCTTTTGTGGCTCACTCCGTTTGCCGCAATTCTTTGGCCGAGCCACTCAGCCAAGGCAGTCGCAGTCGCCATTGCAATCACTGGTTTTGTGGGTCCCGTTTTCGGCTACCCCAATCTCGCCGACACGGTGCCCGCGCTCTTGCTCCTCGTCAGAGATGGAGCGCTCATCGCCGCAATCGTCCTTGCGATCATCGAACTCGGCGAACCAAGGCTCCTACGCCAGCGTTGCCCGGAACCGCGCCCCCGCAATGCCACCCCAGAGCACTGAGCCGCGGAGTCGAAGGTCGAGCAGGTGAACGACATAGCGAGAGGCGTCACCAAGAGCAAGCCGCTCCTTAGCTCGCGGTCCGTCGAGTTGCTGCACGGAAAGCTCTGGGTTCGCAATGAGGACCTCAAGCAACAGCGCATTGCCATCGGGCTCGAGCCGGTTGAGGTCGACCGCGTCGAGCCACATGCCATACGTCGAGCTAAGGGGGTCGAGCCCGGCCAGACGTGTAGGGAAGGCTCGATAGGCCAGCCAGATGACGGCGCGACCAAGCCAATTCCACTGCTTCGGCGCGATCACAATCTGTGCCCCACGATGTAGTTCCACCGCGATTGGTTCGGCAAACGGTGAGTCGTCACTCATCACGCACACCAACGTCTGTGATTGGCGGGAGTCGAGGAGACTCGCGATGGCTTGGGCGTCGTCGGCTCGGCTCAGAACCGCCACCGGATCTGCTGTCTCGGTCAGACCGGTGCGGAAGCGAGCGGGGATGGCTTGCCTCGGGCTCAAGGTCAGCGCAAAGAGAATCAGGAGGCCGATCGCAGTTTTCACATAGCCAGGCCCATCGATGAGAGCGAAGCCGAGTCCGGGACCGACAGGAGGCACAAAGAAGCAGGCCGCAGCGGAGAATCCAACGAGAGTGCGGTTGCGGGTGCCCGACGTGGCGGCGGCGAGAAGCAGTAGTCCCCAGGTGAAATACCAAGGCTGCGTGGTCGGGTGCAGCATGGCGAAGATCAGAAGCGACCAGGCCAGTGTCAGCACTCGATCGGCCGGGTGTCGGACTAGGAACCACAAAGCCAACAACGCCGCGACGCCAAGGCCTGCCGGCCGAAGCACGCCGAGCACGCCCTCAGCTTCGAGTCCAAACAACTTGGCAAATGATGACCCTGCGAGCTGGGTCACACTCAGGAACGCGTTGACGTTTCTCGCTTGCGCCAAGGCTGTCACCCAGCCCCAGTTCCACCCCGTGACCACGCTAAATAGGACGAGCACGCTGACCGTCTCAATCCCGCCAAGAGCTAACCGACCCAATCGCTTGGCCTGAGACGGAGCCACCATCGCCCATGGCCACAACAAGAAAACCGCGCCCAAAATCCCTGGGATTTTGATGGCCGCTGAGAGAGCACAGGCGACGACTCCCACATGCACCAAACCGGGCCGGCGTCCGATAGCGATGCCCGCCATCAGGAAGCCGAGCATGAGCGCTTCGTTGTGGGCTCCCGACACAAGGTGATAGAGGACCACCGGATTAAGCGGGCCGAGCATCATTGCATCAACGGGGTCACGACCCAGACGCCGGGCGATGTCCCACCCGCTGATTGCCGCAAGCACCAACCCCAACACACCAAGCAATCGGTAGAGCATCACACTGGCCACAACATTTCCTCTGGCCACCCTGGCAATGGCGTTCGACACGGTCATGAAGACGGGTCCATACACCGACGGCGCTTCGGCGTAGACAGGATCAACCGGGGCCAGAACGGTCGCGTCGTTGAGTACCCGTGGACCGTCTTCATATGGGTCGAAGCCCGCGGCTGCCATTTCGCCGTATGCGACATATGCGTAGACGTCACGACTGGCCAGCGGTGGGGTCACGACAAGCGGCAGCGCCCATACGACAGCCAAGATGATCAGTGCTTTGGGCCCGCCAAACCCGGCGAGCGTAAAGCGGCGGAGCCGCATCCAAACCCGCAGCATGATGATTAACCCGCCACACGACACGACGAGGCCTGGCAGCATCCAGGCGCTCGGCTCGATAAAGCGGCCAGGGGGAAGCCAGAAGAACGGAGCAGGGCCGCTTCGTCCTGCCCCCGCAACGGCGCCACCGATAGCGAGACACAACGACCCAAACCCGCCGAGCGCTACGAGCGTCGACCAGCGTTTCGGCAACTCGGTCACCGACGAAAGAGTTGGAGCAGTGGCGGCAGGAACGATGGGGCGAGTGTAGGCGCCCGAACCGGGGAGGTGCAGCTCCGCGCAACGCTGATAGAAGATATAGCCTCTTGTGTTTTACTCTTATATACGCTTAACTACCTTTCCTTACGTAACCACTGGAGACACCATGACACTGCTCGGAGCACAACTCGACGACCTCGCGGGATTGGCCCAACGCCTCTCAACCACCTCAGCCGATGTCGGCACCGCAAGAGAAAGTTCGGTAGGGACATCCACCAACGTCATCACCACCGTTGCTGACGCAGCTCAGCAAGCACTCACTGCAATCACGACGCAGATGGAACAGCTCGAGGCATCGGTCGCCGGGGCAGTCGCTCAGGCCGAGAGCACCCAGTGGACCGGAGCCAACGCCGACCGATTCCGCGGTGCCGCGCAAGACTTTCACGGCGCAATGTCGGCCGGCCAGCGCGCAACCACTGAGGCATTCCAGTCGTTTCAAGCGTCGGTTGGAGCGATGAACGACACGCTTAGCACCTATGTCCAGCAGTTCGGCGCTGCGCTCACCTCGGCCCAAGACTCCGCCACCCAGATGGCAACTGCCGTTGAATCACAACGAGCCAACCTCGACCAGGTCATGAACGCTGGCTTGTCGGTTCTGTGATGCCGACATCGCTTGAGTTCGACCATGCTGCCGCGCTATACGACCGCGTTGCCGCCGACATCGCCACAGTTCTCGGGCCTCCGGCTGCGATGCTCGGCGCCGAAACAGTTAGCGGCGGCATGCTCGGACTCGTCGTCGAAGCCACTCTCGATGCCGCGACTGCCAACGTCGCCAGTTGCATTCGCGATTTTCAAGACTCGGCCGCGCTCTGCCGTCAACGAGCCGAGGCATGCCGAGAGTTCGCGGCAGAGATAACGACCTACCACCGGGACCTCGACTTCTGGACGGCCGACGTCGCCCCCGATGGCGTCCGGATAGTTCCCCGACCCACTCGCCCAACCAAGCCAGCTAGTTGGGTCGAGGTCTAACGGCGATCCAAGCTCGAAACGACAGGACCACTCATGATCTCCATCGACCCCGAGCGAGCTTGCGATGCTGCCACTTCGCTTCGCGCCGCGTCACAGGCCACCGACGACTTGATCTTCGATATAAACGCCGCCGTGCGGCTGTCGGCCGTGATCCCGTCGACACGACCCGTCGTCTTGGAGGTCAGCGAAGAGCTCACTCTTTTGGCCCGCGTCCTCACGGCCAGAGCTGCTCTCGCGCGGGGCTTCACGATTGGCCTTACCGGCATCGGCATTGACTACGCCGACCGGCTTGCGTTAGATGAACTACTCGCATCGCTCACCGACGACGACGGTTATAGCCCCGGGCTTGGAGGTGACCTCGGGGTCAGCCACGTCATCACCAACTTTGCCCGGTTCGACCTCGACGGCGATGGATTTGTCACCAAAGAAGAGATCAACACCCTCCGGTGCGACCCCGGGGCCCTGTCGTCCCAGGACCTATCTGCACTCGAGGCAGTCGCTAGCCGAGGCTCCCTCGCAACCGGCTTCACCGAGCAACAGCTGATCGCGCTCCTGAAACACAACGACGCAATCCGACTCCTGTCGCCGCTCGTGGCCGAAATTGCCGCAACAGACCACCTTCAACTGGCCCCCGAAGACCTGCGAGTCACTCTCATCACGCGATTCCCCCACCTCACCGACGCGATCAACGCGGTGTTCGACGATGAGTCGTTGATTCGTTCGATTACCGACGGCACTCCAATGATCGACCTCGACACCTTCCTGGTGAGGGGCATCAACACTGGCGCGTATCTGCACAGCGGAACCGCCGCCATCGCGTTCTTCGAGAGTCTCCCCTCGGCGACAACGCGCGATATCGGCATCGACATTCGGCTCACCGATACTGAAGCTCTCGCCGAAACTCATGCCGTGGCCGCCGCGACGACCACCGACCCACTCGAAGTCGCTCGCTTCAGCGACACCATGCCCGAGACAACATCAGGATTCCGAAACACTGCTATCACCAAGGCCTACACGGCGTTCTCGGCCGACCTCGAGCGAAACACCAATCCCGGCGGCGGCCCAGGACCCGGGCCTGGAGGCAACACTTGGCTGGCCTATGGCGTATCAGCTTCATTCACGGTGGGACTTGCGATCACCGGCGACGAGAGCTTTTTCGGCTTCGACGTTGACCACGACATGAGCCAGGCTTTTGCCGACGGGAACCAGATCATCGCTGCCGGTGCTCTGCCCGCGTTCGCCGGCCTCGCCGAGCTGTATCGCTACGGCAATCCAACCCAGGCCAAGATCGACGCGTACCTCGCAACTTTTGTCGACGGCGAGGCAGAACTTCGGCAGGCGATGCAAAAGCAGATCCAAGTCATCAACACCGACGACACGTTCGAGAAGCAGAAGCTCCAGCTCGAATCAAACACGCTCCTTGGCATTCACGAACAAACCATCGTCGACAACAAGCTCAATTTCCGCATCCTTGCACTCCCGTTGCAAGTGGGAGCACAGGTAGCGAGCGGAGTCGAAAGCTGCGTCACGAGCATCAACCCACTCGCATTCTTGCCACTCACTTCCCTCGTACCCGGACTAGCGCCTTGCTCCCCCAACCCTCGATCGGGCGGGGAGATCCTTACCGACACCGGCACGTTCAAGATCAAGACCGACGACAACACAGTCCTCGAGATTCCAGTCGACGAGCACTACACCGAGGCCGACAAGACCGACAATCTGGTGCACGACCTAAAGATTGACGACCTTGATCTCTCGCTCTCAATCGACGGGCAGGTCGACCTGCTCACCATCAGCAATACGTCCGGCATCGAGAGCGACCCGTCGCTATGGGTCGACGAGAACGGTAACGCCAACACATCGGTTGACTGGAGCCAACTCGACGACCGGATGGGACCGATTTACGAGCTCTTCAACGAGTTCCAGACCGACCCCATCCTCCTCGAGTCAGTCAGGTACCACACTGCGAACTCCTAGGCGGCTAGGCCGCAAGCTGCATGATCGAGGTACGACCTCGATCTATGACGACCGAGCGACCGATTGGATGTCGGCTCAAGTCCGGAACCATCGCTCGAACGGCCTCGCCATCTTGGCGCGTCGGGTTGAGCAGCAGAACAGTCGCTGATGGGACCAAGCGGGCGATCCAGCTATCGAAGCCACGAAGCCCCGCCGGTGTTGTAGCAATCACTAGCGGCAGACCCAATCGATTGGCCTCCGCCATCGCCTCGTCGGCGGTGACCCGATCCAGCTGCTCAGCATCGTCGATGAGGAACACCGATTCGGGAGCCAACGACGTCGCGACGCTCGCCAGTGTCGTCGTGCGCCCCGACTCCGGCTGACCAACAACGATGAGTGGGCGTGTCTGAGTGATGACGACTGACTTTGCTTGAAGTTCCTCGTCCAGACCAAGCGGAACGATCCAGCCATTCGGGCTAGCTGACGCCCGAGGCAACTCATCGCGAACGACACGTTCGCCGAGCACGCGGACTGGCGGCGGCGAGATCGAGGTCGGCATCATCCGAGCAAGCTCGACAAGATCGTCGTCTTCTAGCCATCCCAGTCGCCCTTGGCGCCCGGTGCCAACTTCAACAATGTCATTGGCGCCGAGTCCGGCTGCGTCGCTTGGCTTGATGCCGAGGGCGAGATAGCTGTGTACATCGGCCAGCTTGTGCACCACACGTTGGGCAAACAACGAACTGACTCTGGTCGACACTTCACGGTCGGAGCCGGCCGTTGCAATCACGGTCAGGCCTTTGACCGCGCCGTCGCGAATGAGTCGCTCGATAACCCGTGGCGTATCGAGGCCAATGGTGTCGGTCAACTGATCGACAATTGTGCCGAAGCGGTGCAGGACCAACAGCATCGGAGCGCCGGCGCGGGTATTGCCCCCGAGCATCGAAATCAGCTTCGCCGCTCGGTCAATCTCGTTCGCCGGAATCACATCGCCGACCGAAGGTAGTTGCGTCAAATCACCGAGTGAACCGGCCGAACCATCGATGACGTAGATCGGTACGTCAGGAGTCTTCGACGCAAACCCGGCGACCGCTAGCCGCGTTGTCCGGTCGAGTCGCTCACTATCGCCGCCAATCACGAGCAGGCCGCCCTCGCTGGGGCGCCAGCCGAACGGTGCATGACAGCGACGGTCAGGATCATCAAGCCACCCCAACCCAACCGCATCCCCACCGAGCGCACCCTCACCAAGAGCTGTGGTCGCAGCCCGCCAATCGGGTCGCGCCGGAAGTAGCGGGGCCCACGGAGCACTAGCCCGTTCTTCGCCAGCGACCACGAGGGCGGCCAAGACGATGCCACTTGTGTCGAGCTCGGCCTCTGCCGTCGACGCGTCGGCCGAATCCAACATCGCCGGATGTAAGACGAACGGCCGCTCGGTCGTGCCCCCTTTGGCGTGTCCGACCCGGGCGATTTGGACGTCGTCGACCATGCCCTGACGAAGAATTAGCGCACGGCCCACGATCGGCGGCAAAATTGCGCCATCGGGCCGATCAAGAATGTCGATGCTGTCCGCCTTGTCTTGGACCCTCAAGCAAACTCGAAGTGAAGTGTTGGCCCGAATCTGCCCCGTCACGACGCCCGCTGGCCGCTGCGTTGCAAGCACCAAGTGCACGCCAAGCGAGCGACCGCGGCGAGCGACGTCAACCAACCCATCGAGGAAGTCAGGTAGTTCGTCAGCGAGCGCTGCGAATTCGTCGACCACAACGACGAGCCGAGGAAGTGGCACAGACGGTGCCAGTTCATCGATAGACGAGGCCCCCTCGGCCCTGAGGAGTTCCTCCCGCTCAAGGAGCTCGGCCCGCAACGACTGCAATGCCCTTGCCGACTCATGTGCGTCGAGATCGGTAACAACGGCTGCGACATGAGGTAGCCCGGCCACCACGTCAAACGCTCCACCACCCTTGAAGTCGACGAGCACAAACGAGACGTGACGCGGTGGGTGGTTCGCGGCAAGCCCCGCAACCAGCGTGCGGAGAAACTCGCTCTTTCCTGACCCAGTCGTGCCAGCAACCAGGGCGTGCGGTCCATCTGCAACCAGATCGAGTTCACAAACACCGGCTCGATCAATGCCTACTGGTGCCTTCAGCGAGCGGCGGGTCGACAGGGCCCAACGATCTCGCACCTCAATGTCCCAGTCGGCCACGTCATCGACACCGATGAGTTCGCCGAGCATGGATGCGGTCGGGAGGTCTGACGCCGCGCTCGAGGCCTCGGGGTCATCAAGCGGCGCCAGGGCAAGCGCGATGGTGAGCGCCTCAGAAGCATCGAGCCCGTACGCCTCGCCGTTGGTTGTCACCTCGCCGAGGCGGCTAATCGCCATGGTGCTGTCGGCTTCCACGGCCGCAACCGTGGCGCATCCGGCGGGGACTTCAGACGCTTCGCCGATCCAAACCAGCTTGGCGTGTGCTCGGCGACCAGAGAGCAGCGATGTCGCCTTGCGCCCGAGTGGCGAATCCGTCGACCACCACAAGGCATGCCCTGCTGTCGCTTAGTTGAGCGAGCGCCAAGTCGGCTTCTGAAGCGGTGACTGCGACCAGCGGTTCACCTGG
>RCMY010007081.1_pt1 | contig 11958 bp, 11 predicted proteins | sample 2041341 | NCBI WGS metagenome assembly RCMY01 (sample SAMN09708234, study PRJNA481090) | Marine sediment metagenome, whole genome shotgun sequencing project.
GAGGACCGGTCCTCAGAAATCGTCACGCAAACGGCAAACGGCAAACGACGAAGGGTGAACGCTCAGAGCTTGCGGTGGCGTGGCGCGACGCCGGTGACGTCTTCGATCAGTTCTTCGGCTTCGGCCAGACGGTCCTCGGTGACGAAGATGCGTGCCATCGCCTCACGGTTGTAGACCCCGACGTGCAGGTTGAAGTCCTCGGTCCACACCGCAGGGATGCCGGCTTCGACGAGGAGGTCGGTGAGCATCGGGCCCTGCCAGACCGGCACCCAGCCGGCCTCGACGGTGCGGTCCGGGTTCGGCGGCTTGGGCTCGTGCTTGCCGAACACCCAGTTCCACGCACTCCGAAACGTCGGCATGTGTGCACACTAGAGACACATGTCCGACCTCCCGCCGATCCTGCGTCATCTTCCGCCAGCGCCCGACGAGTCGGCCCTGCTCGACGGGTTCACCGCGTGGACTGTCGAACAGGGCATCGAGATGTATCCGGCACAGGAGGAAGCGGCCTTCGAACTGATCGCCGGCAGCAACGTGATCCTGAACACCCCGACTGGCTCGGGCAAGTCGCTCGTCGCTGTCGCTGCCCACTTCGTCGGCCTCGGCCGCGATCAACGGAGCGTCTACACCGCACCGATCAAGGCGCTGGTGAGCGAGAAGTTCTTCGAGCTGTGTCGTCAGTTCGGTTCCGAACGCGTCGGGATGATCACCGGCGACGGCTCGATCAATTCTGACGCACCGATCATCTGCTGCACCGCTGAGATCCTCGCCAACTGGGCGTTGCGAGACGGTCACCGGACCGACGTCGACATCGTGATCGCCGATGAGTTCCACTTCTACGCAGACCCCCAGCGTGGTTGGGCATGGCAGCTGCCGATCCTCGAGCTGCCGCACTGTCAGTTCCTGCTGATGTCGGCCACGCTGGGCAACACCCGGTTCTTCGAAGACGAACTGACCAAACGGACCGGACGCGACACGGCACTCGTCAAGTCGTCGCAGCGTCCAGTGCCGCTCGACTTCGAGTACCGCACCACGTTGCTGCACACCTCGATCGAGTCGTTGCTCGAATCGGGGCGGGCGCCGATCTATCTCGTCCACTTCACCCAGCGCGACGCCACCGAGGCAGCGCAGAGCTACGTCAGCCTCGACCCGTTGACCAAGGACGAGAAGCAACAGGTCAAGGAACTCATCGGTGGGTTCCGGTTCGACTCGCCGTTCGGCAAGACTCTTCGACGGTTCCTCGTGGCCGGCATCGGCGTCCATCATGCCGGGCTGCTCCCGAAGTATCGGCTGCTCGTCGAGCGGCTGGCCCAGGCAGGGCTGCTCAAGATCATCTGCGGCACCGACACGCTCGGCGTCGGGGTGAACGTGCCGATCCGGTCGGTGCTGTTCACCCAGCTGTGCAAGTACGACGGCACCTCGACCCGCATCCTGCGCAATCGTGAGTTCGCCCAGATCGCCGGCCGCGCGGGGCGCCGCGGCTTCGACGACGCAGGCACTGTCTGGGCGCAGGCGCCCGAGCACGTCGTGATGAACCAGGCGATGCTGCAGAAGGCGGCGGAAGACGCGAAAAAGAAGAAGAAGATGGTCAAGAAGAAGGCGCCGGACCGTGGCTATGCCCACTGGGACGAGGGCACGTTCCAGAAGATGGTCGACGGCGAGCCCGAACCGCTCGTCTCGAGTTTCCAGGTCAATCACCAGATGATCATGAGCCTCCTCGACCGGCGCGGCGACGGGTGTGCGGCGGTCCGCGAGCTGATGGTCGACAACCACGAACCGCGAAAACGGCAACGGCAACACATCCGCCAGTCGATCTCGATCTACCGCTCACTCGTCGACGCCGGCCTACTCGAATTCCCCGACGAACCCGACGAACTGGGTCGCCGTGTGCGGGTCGACTTCGACCTGCAAGACGAGTTCGCGCTCCATCAGCCCTTGTCGCTCTGGGCGCTCGATGCGATCGAACACCTCGACCGACAGTTCGAAGTCGAGGAACGATCCCACGAGCAACGTCACCAGCGCCGAGAGCGCGAACGTGACCGCACCGACGAGCCGGTCGGCGAGGACGCAGCACCCGCGAGCGACAACCCGTTTGCTGCCCTGTCGGGCCTGGTCCTCGACGAGCCAGACGACGACACGGCTGACCGTGTCGATGAGGCCGACGAGTTCATCGCAGCCGACGACGATCGAGATGTCGGCTCGACTCCCGAGTTCGAACAGGCCGACGAGCACGACCTCGACGATGACGACGGTGTCGTGGAGTCGGCGACGCGGACGGTCGAGGCACAGACGAACGGTGAGGTGCAGCGCGCACTTGCCGTGCTCACGATCATCGAAGCAGTGCAGGAGAGTCCGGGCATCGTCATCAACGCCCAGTTGCGCAAGGCCAAGGACGAGGCGATGGCCGAGATGAAGTCGTCGGGTGTGGAGTACGAGGAGCGGATGGAACGGCTGGCCAAGGTCGAACCACCGCGCCCGATGAAGGAATGGATGTACGCCGACTTCAACGAATTCCGTACCCGCCACCCGTGGGTCGGGGGGAACACGGTCAAGCCGAAGTCGATCGCCCGCGACATGTTCGAACGATCGATGACGTTCGGCGAGTACACCGGCCACTACGGATTGAAGCAGAGCGAGGGCGTGCTCCTTCGGTACCTTTCCGACATCTACAAGGGCTTGACGCAGAACGTCCCGGCCGAGGCCATGAACCACGAACTCGACGAGATCGCGCACTGGCTCGGCACGCTCGTCCGACAGGTCGACTCGAGCCTGCTCGACGAATGGGAACGCAGAACCCCGACGACTTCGATGCGGGGGACGGGGCGGTACGACCGCCGTCCGGAGACGGCGGCGAACCCGCTGAGATCACGATCACGACGGATCGGCGGGCCTTCACCACGATGGTCCGCAACGCTGCGTTCCGGTGGATAGAACAACTCGCCCGCCACCAGCGTCCGGTCGGTTCCGTCGAGGGCTTGAACGCCCGCGCACTCATGGAGCCGTACTGGGACGAATACGACGCCATCGAGATCGACGGAGACGCTCGCAACGCGAGCCGCTTCGCGTTCGATGCGAAGACCGGCCACGTCAGCCAGACGATCCACGACCCGGAGGGTCACGATGAATGGCGTGTGCTCGGCCACGTCGACCGCGACGCATCGCGTGCAGAGGACCGCCTCGTCATCGCGCTCACGGACATCGTCCAGGCGTCGTCGTAGCGCTCGACACGCGATCGGGGTGCCGGCACAGAGGCCGGCACCCCGCTGGAGTCAGCTACAGATCGCGTTCGTGTCGATACCGATTCGTAGATGATCTATTCGTAGACGATGACCATCGAATCGATCTTGGCCGTGGCGGCGCAGGTGTCGGCGACGTTGCCTCCGAAGCGGTACAGACCGATCGTGTAGCTGTCACCGGGCTGCAACGTCACTGCCGCGAGTGGTGATGACAAGGTGAATGTTGTCGTCTGCACGAGGTTGGAGGTCGATCCCGCGGGAGCGACGCCGGGTTCGGACATGCCGTTCGATGCGCTGCCGGACTGATTGTGTGTCTGACCCGAGCGGGACACACTGACCCAGTTCGCTCGCCAGTTCACTGCGCACGAGGTCGCGGAGGTGTGCCACGTGAACTTGCCGACGATCGCCCCGCCAGGGGTGTAGTCCGGCGGCAGCACGAAGTGGAAGCTCGCAGTGTTGCTCACGCCGTCCGCAAACCCGAGCCCGGCGTTTGCACCGAAACCCGTGCTGAACGTGGCCGTATCGGAGGCGTGGCCGAGGACATCGACCGAGATGAACTTGTCGTTGCCGGGCACGTAGTAGCCGGCCAGGTCGGCGATGACGTGGGTGCTGCCGGCATTGTTGTACAGCGTGACCTTGCCACCGGTGCCGATCTTCACGGTGACGAGGTTCGGGATCGTGACGTTGGCGGCGGTCCAGTTGAGATTCGACACCCGTGGCGGAGTGCCGCCTGCCGGAAAGACGCTCAGGTAGCTCTCCCCGGTCGTGGCGGTCGCGGTGACGTTCAAGACGACCGACGTCGCGTTGGCCGGGACGCCGTTGAGACCCGTGACCTGGAACGTGTGGGAGCTGGCGGCGGTCAGCGGACCGACGAAGCCACCGACGTTCAGGGGTCGTGGTTGTGTGAATTACTGCCTTTCACAGTACGCCTGGCGGTTTGGGCGATGTGCCGAATTGTTCGCCGGTGAGCTCGTTTCGGGGAGATGAACCGCGGCTCGGGCCATTGCCCGCCGCTTGACACTTCGTTAAGGTCGGAAAATGGCAAACATCGTGAAAGCCGCCCTGCTGCAGACCGACTGGACCGGCGACAAGGAGTCGATGATCGTCAAGCACGAGGAAGCCGCCCGCGAGGCGGCTGCCCAAGGTGCCCAGATCATGTGCTTCCAGGAACTGTTCTACGGTCCCTATTTCTGCCAGGTGCAGGACGCCGAGTACTACGAGTACACCGAGTACATCCCCGACGGCCCGACCACGAAGCGATTCCAGGCGCTCGCCAAAGAGCTGAACATGGTGCTCGTGCTCCCGATGTACGAGATCGAGCAGCCCGGCGTGTACTACAACACTGCGGCGGTGATCGACGCAGACGGCAGCTACCTCGGCAAGTACCGCAAACAGCACATCCCGCAGGTGAAGGGCTTCTGGGAGAAGTTCTATTTCAAGCCGGGCAACGGTGGCTACCCGATCTTCGACACCGCCGTCGGCAAGGTCGGCGTGTACATCTGCTACGACCGTCACTTCCCCGAAGGTTGGCGAGCACTCGGCCTGAACGGCGCCGAGATCGTGTTCAACCCGTCAGCCACCCATCGTGGCCTGAGTGAGTACCTGTGGAGCATCGAGCAGCCCGCTGCGGCGGTGGCGAACATGTACTACGTCGGTGCGATCAACCGGGTCGGCATCGAGCCGCTCGGCGACAACGACTTCTACGGGCAGAGCTACTTCGTCGGCCCTCGCGGTGAATACGTCGGCGAGAAGGGCAGCCCGCAGGACCCCGAGTTGATCCTGCGCGACCTCGACCTCGATCTGATCCGTGAGGTCCGTGACGGCTGGCAGTTCTACCGCGATCGCCGCCCGGAGGCCTACGGCGAACTGGTGGAAGGCTGAGAGGGGCCTGACTGATGGCAATCACATTGATCAGTGGCGGAACGGTCGTCTCGGCGATCGGTCGGCGCGAAGCGGACGTGCTCATCGACGGAGAGTCGATCGCGGCGATCCTCGCGCCCGGTCACGCAGCGGCGTACGGCATCACACCCGACGAAGTGATCGACGCGGCCGGCAAGTACGTCGTACCCGGTGGTGTCGACGCCCACGTCCACATGTCGCTGCCGTTCGGTGGCACCGTGTCCGCCGACGACTTCGACACCGGCTCTCGGGCCGCTGCGTGGGGTGGCGTGACGACCATCATCGACTTCGCGTCGCAGACCGTCGGACTCGACGTGCGCGAGACTCTGGCGGCTCGACACGAAGAAGCCAACGGCGAATGCCACGTCGACTACGCATTCCACCAGATCATCGGTGACGTCAACGAGACATCGCTGGAAGCCATGACACACCTCGTCGAGCACGAGGGCGTCACGAGCTTCAAGATGTTCATGGCCTACCCCGGCGTCTTCTATTCCGACGACGGCAAGATCCTCCAGGCGATGCAGAACGCGTCGGAGTCCGGTGCGTTGATGATGATGCACGCCGAGAACGGCATCGCGATCGACGTGCTGGTCGCGCAGTCCCTTGCTCGTGGTGACACCGACCCGAAGTACCACTCCTACACCCGACCCGAAGAACTCGAGTCCGAGGCAACCCACCGTGCGATCAAGCTCGCCCGTGTTGCCGGCAACGTGCCGCTGTACATCGTGCACATGTCGGCGTCCGAGGCGCTCGAAGAGGTGTCCCGAGCACAACACATGGGCCTCAACGTCTTCGCCGAGACCTGCCCGCAGTACCTGTACCTCTCGATCGAGGATCATCTCGCGCAGCCCGGGTTCGAAGGGGCGAAGTGGGTGTGTTCGACGCCGTTGCGCTCGAAGCACGAGCATCACAGCCGCGATCTCTGGAAGGGTCTGCGGATGAACGAGCTCGCCGTGGTCTCCACCGATCACTGTCCGTTCTGCATGAAGGATCAGAAGGAACTCGGGATCGGTGACTTCTCGAAGATTCCGAACGGGATGGGCGGCGTCGAACATCGCATGGAGCTCATCTATCAGGGCGTGGTGATGGGGGAGATGACCCTGGAACGCTGGGTCGAGACCTGCTGCACCACCCCGGCGCGCATGTTCGGCTTGGAGAAGAAGGGGGTCCTCGAGCCCGGCGCAGATGCCGACGTGCTCGTCTGGGATCCGAACGCGAAGACCAAGATCGGCATCGACGACAAACACCACATGGCGATGGATCACTCGTCCTACGAGGGCTTCGAAGTCGACGGCAAGGTCGACACCGTCATCTCACGTGGACGCGTCGTCGTCGCGAACGACACCTACGTCGGCGCCAAGGGGCACGGCAAGTTCGTCAAGCGCAGCCTCAACCAGTACATCCACTGATCACCGGAATCGAGCGGAACCCCATGGACATCGGAGTCGTACTGCAGACCACGCCGCCCGCGGCGCGAGTGATCGACCTGGCCAAGCGTGCCGAGACCTTCGGGTTCAGCCACGTCTGGACCTTCGATTCACACATCCTCTGGGAGGAGCCCTACGTCATCTACTCCCAGATCCTCAACGAGACGCGCAACATCACGGTCGGGCCGATGGTCACCAACCCGGCAACGCGCGACTGGACGGTGACGGCATCGACCTATGCGACGCTCAACGAGATGTACGGCAACCGCACGGTGTGCGGCATCGGACGCGGTGACTCGGCGGTTCGAGTCACCAACGGCAAGCCGACCACGCTGGCGACGATGCGCGAGTCGATCAACGTGATCCGTGAACTCGGCTCCGGTCGCAGTGTCGAGTACAACGGCTCCACCATCACGTTGCCGTGGGCCGCGAAGAGCGAACTCGAGGTGTGGGGTGCCGGGTACGGACCCAAGGCACTGAAGATGATCGGTGAGACCTGCGACGGGTTCATCCTCCAACTCGCCGACCTCGACATCGCGGAGTGGATGATCGGCGCCGTTCGTACCGCCGCAGCCGACGCCGGGCGCGACCCGGCCGCCATCACCATGTGTGTGGCAGCGCCGGCCTACGTCGGGCCGACCGAGAACCTGGCGTACATGCGTGACCAGTGCCGGTGGTTCGGCGGGATGGTCGGCAACCATGTCGCCGACATCGTCGCCCGCTACGGCGAGTCCGCGGCGGTACCCGAGGCGCTGACCGACTACATCGCTGGTCGCGAGGAGTACGACTACAACCAGCACGGCCAGGCCGGCAACACCCACACGTCCTTCGTTCCCGACGAGATCATCGATCGGTTCTGCATCCTCGGCCCGGTCGAGGCGCAACTCGAACGGCTCGCTGCACTGCAGGCACTCGGTGTCGACCAGTTCGCGATCTACCTGCAGCACGACGGCAAGGACAACACCCTGCAGCAGTACGGAGAGCACGTCATTCCCGCACTCCGTGAAAAGGCGCTGGCACGCCAGTGATGCAGCGCGCACTGCGTCGGGGCGGATTGTTCATCGCAGCCTTGGCCCTCGTCGCTGTCTTGTGGGAAGCGTGGAAGGCGGTCGGCCCGGAAGCCGGTGGTGAAGTCTTCGGGTGGCGGATCATCCCGAAGACGAACGACCGGGTGATGCCACACACCTGGGAGATGTTCGCCGAGTTCTTGGACCCCGAGGTCCGTGACACGCCGCTCGTCTGGCAGGCCGTGCTCGGGTACTCGTGGTTCACGTTCCGCCTTGCGGTGGCCGGGCTGATCGCCGGCACGGTGCTCGGCGTCGGCCTCGCAGTGCTGATGGCCCGGTTTCGGATCGTCGAACGTGGTCTGTTGCCCTACGTGGTCGCGTCGCAGACCGTGCCGCTGATCGCGCTCGCTCCGCAGGTCGCGACGATCGCCGGCAACTGGGGCCTGCCGAAGTGGACCTGGGTGTCGCTGCTCGGCGCGTTCCTCGCGTTCTTCCCGATCACCGTCGCCACGTTGCGCGGCCTGGCGTCGGCTCCGCCGGCCGCAGTCGAATTGATGAACAGCTACGCGTCGAGCTGGTGGACGACCCTCGTCAAGCTCCGGTTCCCGTCGGCGATCCCGGCAATCGTGCCCGGCATGAAGCTCGCAGCGACCGGTTCGGTGATCGGTGTGATCGTCGCCGAGATCTCGACCGGGCTCTCCGGCGGGATCGGCAAGGCGGCGCTCACGTATTCACAGAAGGCGACGAGCGAACCGGCACAGGTCTACACCGCTGTGATCGGTGCCGCCGTTCTCGGTCTCGTGCTGTTCGGTCTGATCGCACTGCTCGAGACGGCAGCGATGCGCAACCGTCCACGCGAGATGGCGGAGGTGGCATCGTGAGCAGTTCGGGTCGTGCAGTCGAGGTGAGCGGCGCGTCGATGGTGTTCAATCCGGGTCGACCGAACCAGGTCGACGCGCTCACCGACATCGACCTGTCGATCGACGAGGGCGACTTCATCTCGCTGATCGGGCCGTCGGGGTGTGGCAAGTCGACACTGCTCCGTCTGATCGCGAACCTCATCCCGCCGAGCGCCGGAAGCATCGAGGTGAACGGCAAGTCCGCAGCGCAGGCTCGCCTCGACCAGGACTACGGCATGGCGTTCCAACAGTCCGGTCTGTTCGACTGGCGTTCGGTCCGCAAGAACATCGAACTTCCCTTGGAACTGAAGGGCTGGAACAAGCAGCGCAGAGCGGAACGCGCGGACGAGATGCTCGCGCTCGTGCAGTTGTCCGACTTCGGCGACCATCGACCGTGGGAACTGTCGGGCGGCATGCAGCAGCGCGTGGCCATTGCCCGTGCACTCGCCTCGCATCCGCCGCTGCTGCTGATGGACGAGCCGTTCGGCGCGCTCGACGAGATGACCCGCGAGCACATGCAGGCAGAGCTGCTGAGAATCTGTGCTGCTGCCGAGACCACCGTGGTGTTCGTGACGCACTCGATTCCCGAGGCCGTCTATCTCTCCGACCGTGTGGTGGTGATGTCGCCCCGCCCCGGTCGAATCACCGACATCGTGTCGGTCGATCTCGGCATCGAGCGTGACGAGGACACCCGTGAGGACGCGGCGTTCTACGAGAAGATCACCGAGGTGCGAGAAGCACTTCGGGGCGCAGAAGCCGGCGATGCCAGTCAGGGAATCCGGCGCGGCGTGGAGGACCGGTGACCGCTCGGCTCGTGCGTGCCGCGAACGCCGTCTGGCCGCCGGCGCTGTTCGGAGCGCTCTTCCTGGCCGTGTGGGAACTGATCGTCGTCGTCAATGACATCGAGGTGTTCCTGTTGCCTGCGCCATCGGCGATCTGGAGCGCGCTGCTCGACAACCTCGGCAACGTGTGGGACGCAGCAGCGGTGACGGGGAGCAATGCGTTCGTCGGGCTGCTGCTCGGCGTGGCGCTCGGCATCGCGATGGCGTTTCTCCTGATGCGGTTCCGGTTGCTCGACGAGCTCACCACACCGCTCGCAGTGGCGGTCAATGCGATCCCGATCATCATCGTCGTGCCGATCCTGAACAACATGTTCTCGGCCACGTCGCAGGTCGGGCGGCGCCTGATGGTGATGCTGATCGTGTTCTTCGTCGTCCTGATCAATGTCGCGAAGGGCCTCCGGCAGGTGCAGGCGACCCACCTCGAGCTGTTGCGTTCCTATGCCGCGAGCCCCTGGGAGGTCCTGATCAAGGCACGGGTCCCCAATGCGGTGCCGTACCTGTTCACGGCGTTGAAGATCGTGGCGCCGTTGTCGGTGATCACCGCCTTCGTGGCCGAATACTTCGGTGGCTCCCAGAACGGACTCGGTTTTCGCATCACGTCGAATGCGTCGACGTCGAAGAACGATGTGATGTGGGCCTACGTGGTCGGTGCATGTGTGCTCGGCTTGGCCTTCTATCTCATCTCGATCTGGTTGGAGAACGCAACCAGCAGACAGCAAACAGCAGTATCAACAACAACAAGGGGAGAGACATGAAGCAGCATCCGATGAAGATGATCACCGCAGGTGCACTCGGGCTCGCGCTCGTCGCAGCATCGTGTGGCAGCGACGAACCGGCAGCGAGTGAACCGGCGGCGACCGAACCAGCTGACGGGGCGTCCGGTGAGGCGACCGGTGACACGGTCGTTCCCGACACGACGCCTGATGCCGACCCGGCCGAATGCGAGACGGTCGACGAGGTCAGCCTGCAACTCCAGTGGTTCACCCAGGCCCAATTCGCCGGCTACTACGCCGCCCAGGACCAGGGCTACTACGCCGACATGTGCCTCGACGTGACCATTGTCGAAGGCGGCGTCGAGATCGTGCCCCAGACGCAACTGGCCAACGGCGACGTCGACTTCGCCCTGGCATGGGTCCCCAAGGCGCTCGCCAGCCGTGAAGCGGGTGCCGACATCGTGAACATCGCGCAGATCTACCAGCGCTCCGGCACCCTGCAGGTCAGCTTGAAGGATTCGGGCATCGAGTCTCCCGCTGACTTCGCCGGCAAGAAGATCGGCAACTGGGGCTTTGGCAACGAATACGAGGTGTTCGCCGCCATCGGTGAAGCAGGCCTCGACCCGGCCGCCGATGTCGAACTCGTCGGGCAGAACTTCGACATGATCGCCCTCCTCGAAGGTGAGATCGACGCCGCCGAAGCCATGACCTACAACGAGTACGCCCAGGTCCTGGAAGCGGAGAACCCCGATACCGGTGAGCTCTACACGCCGAACGATCTCAACGTCATCAGCTACGAGGACGTTGGCGTCGGCATGCTGCAGGATGCTGTCTGGGCATCCGGCGAGCGTCTTGCGAGCGACCCTGAATACCAGGACCAGGCAACGCGGTTCGTCGCTGCATCGATGCAGGGTTGGGCGTTCTGTCGTGAGGATCTCGACGCATGTCGTGACATCGTCGTGAGCCAGGGTTCGACGCTCGGCGAGAGCCACCAGTTGTGGCAGATGAACGAGGTCAACAAGCTCATCTGGCCGTCCGCTGACGGCATCGGCTACATCAACCAGACGGCGTGGGACCGTACGGTCGAGATCAGCCAGAGCACGCCGAACCTCGAAGGTGCCACGGTGCTGACCGCTGCGCCCGACGCCGAGGCGTACACCAACGACATCGTCGAAGCGGCATGGGCACTCCTGGCCGACGCCGGAGTCGACCTGTTCGGTGAGGGCTACGAGCCGAGCGACGTCGTCCTGAACCCGGGCGGCAGCTGAATCGACGCGCGGTCAGTCCGTGCCTGGCACAGACTGACCGCGTTTCGTCTACGGTTTGAGTCATGGCTGAGATCGTCGAATTCGCAAGCAACGGCAACAACGCACAGGGTTACCTCGCGGTGCCCGAGTCGGGGAGTGGCCCGGGTGTCATCGTGGTGCAGGAGTGGTGGGGTCTCGATTCCGGTATCAAGGAGATGGCGGACCGGCTCGCCACTGCAGGCTTCGTGGCGCTCGCCCCCGACCTCTACCACGGTGAGCTCGCCGAGCACACCGAGATGGACAAGGCCGCTGAGCTGATGAGTTCGTTGCCTGCTGACCGTGCAGGCCGGGACATGAGCGGTGCGGTCGACTTCCTCGCCGACCACGACGCCACGACCGGCGACGGCATCGGCGTGATGGGCTTCTGCATGGGTGGCCTGCTGACCTTCATCCTGGCGTCCATGCGACCCGACAAGATCAAAGCAGCGGTTCCGTTCTACGGCTTCCCGCAGGGTGAGGATCAACCCGACTACACCAAGATCGAGGCAGCGATCCAAGGTCACATGGCCGAGCACGACGACTTCTTCCCGCCGTCGGCCGCACTGCACCTGCACGACGAACTGCGTGCTCTCGGCAAGGACGCGACGATCACGGTCCACGAGGGAACAGGCCACGCCTTCATGGCTCC
>RCMY010004569.1_pt1 | contig 11957 bp, 10 predicted proteins | sample 2041341 | NCBI WGS metagenome assembly RCMY01 (sample SAMN09708234, study PRJNA481090) | Marine sediment metagenome, whole genome shotgun sequencing project.
CGAGTTGGGGTTGTTCATCAACGAAAGCCAGCTTGCGTTTCTCGACAGCGTCATGTGGCAGCAGGGTTATCTGGACACAACCCAGATGGCGGGCGCGTTCCAGATGCTAAGTTCCAACGACATGATCTGGTCACGGATGACCCGCGATTATCTGATGGGCGAGCGTCAGCCGATGTTCGATCTGATGGCTTGGAACGCGGATGCCACAAGGATGCCTTACCGGATGCATTCGGAATATCTGCGCAAGCTTTATCTGAACAATGATCTGGCCGAAGGGCGGTTTGAAGTCGAAGGCCGCCCGGTTCACATCTCTGACATACGGGTGCCGATTTTCGCGGTGGGCACGGTCCGGGATCACGTCGCACCGTGGCAGTCGGTTTTCAAGATTGACGTGCTGAGCGACACCGATGTGACCTTTGCGCTGACCAGCGGCGGGCATAATGCCGGGATCGTGTCTGAGCCAGGCCATCCACGACGGACCTTCCGGGTCCGGGCCAAGGGCGCGACAGAGCGTCAGGTCGATCCCGAAACATGGATGCGGGAGACCCCCGAGCGAGACGGATCGTGGTGGGAGGTCTGGGCGAATTGGCTGGGCGAACGTTCGGGCGACCCGACCGCTCCGCCTGACATGGGCGATCCCAGTTCCGGCCATCCGGTTATCGATGACGCGCCCGGAACCTACGTGTTTCAGCAATAAACAGTCGGCATGCGCCCGACATTCGTGAAAAGGAATACGACCTATGGATAACAGACGATGGAGCCTCTTAATCGCGGCGAGCATAGCGGTTCTGTTCGGCGTGCTGACGCTATTTGCCGGGGGGCGCGCGTTGTTCGGCACTGCCGAGGCACGCGCGGCCGTTGGCGATTCTGTTCCTTTTGTGTTGTGGTTCAACTTCCTCGCGGGTTTCGCCTATGTCGCGGCAGGCTTTGGCCTGCTCAGGCGACGATACTGGGCGGTGCGGCTTTCAATTGCGATCCTTTTTGCCACCATACTGGTCACGGTCGCCTTTGGGGCCCATCTGCTGCTAGGTGGCGCTTATGAGATGCGCACAGTTGTGGCGATGAGCCTGCGCACCGTGGTCTGGGGCGTCATCGTCGCCGTCGCGCTGCGCGAGCCGACCGTATCAGAACCCCTGTCCGAACACTGAATAAACTTGACTGAAATGACTATAAAAAGGGAAAATTGATATGACAAAAATCACGCAAAAGACATGGCGTACCCGGGCCGCGACGTCCGCCTTGGCAGCGGCCTTTGCGATAACCGGCGGATGGGCTTCGGCGCAGGAGGTCAAACCGGTTTCTCCGGACCTGACCCCCAAACTGCGGGAGTTGCTGCGCAAGGAAATGCTGTCGATCGAGGATGCCAGCCACCAGATCATGTCCTACCTCATTGCCGGAGATGATGAGAACGTCGCAAAACTGGCGCAGCAGATTCATGACAGCTTCATTTTGCAACAATCCATGACGCCTGAGGACAAGCAGGATCTGATGGCAGCGGTGCCAGAAGATTTCGTGACGCGGGACCGCGCCTTTCACGCGCTCTCGGACGAGCTGGCAGAGGCCGCGCGCGAAGGTGACAGGCCTGCACAACACCAAAAATTCGGCGAGATGATAGAGGCCTGTTCGGCTTGCCATGCCCTATATGCGACGGATCGATTTACGGAGCTTGCTGAATAAGGGCGCCGCGCGCCTGGCAGGATGATGGAACCCGGACCCCAAGTCCGGCGTTGTACCTCAGTACGGCTCAAGTTCCGTGCGGCCCCCCCCCGGAATGAACGCCAGGGAGACGCGCTATGTCTAATCCACCCAACACCGAAAAGGAATGTCGCCAACGCATGCGCGCGCAGCGGCGCGAGGCGGCGGCGATCATCGGCATCGACGAGGCGTATCTGTTGCGGGTGATCCATTTTTTCGTCGCGCGTTTGCGCGCGGACAAACAGCTTGGCCGGTTTTACGCGGTTGAAGACGAAGGACACAGGGCTCGGCAGGTCGAGCATATGATCACATTTTGGCTATCCAACACGCTGGAAACGGATGAGTATGTTGGCGATTTGGTCAAAGTTCATCGCAAGCTTGAGGGTCTCCAGCGGGAGGATTTCGACCACTGGCTCGCGTTGTTTCGCGCCACGCTCGATGAGACGGCTCCGACTATGGCGGCGGCCAACTACCTCATGGTCCGAGCCGAGCGCGTGGCCGCGTATCTGGAAACTGAACTCTTTGGGAACCGCGATGATGCGACGGTAAGCTAGCGGCCCCTGCATTGCATTTCCCCGCGGCCGGTATCGCGCCTGTCACTGTATCAAGGTCAACCGGACCCCGTTGGAGCCTTGATAGCGCCCGTCGGATTGACGGATGAAGGTCAGGCATTCAGACCCCTTGCGTGGACCCGATGTTAGCGTCACGCAGAGCTGGTTGTCCAACAATGTCCAAGTCCCCTTACCGGAGCCGATCGGCGTTTGCATCGTCAAGGACCCGTCCTCGGCATACTGCAGCGTAACGGACATGATCCCTTTTCTGCCCTGAAACCTGTGGCCGATGATCTGGGTCGCTATCTGGCCTGCCGTAAGCAGTTGCTGTGCCTCGGATTTCACGCAGAATGCCGTCAGGATAGCGATCGCCAGCACTGTGACTTTCAGGCATTGCAGCACGCGGGACACAGATGTCAGACGCAACGAGAAACTTAATATGTGGGGGCTCATGGGGATGCGCCTTTCTTTTGTTTCTTGTCGTGTGGTGCGGCACTGCCTACCCGTGCCAACCCCAGATCGCCCAAGATAGCGTAGAAGGCGGGCAGCACGACAAGCACGAGGATCGTTGAAGAAAACAGTCCGAATACGACCGAGATCACCAGCGGTTTCAGGGTCTGGGCCTGGGTGCTGGTTTCCAGCAGCAGCGGGGCAAGGCCCATTATCGTGGTGGAGACCGACATAAGGATGGGGCGAAACCGTTCGCGACTGGCTTGCCCTGCGGCGCGGGCCAGATCCATGCCATCGCCAGCATGTCGTTTGATGACCTGAACCAGAAGGATCGCGTTATTGACCACGATTCCAGCCAGCGATGCAGCGCCGATCAATGACGGCATCGAGATGTTATAACCCATGATTAAATGGCCCAATATCACACCGATAAAGGCCAGTGGGATGGACAGCATGACGATCATCGGTTCCACGTAACTGCGAAACTGGAATGACAGCACGACATAGATTCCCACCAGCCCGATCAGGAAGCCACGCAGGATTGAGGCGACGGTTTCGGCCGAATTCGCGCTCTGCCCACCGATCTCAAAGCTTAGGCCCGGTATCTTGGCCGCCAGTTGCGGCAGGAATGTTGTGTTCAATTCGGCGACGATTGCATCGGCATTGCCGGTACGTGTGTCGACATCCGCTTGGACAGTCACCGTGCGCTTGCCGTTCACATGGGTGATGCTGGACCAGCCGCGCGCCTCGTCCAGACGCGCCACAGTTGAAAGCGGCACCCCTTTGCCATTGGGTAGGGCGATAGTGAAGTCGCTCAAGTCGTCACGGGAATCCCGATCCTCAGTGGATTGCTCCAACTCAATCTCGTGACTCGTGTCGCCACTCTGCACTGTTGTGATAACCCGCCCCAGAAAGGCGGCCCCTAGTTGATCTGCAACGTAGCGCGCCGTCAGCCCCAGCGACGTGGCACCTTCTGCAAGTCGCAGGCGCAACTCGGGTTTTCCGGGGCGCAGGTCGTGGATGGCATTGAAGACGCCGGCATAGGTCTCGACCTCGGTTTGAAGCGCATTGGCGGCCTCGGCCAACATGTCCAGATCCGGGCCAGACAGACGGATTTCGATGGCGATCCCCTGCGGGCCGATGCTGGGTTCGGTCAACAAAATCGCCAACGCGCCCGGCACTGCGCCGATCTCTTTGCGCCACAGCGTCACAATTTCGTCCAGCGTCACGGTGCGGGTTTCGGCACCCAGAAGGTCGGCGCTGATGGTGGCGACATGGGGGCCGGACTCGCCCGCAGTGGCATTCTGGTTGAAGCGCAGCTGTACGCTTTTCACAAGCGTAGTGCCGTCCGGCTGATCTGGCGTGTAAGCGGCATCGACTTGGGTGAGTGCTGCAATCACGTGGTTCGCGACCTCGCTGGTGCGGGTCAGTGGCGTGCCTTGCGACATCAGAATGCGCGCCTCTAGAACGTCACCATCAATCGCGGGGATTGCCTCGCGTTTGAGATATCCGCCGCCCATCAGCCCTACGGTTACAATCAGCGCCGCGATGGTGGCCCCTGTGACCAGATAGCGGTGCCGGATTGCAATATCGACCATGGCCCCGACCCGCTTTTCTCGGAACCTCTCGAACCGGCGGTCAAAACTGGCGCGAAACCGTGAGGGCGGCTTGTCCGCGCTTTTTAACCCGTGGCTCAGATGGTGCGGCAGAACCCAGAACGCCTCGGCCAGACTGGCAGCCAGCGCCGCGATTAACACCAGTGGCACGACTTCCAGCACAGCGCCCAACTCTCCGGCCAGAAAAGCGAGTGGGGCGAAAACTGCGATGGTCGTGGCAAACGAGGACAAAACCCCCGGCAGGACGGCAAGTGTGCCTTGTACCGCGGCATCAAGGCGCGATGCGCCGCGGGCGGCGGCTTCGGCAATCGAGTCGGCGATGACGATGGAATCGTCCATCACGATACCGATCGCCATCAATAGGGCCACAAGTGTCATCATGTTCAGCGACAGGCCTTGCAGGGCCATTGCCGCGAAGGCCCCCAGAAAGGCCACGGGCAGGCCCATCGCCGCCCAGATCGCAAAACCGGGTCTAAAGAAAAGGCTCATCACCGCGACAACCAGAACCAAGCCGATCACGCCGTTTTGCACCAGCATCACCAGACGGTCACGCACGATGCTGGTCATGTCCTTTACAATTTCCAGCCGCAGCGTATCCGGTAACCCCGCACGTTCGGCTGACACCAGATCCTCGACATGATCGAAAACCTCCAGCGCGTCAGCACCAAGCGCCTTGTCCACCTGCAGGAAGGCGGCACGCTGACCGTCAAGGAACGCACGTTCCTCCTGAGGTGTGTAGCTTTCGGTGATGGTTGCAATCTGCCCCAGCGACAGTTCGGCGCCATTAGGCTTGGACAGCACCACCAATCCGGCCAACCCGGCCACGCTGCGCCGCTCGTCGGTGAACCGCAGGCTGATTTCGCGGTCCTCAGTTTCCAGACTACCGAGAGGGCGATCAATGCTCTGCGCGTCGATTTGAGTGGCAAGGTCTGAGACCGTCAGCCCGTGCTGTTCCATCACCGCTCGGGGGACCGTGATGCGGAATTGCCGCGTTCCAAACCCCGAAGTTATCACTTTTGCCACGCCGGGCAGGGCCGACAATTTGTCCTGCAACTCGGCAGCATAACGTTCCAGCTGCGCGGGCGGCAGATCGCCCGCCACCGCAACCGAAGTGACAGGGTCGGTACGGTGCAGTTCCCGCACGATGGCCGGGTCGGCATCGGGAGGAAAATCATCGACGGCGGTGATCTCGGTGCGCAGGTCATTGATGAAACGGGCGCTGTCGCCTGCGGGTCCCATCGTTGCGATGGCGCGGGCAACGCTGTTCTGCGCGGTGCAACTAAGCTCTTCCAGGCCTTCGACGCTTTCGACAGCATCCCACACGCGCCGACATATCGCGTCCTCAACCTCTTCGGCGGCGGCACCGCGATATTTCACGCTGATTTCCGCCTCCACCGGCCTGAAGTCGGGAAAGGTCTCGCGCTTGAGCGTTGGTGCCGCCATCACGCCTGCGGCAAGGATCAAAACAAGCAACAGATTCGCAGCAGTGGGATGTGCAGCGAACCAGCGGATCATTCGCCTAGCCCCATTTGGATCACGTTGATGCCGGGGATCGCAGGCACCAGATCGTCGAGAATGACTTCTTCACCGGGCTCGACGCCACTTGCGATAATGGCTAGTCCATTTTGTCGCCAGGCGACCGAAACCTGACGAAGCTCAAGACGACCTTTGCTGTCGCGCAGATAGACAAGGTCACCCTCGTGCACCGCGCTTTCCGGAATCGTCACGCTTTCGGATATCACCGGACCTCTGAGCGCAAGCTCGACATACATGTTCGGCACGAGCGGCAGGCGTAATGGCGGGTTGGCGTTGGCATAGGGATCATCCACAGTGACAACCGCAGGTACCGAGCGGGCTTGCGGGTCCAGTGCGTTTTCCACGCGCACAAGCCGCCCCGGCCAAGTTTGGGAGGGGTCTGAAACAAGCCTCACTTCGGCAGATATCTCGCCGAAACTCATGGGCAGGACCGTAGGTTTCAAGGGTGTTTTACGGTTGGCACCACCCAGCAATCGTCGGAACGACATCACCGGAATTTGCGCAGTGATCTCGGCCTGGCGAATATCGTCCGCCGTCACCAGCGGCTGACCCGCCACGACATACTGATGCCGCTCGACATGAACCGAGCCGACGCGCAGGTCGAACGGAACAATAATATGGGTCTTTGCAAGATCACGTCTTGCACGATTCAGGACTGCGTTCGTGCGCGCCATTTGCGCGTCGAGCCGATTGCGCCGACTGGGAATCAGCCCCAAGGCATTCTGCAACTCGGCCACGCCACGACGAACCTGCAATGTCGCACGTTCCTGCCCGTCCACCGCTGACTGCGAAGCCACGCCACGCTCGACCAGATTTCGAATGCGCGTCAGCTCGGTTTCGGTCAAATCCAGCCGGGATTGTTCCAGCGCCAGCAGCCGGCCAGTGTTTGCCTCGTCGGTGTCGAGTTGAGCGATATCTGCCTCTAGCGCCGCGAGGTCGGCCTGCGCCTCTGCGACCGCCAACTCATAGGCTGTCGGATCAATCTTCAGGGCCTCGACTCCCGCGCGAAGCACATTGCCGGTGTCCAATTCGGGATTGCGCCAAATGATTGTCCCGGAGATTTCCGAGATCGCCTCCCAGCTGCGTGCGGCGCGAACATTGCCATATCCGCGAACGACCGCGCGAACCGGCGTCACTTTGGCCGTGATCGTGCGTGCAACGACGCTGCGCTCATGTTCATCCAGGCGGGCAGGCGGCTCGGCCGTCGAAATGAGCCATACCGCGACACCGACACCGAGCGCGACAGGCAGTAGCAGACCTATTCCCCGGCTCATTCTCAACTGCCGTCTCCTTGTTCCTGCCAAGCTACGTGCCAAAACAGCCCCGCTTGGATGATGCCGACTTGGACCGCAATAATTTACGTCAGAAAGCAGCCGCACTTACATTGGAGGCCAGACGAAGTGTCGTGTCGACGATCGCCTTTTGACGCACGGGTTGTGACTTTCGTGCGACGTTCAACTGGATTACCGCTAAAAGATAGCAAGCAATTACTATCATAAAGAGTCCTAATTGCAATGACTACCCACAGAACATCCAGAATTTCTGTCTTTGCATGGAAATTTTGAATTCCCGCTTTAGCCCGGCAGCTGAAACATCGCCTCGACCCATCGGCCTGATCGGGCACCGGAGAATACAGCGCGACCTTTGCCGGCGCCCCCTAGGCAATCGCCTGCACAATAGAAGGCCCCAGCTCGCCGTCCTGTCGAATTCACTGGTACCATATTCTGCACCGGGCGCAGGTCCGATACAGCTTCGCAGCGTAGCCTTCGGCCTTCGGTGCGCACTAGCTGTGTGCGCTTTTTGGAGAGCCGGGTTAGACGCTTTGGCGCCACCTCAACCTCTGCATCCCGTTGAGTTGTTTCGCGATGCTGCAACGGCTGCAGTTTTGCGTCCGATCAAACTGCTGGCACACGTTGCGCCATTTGGTGAATCCGGACCGTAAACTGAGCGTGATGTCGGCTCAGATCGACTCTACGATAAAGTCGGGCGCTATCGTCGAGCGCCGAATAGCGTCGCTCACATCGAGACCGGCGAGCGAGCCGTGCGCGGTAACGAGGGCAGTCGCAAAACCAGCCTGATTTCCGCCGAGGACGTCAGTATGCAAGGTGTCGCCGACCATAAGCACACGCCCGGCCACGGGGGGATGCCTGAACCGCGACAGTGCATGGTCGAAGATGTCGGGGAAAGGTTTGCCTAAGAAGACCGGCTTGATCCCGGTTGCATCCGCGAGGCTGTGCGCGAACCAGCCCGGCTCCCGCGACAGTCCGGTTTCGCGCGGAGCGACCAAATCGGGGTTGCCGACAAACACCGGCCTTGGTTGGCGGCGCAGAGTGGCTTCCAGCAGCGTCTGGCGGGTCTCGGTCCAGCCGTCGGAGCCGATCAGCAGAAACCCCTCGGCCTTGTCGTAATCTTTGGGATCGTCGGTCAGGATGACGGTGTCGAGCGCTGCAATCTCTCCGAGGTCTGCGTGCGGGTTGAGCATGACGCCCCAAAGACGCGGCGGTTCATGTTCGATTCGCCGTAGTAATGCCTCGCGGCTTGTCACGACTTCGTTGTGAGTGAAGTCGAAACCAAGCTTGGCATATCGGGTCATCATCTGGCTTTTCGGATAGGCTGCGGAGTTGGAGACGACTGCGACGGCCTTGCCCAAGGACCGCAGCGCGGCGATGGTATCAGCGGCACCGGGAATGGCGGTTTCGCCGACGTTCAGCACGCCGTACGCGTCGAACAGGATCAGATCGAAGGGCGCGGTGATGTTGGCAAAATCAGCCTGGACCGCCTGCCCGCCGCCAGTCGCAGCAGGCAGGCGGTGGTGCAGCCTGAGATACGCCTCGAATGCCTCGGCGGGATCGACGCCTTGGAAATCAGTCACAGGATGCGGCGCCTCAGAAAGGCCGAGACGACTTCGCCGATGACCACCAGCGCGATGATGGCCAGCAGAATGGTTGCGACCTCGGGCCAGTTAAAGGTGTCGATGGCACCTTGCAGGATGATCCCGATGCCGCCTGCGCCCACAAGGCCAAGCACCGTGGATTCGCGCAGGTTGATGTCCCAGCGCAGGATCGCGACCGCCCAGAAGGTCGGCATGACCTGGGGGATGATGGCGTAGACGATGACCTTGAATCGCGAGGCACCGGTGGCCTCCAACGCCTCGACAGGGCGTGTGTCGATCTCTTCAATCGCTTCGCCCAGCAGTTTGCCGATAAAACCGACCGAGCGGAACATGATCGCGACGATGCCGGCGACGATGCCGGGGCCGAAGATGGCGACGAAAAGCAGCGCCCAGATGATCGTGTTCACGGACCGGGAAGTCACGAGGATCAGCCGTCCCAGCCATAGTGTCGCGCGGTTCGGCGTCGTGTTCTGCGCCGATATATAGGCTACGGGCAGGGACAGTAGCACGGCGAACGCCGTGGCGAAGGTCGCGATATTAACCGTGTCCCACAACACCTTGAGGATCGTGGCGAGGTTCGTAGGGTCCGGAGGATACATCCGCCCGAAGAGGTCACCGATCTGTTCCGGCGCACCCCAGACCCACGCCCAGACCACCCTGATCGAAGAGAGCGCCCAGACAATGGCCAGCGCGCAGCCCAAAAGGATGCCCCAGCGCGTGAGCTTCTGCTTTGGCGTGAAACGGGTCCAGTCGTCGCGGCCGAACTGTTCGCGGATCGAGGTCATTGAATGCGCTTCCGGATGATGCCGCTGACCGCCTCGGAGAGCAGGATCACGGCGACGATGACGATGGTAATGGCGAGCGCGAAATCGTAGTCATAGCGCCCGAATGCGTTGGCGAGGGTGGCGCCGATGCCGCCGGCCCCGACGATCCCCACCACGGCCGAGGCGCGCAGGTTTGAATCCAGCTGATAGATAGTTAGCCCGATCTGGCGCGGCATGATCTGCGGAAAAATCGCGTAGAACAGCGTCGACAGATACGGCGCGCCGGCTGCGCGCAGCGCCTCGACTTGGCCAAAGTCGATCTCTTCGATCCGCTCGGCCAGCATTTTGGCGACGAAGCCGACGGAATAGATGATGAGCGTCAGCACCCCGGCAAAGGGGCCAAAACCGACCGCCTTGACGAAGACGATCGCGACGATCACAGGATGGAAACTGCGCGCGACGATGATGATCGCGCGTCCAAGGTAAAAGACGGGCAGGGGGACGACGTTGCGCGCGGCCATGAAGGCGATGGGGATCGACAGGGCGACTCCGCCCGCCGTTGCCAGAATGGCGATCTTGAGGCTTTCAACGAAGCCGTCGATCAGCAGGCCACTGCGCTCAAAGCTGGGCGGGAAGGCACCGCCAAAGATGCGTCCGGCGCGTTCGATACCGGCGGCGACGCGGTTCCAGTCGATGGGCATGGTCAAGCCGACCCATCCGAAATAGGCGATCACGCCGAGGTAGACCGCCGATCGCAGCCATCGGTTGGCGATAAACGGCGGTTTCGACCATGTGTCGCGCGGCACGCTCATGACGCGGCAGCCATGTCTTCGTTGCGGTCGGCATGGGGGTTGCCAGCATAGATCTTGTCCATCTCCGCCTGATCGAGCTTTGCGGGCTTGTCGTCAAAGATGATGCGGCCATAACGCATGCCGACGATGCGGTCGGTGTATTCCTTGGCCTCGGTCACGTTATGGATGTTGATGAGGACGGGCAGCTTCAGCTCTCCGGCGAGGTCGCGCAGAAGGCCCATGATCTGCTCGGACGTCTTGGGGTCGAGCGACGCGGTGGGCTCATCCGCCAGCAGGATCTCGGGGTCTTGCATCAGCGCACGCACGACGCCGACGCGCTGACGCTCGCCGCCTGACAGCTGATCGGCGCGGGTGTTGGCGTAATGTGCGATGCCGACTCGCTCCATTAACTCGAACGCGCGGCGGATGTCGGCCTTGGGATAGCGGCGCGAAATCGCCGCCCAAGTCGAGATATAGCCGAGCCGCCCGGACTGGACGTTCTCCATCACCGTCAGGCGGTCGACGAGGTTGAAACCCTGGAACACCATGCCGATCTTGCGCCGCGCTGCGCGCAGGTTCTTGCCCCGCAAGGTGGTCAGTTCGGTTCCGTTCAAAACGATCGAGCCCGACGTTGGTTCGACTAGGCGGTTGATGCAGCGCAAAAGCGTGCTTTTGCCCGCACCGGACGAGCCGATGATCGACACGACACTTTCACCTTCGATGGTCAGATCGAGGTTCTTCAGGACTGGATCGCCAGTGCCGTAGCGTTTGACGAGGTCAGTGATCTTCAGCATGAAAGCGCCTTCCTTGTGGGGCCAGCCGTATGGGCCGGCCCCTGCGTAGTCATATTATTCAGCGGCAAGACCCTGCGGCGTGTATTCAACACCATTGGCCTTCTGGATCTGGCGGATGACAGCCCATTGATCCTTGTAGGTGATCGGGATGAACTTGCTGACGCCGCTGAATTCCTCACCCAACGCCGTGCCCGTGAAATCGAAGCTAAAGAAGGCTTCCTTGATCTTGTCCTTCAGCTCGGGTGCGAGGTCATGCGCCAAGCCGTAGGAGGTCGTCGGGAACGGATCACTTTCCCAGACGATGCGCACTTCTGCAGGGTCGTAAAGTCCGCGCTCGGCCATGCGGTCCACCACTTCGGAAGCCACCGGCGCGGCGTCATAGTCGCCCGCGACCACGCCCAACATCGACTGGTCATGGCTGCCCGAATAGCTGACCTCATAGTCCTCATCCGGCACGACGCCCAGATCGGGGAACAGTGCGCGCGGTGCCAGATTGCCCGAGTTGGAGGTCGGCGAGGTGTGCGCGACGCGCTTGCCTGCAAGGTCCGCCATCTCCTTGATGTCGCTGTCGGCCTGCGTGTAGACCTGCAACTTGTAGCCGAACTGGCCGTCATCGCTGCCCATGATTGCAAACGGCTCAACCCCGGCAAGGTTCACCGCATAAGGCGTTGGCCCGGTTGAAAAACCCGCGATATGCAGGCGGCCCGAGCGCATTGCCTCGACCTCGGCCGAGTTGGATTGCACCGCAAAGAACTGCACATCCTTGCCGGTCACCTCTGCAAGATGCTCGATGAACGGGTTCCAGATGTCTGCATATATCGCCGGATCCTCGACCGGCGTATAGGCAAAGACCAGCGTTGACGGGTC
>RCMY010004570.1_pt1 | contig 11952 bp, 8 predicted proteins | sample 2041341 | NCBI WGS metagenome assembly RCMY01 (sample SAMN09708234, study PRJNA481090) | Marine sediment metagenome, whole genome shotgun sequencing project.
GATATCCTCGGGCACGTCATCGGGGTTTTGCGTGATGAAATAGACGCCGACCCCCTTGGAGCGGATCAGCCGCGCGACCTGCTCGACCTTGTTGACCAGCGCCTTGGGGGCGTCGTCGAACAGCAGATGCGCCTCGTCAAAGAAGAACACCAGCTTGGGCTTGTCCGGGTCGCCCACCTCGGGCAGCGTCTCGAACAGCTCGGACAGCAGCCACAACAGGAAGGTGGCGTATAGGCGCGGCGATCCCATCAGCTTGTCCGCCGCAAGGATGTTGATCTGGCCGCGACCATCCGCGCCAACATGCATGAGGTCGGCCAGATCCAGCGCCGGTTCGCCAAACAGCTGCGTTGCGCCCTGATTTTCCAGCACCATCAACTGGCGCTGAATCGCGCCCACCGATGCGGTCGACACATTGCCATAACGCAGTGACAGTGCGGCGCGGTTTTCGCCCACCCAGACCAGCAGCGCTTGCAGATCCTTGAGGTCCAGCAGCGGCATGCCTTCTTCGTCCGCGACGCGGAAGGCGATGTTCATGATGCCCTCCTGCGCCTCGCTCAGCTCCATCAGGCGGCTCAGCAACAATGGCCCCATTTCGGCCAGCGTGGTGCGCACCGGGTGCCCCTGGGCGCCGAACAGATCCCAGAAGGTGACCGGAAACGCGGCATAGCTATAGTCCGCCAGTCCAATGGTGGCCGCGCGGCTGCTGAACGCCTCGTGCAACTTGAAATCTGCGCTGCCGGCCTCGGCCAGGCCCGACAGATCGCCCTTCACGTCCGATAGAAACACCGGCACGCCCGCGTTTGAGAACCCTTCGGCCAGGATTTGCAGCGTCACCGTTTTGCCGGTGCCCGTCGCGCCCGCGATCAGGCCATGCCGGTTGGCGTATTTCAGGCTGAGGGTCTGTGCCCGCGCATAGTCCGGCCCGCCGCCGCCGATAAAGATGCCGTTGCTCAAAGTGCCGCCCCCTATTGCGTTCGCTGCCTTGCGTGCCGCGCGACCATACATTCTTAACCTCTTCGTGCCAGTATCAAATACAGTCCGGTGCTTCATGTCCTTCTGGCGCCGGGGTGACTTCCTCCCTGTCAGGACTTTGTTCCTGTCATACTGGCCGCGCCTTCGGGTGCGGCCTTTTTTGGCACCTGAAATACTGTGCATTTTGACTGTTGACGTAGATTTGATGCTGCCGTAGCGTCTGCCTCAATTATTAAGTCGGCCAAGTCCGGCAGGGAGACGTGAAAAGGGGCCGCAAGGCCCCTTTTCTGCGTGTTTCGCACTGTTTGGCGGGCGCCCCGGCGCCGCGCGGAATTCCGCCATGCAGGGCGGCGCGCCTTGCGATTTGATCCTGACAGGCGCCGTGCGCCATGTTAGATCGCCCTGTAACGTACACAGACGACGGGGAAAATCATGCAACATTCACTTTCCATTCTGTCCATCGCAGCAGCGCTTGGCCTGGCTGGCGCCGCCTTCGCACAAGATGCCGCCACGGACGATACTGCGGCTGCCGCCGCGACCGAGCAGGCAGCGCCCGACACCGGCGCTGCGGACGCCGCAACTGATGCGGATGCAGCCGATGCGCCCGCAGAAGCAACCACAGACGCAACCACAGACGCGGCTCCTGCGGACACGGATGCACCTGCCGATCCTCAGGCCACCGAAGGCGGCGCCTTTGCAACCGGAACCCAGGTCGCCGAACAGGCACCTGCCGTTTACATCAAGGAAAAATTTGGCGACTGGAGCCTGCGCTGCTTCCGCAATGACGAGGGCGACGACCCTTGCCAGCTGTACCAGCTGCTGCGCGAAGAGGGCGGCAACCCGGTTGCAGAATTCAGCATTTTCCGCATCGAGGGCCAGGCGCCCGCCGTCGCAGGTGCGACCGCAATCGTGCCGCTGGTCACCTTGCTGACCGAAGAGCTGAAGATGTCCGTCGATGGCGGCACTGCCAAAAGCTATCCCTACCGCGTCTGCACCGAAGCCGGCTGCGTCGCGCAGATGGGCCTGACCGAGCAGGACATTGCCGTGTTCAAAAAAGGCGCCAAGGCGCAGATGGTGCTGGTGCCCGCGCAGGCACCCGACCAGAAGGTCACGATCAACATCTCGCTCAGCGGCTTTACCGCCGGATATGAAGCTGTCGGCGCGTTTACCGAGTAATCGAAAATACGGCTAAAACGCCGGATTATTCTGCACGGCGGGATACGCATTAAATTAAGCCTGCTGCGGTCATCGCGGCAGGCTTTTTCGTTATCTGTTGCGCCTCACATGGTACGAAAGCGCGAATTTATTTGGATTTTGCTGTGTTATTCGGGCCCGGCTAACGACAGCCAATCTTGTCATCAAAACAGAGTGTGGCAATGGTTCTGTGTCGATGCGCCGGCTAAAGTGATCCATGCGTTTGGCCCGCCCCAGATCTTGGCGCCCGATCACAGCGGACCAGTCAGCCTCTTTTGCCCTTGGCCTTCGGGATCTTGTTACCGCGCGGCCCGGACTGAACCGGGGTGTTGGCGCGGTTTTCCTCCAGCAGCTTGCGCCACCGATCAAGCCGCGCCGGATCAAGCGTTCCGGCGGTAATTGCGGCCTGCACCGCGCAGCCCGGCTCATGCGCGTGGGTGCAATCGCGAAACCGGCAATTTGGCGCAAGTTCGACAATTTCGGCGAACAGCATATCCAGCCCGGCAGACACCTCGCTGACATGCAGCGTCCGCATTCCGGGCGTGTCGATCACCCAGCCGCCGCCGCCGATCGCATGGAGCGAGCGGGACGTCGTCGTGTGGCGGCCCTTGGCGTCGCCCGCGCGAATGGGGCCGGTGGCTTGGGCGTCCTCGGGCGGCTTGGATGACAGTGTGTTCAGCAATGTGGACTTGCCCACACCCGATGATCCAACCAGCGCGACGGTCTGGCCGGGGCCGCACCATGGGGCCAATATCTGCGCCGCCTCCGGTGCTTGCGCATTTACCATGACGACGGGCAATCCGCGTTGAAGCGCCTCTGCGCGGCGCACGTAAGGCGCGGCATCGGCAATCTGGTCAACCTTGGTCAGGACGATCACGGGGTTGGTTTCAGCCTCATTGGCGAGGGCCAGATACCGCTCCAGCCGGGCGGGATTGAAGTCGTCATTGCAGGAGGTGACGATAAAAAGCGTGTCCAGATTTGCCGCGATCAGTTGCGGCGCGCGGCCCCCTTCGGTCCGCCGTTGCAGCAGCGCTTGCCTGTCCAGCCGGCGGACCAGCATGTGGGTTTCGGGGTCCACCAGCACCCAATCGCCCACGGCAAAATCCGTTGTTTTTGCCTGCGCGGGAAGGCGTAGGCGCACGGCGCCAGTTTGGGATTCGGCGGTCAGTTTGGTGCGGTGCACGGTCGAAATGCGCATCCGGGCCAGCGCCGTCTCATCAACGTCCAACTGGTCGCCAAAAAACGCCGACCAGCCGAGGCCGGACAAGGACACTGATACCTGATCTGATGTATGGGTCACGACAAACTGAATGGCCGCGACTGCGGATTATTGCAAGCTCTTCCTGTCAGTATTGGCCTGATTGCCGATGTTGAAGATGCCTTATCTCAGCCGATTTGCGCGTTGGCGGGCGTCCGTTAAAAGTGCGCCAAGCTTTCTGCGCCTATAGTGGCCAGACAATCAAAAGCGCCGGCACCGCGACCACCATCACCAGCACCTCCAGCGGCAGACCCATCCGCCAATAATCCGCAAAGCGGTAACCGCCGGGGCCGAGGATGATGGTATTATTCTTGTGCCCGATTGGCGTCAGAAACGCACAGGATGCCGCCACGGCCACGCCCATAAGGTAGGTATCGGGGTTCGTTCCCGTCGCCGCCGCAATCGACAGGGCGATTGGCGCCGCGATCAATGTCGTTGCGACATTGTTCAGGAAATCCGACATTGTCATGGTGACAACCATCAGCACGGCCAGCGTCACCCATGCCGGATACCCTTGGGTCATGCCGGTGATCTGGTGGGCCAGAAACTCGGCGCCGCCGGTCCGCTCGAACGCTTCGGCCAGCGGGATCAGGCTGGCCAGAAGGACGATCACCTTCCATTCGATCGAGTTGTACACCTCGCGCCCGCTGACCAGCCCCATGACCACATAGCCGATGACCGCAGCGCCCAGTGCGACGGTCAATGACACGATCCCCGCCACCGCCAGTCCGACGGCGGCGATAAAGATGCCAATAGACAATCCGGCCTTTGTGCGCTGGATAACTTCGGTGCTGCGCCCGGCAATTGGCAACACGCCCAGCCAGTCGGTGGCAGCCGCAATACGCTCGGACGTGCCCAATAGCAGCAGCACATCGCCGGCCCGTATCGGCAGCAGCCGGACCCGATCGCGAAACCGCCGCCCTTCGCGGGACACACCCAGCAGCGTGACGGAATGACGGCTCAGCAACCGCACGCTGCGTGCTGTGCGGTTCTGGATCCGGGCGCCATCGGGCACGATGGTTTCGACAATCTCGAGGCCGCGCGATGTGACCCCGCCCTCGTGCTTTTCCGAGCCTGCAAAGTCCAGCCCGGACTGGCCCATGAACGCCTCGATCGACTTCGGCTCGCCATCGACGACCAGGAAATCGCCCGAGCGCAAAGCCTCGCGCGCGGCCAGGCCCGGCCGCCTTTTGCCGTTGCGAATGAGGCCCAGAATGTGCACGTCAGCATCGTCTGCCTTCGGATACAGATCCCGCACCAGGATATCATCCTCAAAGCTTTGCTCGCCTACGCGCAGTTCCGCGACATAGCGGCCCTGGCGGGCCTCGCCACCCGAATCCGTCTCCGCAGTGCGCGCGGGCAGCAGGCGCCAGCCGAGAAACGACACATAAGATATTCCTGCGATGGCAACAGCCAACCCAACCGGCGCAAAGTCGAGCATCGCGAACGGCTGGCCCAATGCGTCGTTCCTATACTCGGAAATCACGATATTGGGCGGCGTGCCGATCAGCGTGATCATACCGCCCAAGATTGTCGCAAACGACAGCGGCATCAGGCTGCGTCCGGGCGGGCGTTTCGCCTTTTTCGCGGCCTCCATATCCAGCGGCATCAGTATCGCCAGCGCCGCAACATTGTTGATGATCGCGGACAGCCCTGCCCCCACAGCCGCAATGATCGCGATATGAAGCGGCAGGGGCCGGTCAGAATCGACCAGCTTTGACGCAATCAGCTCAACCGCGCCCGACGATGACAGGCCGCGGCTGACAATCAGAACGAGGGCGATGATCGCAACCGCCGAATGGCCAAACCCCGAAAACACCTGCCCAGCCGGGACCAGCCCAAGCGCTGCGGCGATTATCAGCGCCCCGAACGCCACCAGATCATAGCGGACGCGCCCCCAGATCAGCAGCACGACGACCACCGCAAGAAGCATTGATATCTGGATCTGATCGCTTGGAATGGACATGCCCGCAGCATCACAGGTGGCTGTGCCCGCAGCAAGTGCCAAAGATGCGGCGCCCGCGATCCAGACGCCCGCCGCGCATGATCGCAGGTCTGAAAGGTGATTTATGCCTTTCTCACACAGCCGGGCTTGGCGGCCAGTGCCTCTGGCGCTATCACAGCCCTCTGGCCGATGATCCGGCCACATCAAGGAGCCCGCCATGACCGCTGCCGCTGACCGCATTGCCCGCACGATTGCCACCGATATCGGCGCCCGCCCGGAACAAGTGACTGCAACGGTCGCGTTGCTGGATGGCGGCGCGACTGTGCCCTTTGTCGCGCGCTACCGCAAAGAGGCGACAGGCGGGCTGGACGACACGCAGCTGCGAAAACTGGCCGAGCGGCTGGACTATCTGCGCGATCTGGAAAAGCGCCGCGCCAGCATCCTGGGCGAGATTACGTCGCAGGGCAAACTGACCGATGCACTGGCCCGTGCGATTGCCACGGCAGACACTAAATCCGTGCTCGAAGACCTGTATCTGCCCTTCAAACCCAAGCGGCGGACCAAGGCGATGATCGCCCGCGAAAACGGGCTGGAGCCGCTGCTTCGGGCAATCCTAGCGGACCGCACCGCCGATCCTGCGGCGCTGGCGCAAACCTACATCACCGATACTGTCCCGGCGCAGAAAGACGCGCAGGCCGGCGCGCGCGATATACTGGTCGAGGAACTGGGCGAGAACGCATCGCTTTTGGGACGCCTGCGCGACGTCATGCAAAAAGAGGCGCTGATAACCGCGCAGGTAAGCGCCGGAAAAGAAGACATCGGCGCCAAGTTTTCGGACTATTTCAACCATAGCGAAAAATGGGCGACCATCCCGCCCCACCGCGCGCTTGCCATCCTGCGCGCCGCCAAAGAAGAGATCGTGACCATCAACATCGCCCCCGAGCCGGAGGCTGGCCTGCCGCGCATGATCGGTATCGTCGCCGCTGAAATTGGCATACGCGGCGAAGGTCCGGGCGACGTCTGGCTGCGCGACGCGGCGCGTTGGGCGTGGAATACCAAGCTGAGCCTGACGATGTTCATGGACCTGATGACCGACCTGCGCCGCCGCGCACATGATGCCGCGATTAACGTGTTTGCCCTGAACTTGCGCGACCTGTTGCTGGCGGCGCCTGCGGGCGCGCGGGCGACATTGGGCCTTGATCCCGGCATCAGGACCGGCTGCAAGATTGCCGTCGTCGATGAGACGGGCAAGCTGCTGGATACCGCGACGATCTATCCGTTCCAGCCCCGGATGGATGTGCGCGGCGCGCAAGATACCCTGGCGCGGATGATCGGGCAACACGGCGTTGCCCTGATCGCCATCGGCAACGGCACGGCCAGCCGCGAGTCTGAACGGCTGGTTGCCGATGTGATCAAATCCCTGCCAGCCGGCGCCCCGCGCCCGACCCCGGTGATCGTGTCCGAGGCCGGCGCGTCCGTCTATTCCGCGTCCGAGCTGGCATCAAAGGAATTTCCGGACATCGACGTGTCCATTCGCGGCGCGGTGTCCATCGCGCGGCGCCTTCAGGACCCGCTGGCCGAGCTGGTAAAGATCGAGCCGCAGGCGATTGGCGTGGGCCAATACCAGCATGACGTCGATCAGCGGCGCCTTGCACAATCGCTGGCCGCCGTGGTCGAGGATGCGGTAAACGCGGTGGGGGTCGATCTGAACATGGCTTCTGCGCCGCTTTTGTCGCATATCGCCGGGCTGGGGCCATCGCTGGCGCAGGCCATTGTTACGCACCGCGATGCCAACGGCCCGTTTGCCAGCCGCAAAGCGTTGTTAAAGGTCACGGGGCTGGGCCCAAAGGCGTTTGAGCAATGCGCAGGTTTTCTGCGCATCACGGGTGGCAAAGAGCCGCTAGATGCCTCGTCGGTTCACCCCGAGGCATACGGCGTGGCGCGCAAGATCGTTCAGGCCTGCGGCCGCGACATTCGCGCGATCATGGAAGGCAGCGGCGCGCTGGCAAACCTGCGACCCGAACAATTCGTCGATGCCAGTTTCGGCTTGCCGACCGTGCGCGATATTTTGACCGAACTGGAAAAACCGGGCCGCGACCCGCGCCCAACCTTCAAGACCGCAACCTTTGCCGAGGGTGTCGAAAGTATCACCGACCTGAAATCCGGCATGTCGCTGGAAGGGACCGTCACCAATGTCGCGGCCTTCGGCGCCTTCGTTGATATCGGCGTGCATCAGGATGGATTGGTGCATGTCAGCCAACTGGCCGACCGGTTCGTCAAAGACCCGCACGAAGTGGTCAAAGCCGGCGATGTGGTCCGCGTGCGCGTCACCGAAATCGACGTCGCGCGCAAGCGTATCGGCCTGACCATGCGCAAGGAGGGCACCGACATCCCGGCGCCACAGGACCGCAGTGCGGCCAAGTCCAAATCAGCCCACGCGCCCAAGGCAGGCAAGGCGCGCCCGCCCAAAAGCGAGGGCCAGGGCGCATTTGGATCGGCTTTGGCTGACGCGCTCAAAGGTCTGCCCAAAGGCCGCTGAGGCGGGCCGCTAAACCGCCGCCCGAGCGCGGCAGTTCAGGCCTGTGCGGCGGCCTCAGGTTGAAGTTTTGCCGCTATTTCGTCCAGAACGCGTTCGGCCTCAATAGTGTCGAAATCCGTCTGATACCGCTTGCGCACGCCGCTATCTGACAGCAGGTGGTATTCATCTGGCGCGACACCGTGACGGGCAAGGCAGTTGCGCACGCAGGCAAGCGCGCAGCCGTCTATACCGATGATGGGGCGCCCCGATTTTGCAACGCGCACCAGCTTGGGCACATCGCCGCCAACGCCCGCGATGCAGGACATTTCGGCCAGACCGCGCCGGTCCAGCGAAAGAGCGAGGTAATTTGCCATCTGCGCCGCGCTGGAGCAGCCGGAACACGAGTAGACCAAAGGCAGGTGGTTGCGTGAAGACATTGCGAAACTCCGGGCTTGTTTCGCCAGTTGGATCACGCTGCTGTTTCAATGTCGATGGACATGGAGTCGCAGCGACCAGACGCCGCAGGGTGTTTCAAGGTGATTTAGCAGGAGGAAATTCTACATCACCTCTTACCGCTAGGCCGTTGATTTAAAGATATTACAGCGATCCAATGCAGCAGGTCTTGGGCTGTAGGCCAACTGATATTTCAAGACCGGCGCCCCCTGCAAAGCATGGACCCCGGCGCGATGCCGGGGCCCTGTTGTTTTACGCTTCGGCGGCGATCACGATAAACTCGACCAGATAGTCGGGCGTCGCCAGCTTTGCCTCGCCTGCGGCGCGCGCGGGCGTGTGGCCCTCGGGCACCCATGCGTCCCAGACGGCGTTCATTTCGGCAAAATCCTTCATGTCGGCCATCCAGATAACGGTCTGAAGGATGCGCGTTTTGTCCGATCCGGCCTCGGCCAGCAGCTTGTCGACATTGGCAAGGCAGGTCTTGGTCTGCTCGGTGACGTTGTCGCCGGCGGTGCCAACCTGGCCGGCCAGATAGATGGTGCCGTTATGTTTGACGATCTGGCTCATGCGGGCGCCAGTGTGGCTACGGGTGATATCGCTCATTTAGGGGAACTCCTTGAGGTTGGTGATTGATTTAATTGGTAAAAAATCGATTGGGCGCCAAGGCGTCCAACGTCGCGGGCGGCAGCATCGCGGCGCGGCCTGCGATCAGCGCAGCGGCCGTCTGCGCCAGCGCGGGCGCGGTCTGAACGCCGTAGCCACCCTGCCCGGCCAGCCAGAAAAATCCGTCTGCATCGGGCGCAAACCCGACGACCGGCGTGCGATCCGGCGCAAAGGTGCGCAGCCCGGCCCAGCTGTGATCGACGCGCGTGACCGGCACGGTCACCGCCTGCTCGTAGCGGTCCAGCCCCTCGGCCAGCACCATGTCGTCAACCCATGCATCATGCGGATCGACGGGATCCTCGTCAGCCGGGGATACCATCAGTTTGCCTGCGTCCGGCTTGGCATACCACGTCTCTGAGACGGTGGCGAAAAGCGGCCAGCTTTCGACGTCATGTTCCGGCCCGAGGCTGAGCAGAGCAGCCGAGCGGCGCAGCGCTTGAAGCCCCACGCGCTGCACGCCGGCCAGCGCCGCGACCTCATCGGCCCACGCGCCGGCGGCGTTAATGACAATCGGCGCCGCGTAGCGCGTGCCGCCAACATCGATCTGCCAGACGCCGCCGTCGCGGGTGATCGACGCCGCGCGCGCGCCCGTCACGATCCGTCCGCCGCGCGCCTTCAGCAGGCGGGCGTAGCCTTGCAACATACGGTCGACATCAATGCTTTGGGCGCTACCCTCGTACAGTGCGCCGGCGATCCGTTCGGGCCGCAGGATTGGCACGATTTCGGTGCACTCGGCGCCGGTCAGGTGGTCCAGACCGGTGGCGCCGGCGGCATAAGCCTCCAGTAATGGCATCTCGTCCTCGGAAGCCATCAACAACTCCCCGCGCGGCGACAGCAGGCTATGATCGCTGATGCCCTCGGGGTGGGCCAATGTCGGCTCGGACAGGGCGTTGATCGCGCGCAGCACGGCGTTGCCATAGTTGCGGATATAGATCGCGGCAGAGCGGCCCGTCGAATGGTAGCCCATCTGCGTCTCGGCCTCCAGAACCAGCACGCGCGCATCTGTCGCCAGCTCGGCGGCTGCCGATATGCCCGCGATGCCGCCGCCGATGACGATGATATCTGCCGTTTCACTCATGTATCGCGTCCCTTTGGTCTGATGGCGGTCTGCCCGGTGGTCGCCCCCAGCTTTGACCGAATGCGCGGCAGATTCCAAGGGGCGCGGGCCGTTGCGACGGGTCTTTCCTGTGCCGCCGCCACAAAAAAGGCGCGGGCGGGGATACCCCCTGCCCGCGCCCACCTGCTTGGCCTTGCCGCCAGTTAAAAGAACGCTTGCAGGCCGGTCTGCGCACGTCCCAAGATCAGCGCATGAATGTCATGCGTGCCCTCATACGTGTTGACCGTCTCAAGGTTCACCATATGGCGAATGACCTGATATTCCTCGGAAATACCGTTGCCACCGTGCATATCGCGGGACATGCGCGCGATATCCAGCGCCTTGCCGCAGTTGTTACGCTTGATCATGCTGATCATCTCGGGCGCGGCGTTGGCTTCGTCCATCAGGCGGCCCACACGCAACGCGGCCTGAAGGCCCAGCGTGATTTCGGTCTGCATGTTCGCCAGTTTCAGCTGGAACAGCTGGGTTTGCGCCAGCGGCTTGCGGAACTGGTGGCGGTCAAGGCCATACTGGAGCGCGCCGTGCCAGCAGAATTCGGCGGCGCCCATGACGCCCCACGCAATGCCGTAACGCGCACGGTTCAGACAGCCGAACGGACCTTTCAGACCCTCGACATTGGGCAGCAGCGCATCTTCGCCGACCTCGACACCCTTCATCACGATCTCGCCGGTGACGGAGGCGCGCAAGGATTGCTTGCCCGCGATCTTGGGGGCGCTGAGGCCCTTCATGCCCTTGTCCAGCACGAAACCCTTGATCTTGCCGTCATGCGCGTCAGACTTGGCCCAGACGATGAAAACATCGGCGATCGGGCTGTTGGAGATCCACATTTTGGCGCCGGTCAGGCGGTAGCCGCCATCGATCTTTTCGGCGCGCGTTTTCATGCCCGAGGGGTCGCTGCCGGCGTCCGGCTCGGTCAGGCCAAAGCAGCCGATCAGCTGGCCGGTGGCCAGTTTCGGCAGGTATTTCTGGCGCTGCTCTTCGGTGCCGTAGGCATAGATCGGGTACATGACCAGCGACGATTGCACGCTCATCATTGACCGATATCCGCTATCGACCCGCTCGATTTCGCGCGCAACCAGACCGTAGCTGACATACCCGCTGCCGATGCCGCCGTATTCCTCGGGGATGGTGGTGCCCAGCAGACCCATTTCGCCCATTTCGGGGAACAGCTCGGGGCTGACAGCCTCGTTTGCGTAATCCTTGATGACGCGCGGCTGTAGCTTTTCCTGAGCAAAGGTGCGGGCGCTTTCGGCGATCATCCGCTCTTCTTCTTGCAGCTGGTCGTCCAGACGGAAGGGATCCTTCCAGTTGAAGCTGGCCAGTTCGGGGGCGTCTTTGGCTTTGAGTGCGGGGGCGTCGAGGCTCATAATAATACCTTTCCATGAGTTTATCATGCGTTCTGATTGCCGTATAAAGTGTATCAGACCAGAATAATACCAAGTCTTTTGTCGCAACCCATGAGGAATTAGAATACATGGCCCTGCCCCGCCGATTTCTGCCGTCTATCGCGTCGCTGCGTGCGCTCGAAGCGCTGGACCGGCTGGGCAGCGCAACTGCGGCGGCCGAGGCGCTGTCGCTGACGCAAAGCGCGGTCAGCCGCCAGATCCAGACGCTGGAGGAGCAGCTGGGCGTCGCGCTGATCGTGCGCGACGGGCGGCGCATCGCGCTGGTGCCGGACGCCGTGCAATATGCCGCCGAAGTGCGCGCGGCGCTGAACCAGATCGCGCAGGCGTCGCTAAAGCTGACGGTCAATCCGTCAGGCGGTGCGCTTAATCTGGCGATCCTGCCAACCTTCGGCATGCGCTGGCTGGTGCCGCGCCTGCCCGATTTCG
>RCMY010010886.1_pt1 | contig 11952 bp, 8 predicted proteins | sample 2041341 | NCBI WGS metagenome assembly RCMY01 (sample SAMN09708234, study PRJNA481090) | Marine sediment metagenome, whole genome shotgun sequencing project.
TGTCATAACGGACCGATGTTCTCCGATTACAAAATGCATGTTTTAGGGGCTCCCGAAAACAATAAGCTGCCCATTCCCGATGCCGGAGTTCAAGATACCTTTGCTTTTCGCACTCCTTCGTTGCGCAATTTGCGATTTACTGCCCCATACATGCACAACGGAAGCCTACAAAGCTTAAGGCGGGTATTGGAATTCTATGAGGATATATCCAACGGGAAAGTACGTAATCCGAACGTACCTAAAGAGCGATATGACCCCTTTGTTCGCGAGCTCGAACTGAGCGTAAAGGAGATGTCGCAAATTATTTCCTTTTTAAATACTTTGAACGACGACAGTTTTGACAAGGAAATTCCAGAAACTGTGCCCAGCGGGCTTCCGGTGGGAGGAAATATTCAGTAAAGGAATAATAAAGCTTCCGTAAAGTTGGTTCTTTGAAAAATAGAATGTAAGCATTCTGGATAACAACAACTTTAATAACAATCACCTTTATAAGGATTATAGCCTTTGCATTCCCTTTTCCTTACAAATTAAATTCAATAGAAATTAAAGTCCCCAAATCTTATAAGGATTCTTCGTCTCCTCATCCCCTTTCTTTTTCACTTTATCGACCATTACTTTATAAGTGGGGTCTTCAAGTACGTTGACATCGATGATTTCATCGGCATTTTCCAAAAGTCGGATACAGTCCCTGCTCAAATGGCGTAGGTGTACTTTCTTCCCGACCTTGGCATAACGCTCCGTGATCTTGTTCAACGCCTCGATACCGGATTGGTCGGCGACGCGGCTTTCCTTAAAATCGATGATGATTTCTTCGGGGTCGTTCTGTACATCGAACTTTTCGCCGAAAAGGGTGGTCGAACCGAAGAACAATGGGCCATAGATTTCATAGTGCTTTATACCGTTTTCATCGATATACTTACGAGCGCGGATGCGTTTGGCATTTTCCCAAGAATAGGCCAACGCGGATATGATTACACCAAATAATACGGCAATGGCCAAATTATGGGTTATCGCCGTGATCAAGGTAACCAGAACCATGACCACCACATCGGAATTCGGCATTTTTCGGAAGGTCTTAAAGCTCGCCCATTCAAAGGTGCCGATGGCGACCATAAACATCAGGCCGACCAATGCGGCCATGGGCAAACGTTCGATCAAACTAGATCCGAACATAATAAAAACCAGCAACATAACCGCTGCCGTGATACCCGATAAACGGGCGCGGGCCCCTGCGGAAACGTTGATCAAACTCTGCCCGATCATGGCGCAACCGCCCATACCCGAAAGAAAGCCGGAAAAAATGTTCGCCGTGCCTTGAGCGACACATTCCCTATTGCCACTACCTCGGGTCTCCGTAATCTCATCGATAATATTCAGGGTCAAGAGGCTTTCGATCAAACCTACGCCCGCAACGATTGCCGCATAGGGAAAAATAATCTTTACGGATTCAAAGTTCAAGGGTATCTGTGGAATGGATAACGGAGGAAAGCCACCACTAATGGTTTCACCTTCGCCCATGATACCGGCAACGGTGAGGGTGTCGACGCCAAAGCCGATGACAATGGCGGAAACCACAACGATGGCCACCAATGATGAAGGTACGGCCTTGGTCAATTTCGGAAGTCCCCAAATAATCAACATCGTCAATAGGGCGAGACCTAGCATGGTCAAAAATGGTGCTGTTGGCAAAAGGTTTTCAGTACCTTTTTGATAGAAATTGGGAAACTGGGCCATAAAGATGATGATGGCCAATCCGTTTACAAAGCCGAACATTACTGGCTGCGGCACCAAACGGATAAATTTACCTAATCGGAGCAAGCCTGCAGCGATTTGCAATGTACCTGCTAGAATTACCGTTGCGAAAACATAATTTAAGATAGTTTCCGGTTCGATACCGGGGAAGTTACGTTTGAGCTCCAAGATCAAGCCGATAAAGATTACGGCGATGGCTCCCGTTGCCCCGGAAATCATTCCGGGACGTCCGCCAAAGATTGAGGTAATCAGGCATAGCACGAATGCGGCATACAATCCGGTCAGTGGCGAAAAACCGGGAATCAGGGCAAAGGCGATGGCCTCCGGCACCAAGGCCAAGGCGACGGTAAGGCCGGATAGGATTTCCGTTTTATAATCGACTTTTTGTCTGAAGTCAAAGAGGTTGAGGTACTTTTTCACGGGGTCGGTTTTTTTGAGCGTGCAAAAATACGGCTTATTATTTTACCACTCCCGTAACCCCAACAACTTCTCCCCTAGCTCCGTCAGTTCTGCGGTTTCGTATTTCTCCTGCTCCCAATTTCTGGGGTCACCGGGAAAGGCGTATCCCTCGGGCGCAATACGTTCCTTCCAAGAATTAATTCGCCATTGCCGTAGTTCTTCGTTATCCTCTTCGGCGGGCATCATTGAGATATATTGTGCTATTCTGACTTTATCCTTCGACTTGTTCGGTCGTATGCCGTGGGGCTCGGTACTGTTGAAAATGAGTAGATCGCCCGCTTCCATCTTTACCTTGACAATCTTATCCCCTAAATCAGAAATATCGGGTTGAAAACGGTCCCGGTTCTCGGATTGGTCAAGTTTCCACGTATCGTAATTGCGATAGAGCCACGGAATACATTGAAAACCACCCATATTTTCATCGGTTTGGTCGGCGAGGGCCAAAACGCCCTGTACGTTCTGTGGTCTGGTCTCTGGGTCGTAATCCCAATGAATGAATCCCTTTTTATCGGTTCCGGGCGGTAGCGGAAAATTGAGGTTGGCACGGTCGATGGTCACCCATAGCTTTTCCGTACCCCATACGTCGACAAAGGCATCATACACGCGGGGCATTTGGCGGTTGTTCCAAAGCAGCTGATTGTTGTAGACCTCTACCATGCCCGTTCCGGCCAATTCCTTCATTTTCATTTCCGCGCGCGGAGGGGCATACCAGGTTTTGGGGTCGTTGGGGTCTTTTTCATCGAACTCCCAGACAAAATCCGCCGTTGCTTGCGCCTGTTCCTTAGGTACGGCGTTTTTGATGACGATATATCCGTTGTGTTTCCAGAACTCCCAGTCTGCTTCGCTCAAGACCCGTAAAGACTTCCCGTTGCTTCGGTCGTTCAATTTTTGTTTACTACTAGTTGCGGTAGATGGATTTCCGGGGATTTCCTCATGGGCCTTGTTCGCCATTTCCGATTTATTTCTTGACTCCATAGTTCATGGTTTTACATCCTATTTTATCCTATCAATTTACATAATTTTTAGTAAAATGGGTAAGGAAAGGCTTTATTTGACAACCGGATATTCTTGCAATTAAGCCGATGGACGACTTACCTTTATCTTAGAATGGATTACCTTTGCCAAAAAATTTGAAACATTTACTATGAAATCTAAACTGTTTATACCCTTAAGCGCGGCACTACTTTTCGCTTTTTCATCATGTTCCCACCGCTTAGTCGGCACTTGGACCGTTCAGAAATACGAGAACCTCAGTCCCGGTGAAAAAGGAGTTTCAGTACAGAATGTCGGCTCGATTTCATTTGATAAGGATGGTACTGGCCAAAAGGAAATGAATTATACGGTGCTCGGGGTCGAAAAAGATGACAGCACCCCTTTCGAATGGTCGACGACCGAAAATTACATTACTATCAAAAGTGAGGATTCCGATATCTCAAAAACATGGATATATCTGGAAAATAAGAACAAAAGCCAAAAGTGGAAGTCCACCGACGGTAAAAATCAGGTGCAGACCTTGGAGCTGGTGAAGCAGTAACGTCCAAATTCCAAAAAATATGATTCGTGTCAAATTGTGACCCCAAGGCTTCGGAGGTGTCCAACTAATCTGTGGAAGTTACAAAAGCGAACGAGGCAAGCGTCGAGGAATTAAACCAAAATAGAAAAAAACGACATGGAAATCTTTACTTCATTGAAACCGTGGACCATTGTACAGATGTGCGTTGCGGCCATTTGCATCTACGTGTATATTATATTGATTACGCGTATTGCGGGCAAACGGACCTTTGCTAAAATGTCAAGTTTCGATTTTGCCGTGACCATCGCCATGGGTTCGATTTTGGCGGATGCCGTGAACAAACCGATATCGAGTTTGATGCCGGCCTTTGTCTCCTTGGCACTATTGGCTTTTTTACAAGTATTGTTCGCCAAACTGCTGTCGTCTTCGGACGGGGCGGAAAAATTACTCACCAATACACCTATCCTCTTAATGAAGGATGGACAAATCTTTGGGGAAAACTTAAAAAAAGCCTTGGTCAGTAGGGCTGATCTGATGGGAAAGTTGCGAGAAGCCAACGTGCTGCAGCTTTCGCAGGTGAGAGCGGTCGTTTTTGAGACTACGGGAGATATTTCAGTGCTGCATACCACCGATACTACAACTATCGATCCCGTTATCATGGAGGATGTGGGGGAATAAATTCCAAAATCCGAGTATCCCCGAGGCTTCAGGTCTAAATTTAAAGTTAGAGGTCTCCTTGAATCCCTGCTATATTCGGCGAATCTCTTTGAAATAACGTTGGCAAAAAGCTGTACAATGGCATAAAACAAAACCGCCCCGACTTTTTCAAGCCAGGGCGGTCTCTAACTAAATAACCAACCAAAAACACTTCAACTGCGTGTTGTGAACGCAGAAATATTATCTGATAGTTCTTATATTAATAACGCCTACTACTTCAGAAACATTGCCCTCCCCACGCTAAGCGGACGTTAAATTTTCGTGCATTTCATCGTATTTTGGTCTTGAAGCGCCAAAACGACCCTTTTCCTGATTATTTGAGTAATTTTGAGAATGAAACCGGATACCATGGACAAACCAAAAAAATTCGCTGTAATCGGCGGCGGAAGCTGGGCAACGGCCATTGTTAAAATGCTCTGTGTCAATCAGGATAAAGTAGGCTGGTACATGCGGAATTCCGATTCCGATGCCGTGGGTTTTATTAATATCCAAAAGCACAATCCGAATTATCTGACCTCGGTTACCTTCGACACCAACAAACTCGATTTGACCGATGATATTAATGTCGCCGTTAGTAAGGCGGATATTTTGATCTTTGCCGTTCCTTCGGCCTTTTTGGGCGGTGAACTCGAAAAATTGACTGTTGATATAAAGGACAAAATCATTTTTTCGGCTATAAAAGGGATAGTTCCCGAATCTGGAATGATTGTCGGAAAGCATTTTCATACAGCATACGGAATCCCCTTTGAAAATATCGGGGTGATTACGGGACCCTGCCATGCCGAAGAGGTCGCGTTGGAGCGACTTTCATACCTCACCATCGCCTGCGCGGACGCCGAAAAAGCCGATTATGTGGCCAAAAACCTCAGCAGCGACTACATCAAGACCAAGGTTACCGAAGATATCATAGGCGCTGAATATGCGGCCATGCTCAAGAACATATACGCCATCGCGGCGGGTATCGCCCACGGTCTGGGCTACGGCGATAACTTTCAGGCCGTTCTGATGAGTAACGCCATTCGCGAAATGAAGCGGTTTACCAAACGTATCCATAAAATCGATCGGAATATTAACAATTCGGCCTATTTAGGCGATCTTCTGGTTACGGGTTACTCTACTTTTAGCCGTAACCGCATGTTCGGCAATATGATCGGTAAGGGCTATACCGTTAAAAGCGCCCAGATGGAAATGAGTATGGTGGCGGAAGGCTATTATGCCGCCAAAAGCGCCTTTAAGATCAAGTCGAATTTCGAAAAGAAAGCGAGAACGCCGATTATCGATGCCGTTTACGCTGTTTTATACGAGGGAAAGAATGCTAAAAGGGTTTTTTTGGATTTAACGGAGGAGTTGGATTGAGTTCTTAATTGCGAGCTTGCCTGTCGTTAGGCAGATCAAGCGCGGCAGTCTGTTGAACGTTTTAGAATGTTCCACAGATTGCCGCGTCGTCTTGACATTTCGGCAAGTTAAAATTTGTCGGGCTCCTCGCAATTGCTGACCGATTAGGACCTTTCCAATGAAAAATTCGAATGTTCTTTTAACTCTGCCTGCAAGGTTTCCCGCCACTCCAAAATCTGGACATCATCAACCTTGAAAATCGCTTTAAATTCCTCTAAAACGGGTTCCATAAAATTGCGGATGCTTTCGATGTCGAAATATAATCTTCCGGTTCTTCGAATGAAAAAATCCATCGGGTTCTGTACCATTTCATACTCAATTCCAAAGTGTAGTTCCGCTTTAATCATACGAACATACTTGTCGGTATCTTTACTTTTTTCGTAGTTTTCTAGAATTGTCTCGGTCTGTTTCCCATAACGGGTGACTAACGCCCAGGCGTCATGTTCGGTGAAACCGTCCGGTTTCATACGATCATATATTTCAGCAATGTACTTTGTAACGTGTTTGAATTTTTTAAAACCGTCATTGCCGCATAAGGGAATTTCTTCGGTATAACATTCTTTGAGTTCCTTACTATCCTCCTTCTCATTATCTTCCTCCTCCATTTGCTTGGCGATACGGTCCACTACCCTTTCGGCCATTTTGCGGTAGCCTGTTAGTTTACCACCGGCGATGCTTATAAGACCTGTGTCGGAAGTGAAAATCTCATCTTTTCGTGAAAGTTCTGAGGCCGACTTTCCTTCTTCATGAATCAGTGGGCGAAGTCCTGCCCAAGAGGATACGATATCGTCCATGTCTAATTCAATACTGGGAAACATATTGTTGACCGCTGAAATTAAATAAATGGCGTCCGCCAAATCGGTACGCACATCATCCTTGTCCTTGTTGAAATTCGTGTCGGTAGTACCCACATAGGTCACATTACCACGGGGAATGGCAAACATCATCCGTCCATCGGGCACATCAAAATATACCGATTGTTTTATAGGAAGTTTTTCCTTGGGAAAAACCAAATGTACGCCTTTGGTCAAATGTAATTGCTTCCCTTTTTTCGAATTGTTGACGCTTCTCAAATCGTCGACCCACGGTCCAGCGGCGCTGATGACATATTTAGATTTTATACCGAACGTTTCATTTGATAAAACATCTTTTACTTTTACCCCTGCCACTTTTTCATCCTTGTAAATAAAATCCTCCACAGCCGCATAATTGAGTGCCCGTGCTCCGTACTGAAGGCTGGTTTTTATGTTTTCAATGGTCAACCGGGCGTCGTCAGTGCGGTATTCGGCATAATAGCCTGCACCCTTTAATATTTTCTTCGGTAGTAAAGGCTCTAACTTCATGGCCTCCTTTTTCTCCAACATTTTTCGCTTGTCCTCGCCTTCGACCTGCGCCAATATATCGTAAACCTTTAGCCCAATAGATGTCAGCCATTTACCATACGAGCCATTTTCTATCAGAGGAAGCAGCATTTTCTCGGGAAGCACCAGATGTGGCGCCAGTTTATGTACAATGGCCCGTTCCGAACCTACTTCCTTCACCAGCCAAAAATCGAACTGTTTCAGGTACCGCAACCCACCGTGAATCAATTTGGTGGATTTACTGCTCGTGCCCGACGCAAAATCGCCCTTTTCGACCAAGGCAACTTTCAATCCACGGGAGGCGGCATCCAAAGCGATACCCCCGCCCGTGATTCCGCCACCGATGACAACGAGGTCATATTCCGTTTTGGAAAGGGTTTCAATGGTTTTCTTTCTATCCAGGTTTGAAAATTTTATGTTTTTTGCCATACTATTGAATTTGTGCTTGAGTTTGCTCGGTAATCTGGGTTAAGATGTGAAACTAATCACACTTATTACTCTATTTTTTTACCACTGACACCGAATTATTACCAAAAATTAAAAATCACACCCTCTCTACGGTGACCGTATCGTTGATGTACACTAACAATCTATTTTGAACTTGGTAGCCCATTGCTTCCAAGGCATCGGAATAGCTGTATAATTGCTCTTTGTACTTAATATCGGGGCTGCCAGTCTTATAATCGAGAAGGGTTGCGTTATTGCCTTCTAACACAATCCTATCGGGCCTTAAAATCCGGCCGCTTTCGGTAATAATATCCTTTTCGTTCTTGACTATTTTTCCTTCCAGAAAATATACAGATAATTCCGGATGGTGCAGCACCTGCCCAATACTTTTCTTGACGCTTTCGATATCATTGTTGTCCAAATCGCCATTCCGTTTGAGACTTTCAAAAGCGGCATCAACGTCTTTTTCGGTTTCCACAAGGCCCAGTAGATGATGTATCAAATTTCCTTTTGAAAGGGCTTGCTGTCTCTCCGTGTCCCAAAGCATTCCTGATTTCGTCAAAATACGGAATCCCGGTCTGTTTTTATGGGTATATCGATAGTCAATGTTTTCGTGGGCCTTAACGGTAGAGGGGCTGGTATTTTCATCCAAAGTGCCGAAGTTATAGGTATACTCATCATCCATCCAAACTCCTCTCTTTTTCAGATAGTCGATAAATAGTCCGGAATACAAATCTGTTTTATGCTCTCCCTTTGTGGTAAGGTCCTTTTCGCTGATAATATATAAGGCTTTTTCGGCCCGGGTCAGTGCCACGTATAGCACGTTTAGTGCGTCGAGTTCCATTTTATGCTCTTCCGCATAATACAGTTCGGATGCCACCTCGCCATAGTTTTCCACTTCCTTTTTCTCGTTGACTAACACCTCTTCGAAACCGTTAAAGGCATCGGCATTCAAGGGCAACCATAACTTTTTATCCATTCGCTTATAGATATTCTCGTTCGCAAAGGGAAAGATAACGATAGGAAACTCCAGCCCTTTTGCCTTATGAATGGTCATGATTCGAACTGCATCCATATTATCCGGAGCGGAAATACTTAGCTTGCCCTTTTTCTTTTCCCAATGGGATAAAAAGGCTTGTATTCCCGTGCCTTCCTTTTGTTCGACTTCCAATATTACATCCATAAAATACATAATGTAGGCATCTGATTTTGGGGCAAGGTCGAACTGTTTTATCGCCAGTTCCATACCATCGTAGACCGAAATCCGTTTAAGAACTTCGAGATCAAAACCGTAGTCGGCCTTTAAGAGTTTGGCGATTTGGCGTAGGTTATCGAATATAAAAGGATGCCTTTGCTCCTTTTCGGCCGATAGAAAGGATAGCATGCCATAGGCCACTTCCAGGTTGTTTACATCTTGGCTGTAGGCCAGCAACTGGGCCAAAAAACGCACTTTATCGCTACTGTTCAGCAAAAGACTTTCTGAGGATATCGTAGGAATCTCTTGATGTGCCAGATAATCGGCCAATAAAACCCCTTCCTTTTTTCCCCGGACCAAGATACAAACGGAGTCATAGCCGTAGTTTTTACCGGTCACCGTTCGGATAGTTTTCAGCACCGCTTTACAATACAGCGTGTTCTTATCCTCTTCTTGGTCTTTGTCTATAAAGGTCAATTGTACCGTTCCGCCTTTTTTGGCATTGTAGCCTTGCCGATTGCCCTCGACGAACAGGGTATTGTACAGTTCGTTGTTCAAGAACGGACTTGTGGCCGTAAAAAAGTCGTTGTTGAACTTGATGATCTCTTCGTGGCTTCGGTAGTTGACGGGCAACATTTCGGTTTTAGGTTCTGCTACAAAAGGGTTCTCAGCCCCACTCGCCAAGTTTAAAAACTGCTCGGCCCTACCGCCACGCCAGCGGTAAATGGCCTGCTTGGCATCGCCGACCAAGAACAAAGAGCCGCGTTGGCCCTGCATATCCTCACTTTCCAGGGCGTTGCCGATTAAGGGCACGAGATTGTTCCATTGCAAAGTAGAGGTATCCTGAAATTCGTCGACGAAATAATGTCTGTATTTCTCGCCGAGACGTTCGTAGATAAAGGGTGCAGGCTGGTTTTTTATCTCTTTGGATATTAAGGTATTGAACTCCGAAATTGAAAGCTGGTCGTTCTCGGCCTGCAGGGCTTTTACTTCTTGTTGGATGGCATTCAGTACGGTCAGCGGTACAATGTTGTTATAGGCATTCTTCAGAAAGGCCAATTCATAATACCCGGTTTGTAATGCGTTAAAAACAGTCGTGAATTGAGGATGTAGTCTATCCAGCGCCGCCTTTACATTTTCGGATGCGGATTTGTTGTACAGCGTTGCGGTTTCGAAATTTTGCTTCCATCCGGCGCTGAAATCCATGTGCACATCCCCATCCGCGATTTTTATCAGGAACTTTGGAAAATAGCTTCCAGCAAAGTCGGATGTTTCCAATCCCTCTTCATCTAGTAGACCTAATGTCTGTGAAGCGGTTTCCACCAACTTTTCTTCTAAAGCCCTCGACCTTTTGCGCAGCGTTCCCTTCAATCCCAAAAAATCACCAATGCTTTTATCCTTCAGCTTGTCGAGATGCTCGGCGTGAGTTTCGTTGAACAACAGTTTTCCGATATTGAAAAGGTCGAGACCGATGTCCCAACTTTTATCGTCATCTATTTTTTCGAGGGCGAAATCTAATAGCACCTTGGTCAGCTTTTTGTTCGTACCCGCTTTGTAGACCAGCCTTGCGACGGCTTCGTCCAATAATAGGTCGGTATCGAGAACTACCTCGAAATTTTGTGGAAGCTTCAGGTCCTTGGCAAAAGTGCGGATAATGCGATGTGTGAACCGGTCGATGGTCGATATATCGAAAAAGGCGTAGTTGTGCAAAATTTCCTTCAGCGCCGTTTTAGACCGCTCGCGAAGTGCTTGAGCGTCTATCTGCAGCTCGTTCATCAAATCGAGGAAAAGGGGCGGCGCACTGTTAAAGTCCTCTATAGTGCCGAATTGATATAGACTATCGAGAATTCGGTGTTTCATCTCGTTTACCGCTTTGTTCGTGAAGGTAATGGCCAGTATTTTCTTGAATCGTCCGGCAGAAGAAAGGGCGATTTTAAGATAGGCCTTGGTAAGGGTATGGGTCTTGCCCGAACCGGCGGAAGCGTTGTATATTTTAAATGCTGCGTCTTGCAAGTGCTTTTTTACGCAAAATACGGATTCTATCGGTGTTCTTAACAAATAATTAGGGGGAATTACCTGTTAAAAAATGTATATTAGCTTGGTAATACAGTACGTGTTGCGAACTATTATTATTAATCTATAAAACACTATAAAATGGCTTTTGATCTACCAAAATTACCCTATGCCTTCGATGCATTGGAACCGAATATAGACGCTCGCACCATGGAAATACATCATGATAAGCATCACGCGGGTTATACAAAAAAACTTAATGCCGCCATTGAGGGAACCGACATGGAGGGTAAGAAAATAGAAGATATTTTAAAGAATCTCGATATGTCAAAAACCGCGGTGCGAAACAACGGCGGTGGTTTCTATAATCACTCCATTTTTTGGAAAATGATGTCGGCCGACGGTGGTGGAAAGCCATCGGGTGAGGTTGCCAAAGCAATTGATGACGCCTTCGGTTCTTTCGACGGTTTTAAAGAGAAATTTAGCGATGCTGCAGGTTCGCGTTTTGGATCAGGCTGGGCTTGGTTGTGCGTACACAAGGGTGGAAAAGTGGAAATCTGCTCCACTCCTAACCAAGATAGTCCGTTAATGCCGGATACCGGTTGTGGTGGTCACCCAATTTTGGGAATTGATGTTTGGGAGCATGCCTATTATCTCAACTATCAGAATAAAAGACCTGAATATATCGATGCGTTTTTCAACGTAATCAATTGGGATGAAGTGGCAAAACGATATGCCGAAGGCAAGTAAAATATTAGGATTCCCTTAAATAAAAAAGCCCGGAACCAAAATTGGTTCCGGGCTTTTTCTTGCTTAGTATCAATAGAAAAGGGCGGAGAAGTCTCCACCCTTTTCGTCCCAAATCTTACCATAAACTTAACCTACTTATGCTATGGCGGTGTAAAAATACTAGTATTGAAACAAATAAAAAAGGATTTTTCTTAAAATTTATGGTTTTTTTTACTCGAAACTGGGGTTAATTTCGGTTCAAATTGGGGTTATCCTTGCCATTTACTGAGGTTTAGGCAAATAAAAAGGCGGAACAATTTGCTCCGCCTTTTCCCCAAATCTTACCATGAACTTAACCTACTTATGCTATG
>RCMY010005401.1_pt1 | contig 11949 bp, 10 predicted proteins | sample 2041341 | NCBI WGS metagenome assembly RCMY01 (sample SAMN09708234, study PRJNA481090) | Marine sediment metagenome, whole genome shotgun sequencing project.
ATCACCTGACACTGAACGAGCTGGACGTCGCAGGCTATCGCACCTTCTTCAAGGTCAAGCCGCCCCTGCGCAGCGAAGAGGACCGCCAGGCCGTCGTCGCAGCGGTGCGAGATGGGCTGATCGACATCATCAGCTCGATGCACACGCCGCAGGACGAAGAAAGCAAGCGCCTGCCGTTCGAGGAGGCAGCAAGCGGTGCCGTCGCCTTGGAAACGCTGCTGCCCGCCGCGCTGCGCCTCTATCATTCCAGCGATCTGGATCTGCCGACGCTGTTCCGCGCGCTATCGCTGAACCCGGCGAAGCGGCTGGGGCTGGACGCTGGACGGATGGCCGTGGGCGCGCCTGCCGATTTGGTGCTGTTCGATGCGAACAAGCCGTTCGTGCTGGACCGCTCCACCCTCCGCTCGAAATCCAAGAACACACCCTTTGACGGTGCCCGGATGCAGGGGCGCGTTCTGGCGACCTATGTGGCGGGTATTGCAGTTTATGAGGCCAAATAATGCCCATTATTGAAACAACTGCCGCGCTACTGATCCTCTGGACCGTTATCGGCTATCTGCTGGGGTCGATCCCGTCGGGGATGATCCTTGCCCGCGTTCTGGGGCTGGGCGATCTGCGCAGCATCGGATCGGGCAATATCGGCGCGACGAATGTTTTGCGCACCGGGTCCAAGGGCGCGGCGGCGGGAACGCTGCTGCTGGACGCGGCCAAGGGCGCGGTGGCGGTCCTATTGGCGCGCTGGCTGGCGGGCGAGGATGCGGCGCAACTGGCGGGACTGGCGGCGTTTCTGGGGCATTGCTTCCCTATCTGGCTGGGCTTTCGCGGCGGCAAGGGCGTGGCGACATTTCTGGGCGTGATGCTGGCGCTGGCATGGCCGGTGGGCTTGCTGTGCTGCGCGACTTGGCTGGCGACAGCTGTGATAACGCGCATTTCGTCGCTGTCGGCGCTGGTGGCGGCGGTCAGTGCGCCGGTCTGGATGCCGGTGCTGGGATACACCTCCATGCTGGTGTTGGGCGTCCTGCTGGCGGTGCTGATCCTGTGGCGGCACAGTGCCAATATTGCCCGGATTCGCGCGGGTACCGAGCCCAGGATCGGCGCCAAGTAAGGCCTAACTACGCCAGCGCGCCGATCATCTGGGCATGCAGCAGCGGCCCTGCCGCGACCATCCCATCCACTTGCGGAATGGCATTGTTAAAGCGCAGCGATCGGTCGACAGTGCCCCCGCTTCGCGCAGGATCAGATCGCCGGCGGCGACGTCCCATTCCCACGTCTTGCGCAGGGTCAGCATGGCATCGAAACGCCCTTCGGCCACCAGACCCAGCCGGTAGGCCAGCGACGGGCGATGCTCGCGCTTGAACCCGGGAACAGCGCCGCGCCAATGGCGCGGCTCCAGCATGGGGCGCGCGGCCAGCAAGGTCGCGCCCTCGGCGCTGCCTTGCGCGCTGGCGTGAATTGGGATGCCGTTCAACGTCGCGCCCTCACCCAAGGCCGCAGCATACATCAGATCCAGCATTGGCAGATAGACCACGGCGGCGGTCACTTGGCCCTCATCTACCACCGCCAGAGCATGCGCCCACGCGCGGCTGCCGTCGATAAAGCTGCGGGTGCCGTCAATTGGATCAATGATAAACGTGCGCGGTGCGGCGGCGCGCAGGGGGTCATGCGCGCTTTCCTCGCTGAGCCAGCCATAGGCGGGACGCGCGCCGCGAAGGCGATCCTCCAGCAGATCGTTGACGGCCAGATCTGCCTCGGTCACCGGACCGGCATCACCGGGTTTGAGCCAGCGTTTGACCGTGGCACCGCTAAAGCCGGTTGCCACATCGCCAGCCGCGCGCGCGGCGTCGATCAGCAGCGGCAGATCACGCGCCGGCAAGGGTCATTCCCTCCACCAAAAGCGACGGCACCACAGATGACAGATGAGTGCGCGCGTCATTGGCAGGCGTCAGGCGCATCAGCATGTCGTGCAGGTTGCCGGCGATGGTCAGCTCGTTGACCGGATAGGCAATCTCGCCATTCTCGATCCAGAAGCCTGAGGCGCCGCGCGAATAATCGCCGGTATTGGGGTTGATGGTGGACCCGATCATCGACGTCACCAGCAGGCCTGTGCCCATGTCCGCGATCAGGTCGGCGCGGCTGGCCTCGCCTTGGGTCAGGGCAATGTTCCAGGTGCCGGGGCGCGGTGGGCCGGACATGCCGCGCTTGGCATTGCCGGTCGATTGCATCCCCAACTGGCGTGCGCTGGCAAGGTCCAGCACCCAGCCGGTCAGCACGCCGTGATCCACAATGGCACGCTGCTGTGTGGGCAATCCTTCGCCGTCATAGGGGCGCGATCCAGCCACGCGCGGGCGGTGCGGATCCTCGATGATGCTCAAGGAATCCGGCAGCACCTGTTTGCCCAAACGATCCCGCAGCCACGTTGCGCCGCGCGCGACGGCGGCGCCATTTGCCGCGCCCAGCAGATGGCCGATCAGCGATGTCGAAATCCGTTCGTCAAACAGCACCGGGTAGGCACCGGTTTTGGGGCGGCGCGCGCCCAGACGTTCAGCGGCGCGCTGGCCGGCGCGCGTGCCGATATCCTCGGCCGTGCGCATGTCGGCGTCCCAGATGCGCGCATCACCGTCCGAGTCCCGCTCCATCCCGGACCCGGTCCCGGCGATGGCAGAGCAGGAAATATACCAATCCGTGCGCCTGTGACCGGCGATAAAACCGTTGCTGGCCGCAAGGCGCACCTCGCGCTGCTCATAGCCCGCCGTGGACGCCTGCACCTGTGTCACCCCCGGCACAGCCAGCGCGGCGGCCTCGGCTTCGGCGGCGCGGCGTTGCAATTCGGCGGGCTCCGGCTCGGGCGCGGGATCGGCCAGCTCAAGCGCGGCAATGTCCCAATGCTGGGCCAACTGGTCTGCATCGGCAAGGCCCGCATAGGGGTCTTCGGGCGCTTCGCGGGCCATGGCGACGGCACGTTCGGCCAGAATATCCAGCGTCTCAGGCCGCATGTCCGAGGAGGAGATATTCGCCTGCCGGCGCCCCACCAACACGCGCAGGCCCAGATCGGCGGCCTCCGACCGCTCGGCCTGCTCCAGCTTGCCACCGCGCACGTCGATGACCTGACTGGCCCCAGAAGCCACGATGGCATCGGCAGCGTCTGCCCCGGCGCGGTGCGCAGCGGCAAGGATGGCCTGAGCCAGATCGTCGAGAGAAGGAAGCGTCATGCGGTGCCTTTCGGAATGTCTCACAGAGGTAGTCCGCGCCCGGCCCGTGCGCAAGTGCGCCGAGGGTATCGGGGGCCATCACGCGAAACGGGCCGGAGGATACCCCCCGGCCCGCTGTGTTGCTGCGCCACAGAACGCCGGACACCCAAGCAAAGGCGCCCTTCAGGCGCCGCGTTTACTTCAGGCGCTGGCCATTCGCCAGGATCTGGCCCTCTTCATTAAATTCAATGTCGGACTTCAGCGTATCTTCGCCCTCGCCTGGCACGGCGAACATGCTCATCATCATGCGCGTGCCCATGACTTGCTCTTCGGGCAGCAGACCCATCGCCACCAGCTTGTCCAGCAACGCGTTGGCGCCGGTCAGCGTCAGGGCGATAGTGCCCACCGGCTTGGGCATGCCATCATACGTTTCCTTGTCAGAGTTGTCGAAGACCACATCCCCTGTGCCGGCAAGTTCCGCACCGGCAAGGCGCAGCAGCAGGCGGTCCAGCGTCAGCGCATCCAGTTCGGCCGGTTCCTGCGTGCCGTCTTCGATCGACGCCATCTGCGCCGGGTCCAGCAGGTTTGCCATCACGCGCGCCTTGCCCGACAGCTCCAGCGCCAGAGTGGCCGGGTCGCGCGGCAGCTGCGACGACGGATCGAACATCGCCCAGATCTGTTCGCTGACGGTCAGATCGCCCAGCACGAAGGTCATGCCGAAATCCTGAGCTTCTTCCTTTTCGGCGATCGGCACGTCAAGGCCGAACTTCGCCTCTTTCATGCCCATTGCCACCGGAAAGGGCAGATCGGGCGTGACAACTTCGACCGCCAGATCGTTCGATGAGGCCCCGTATTGGATGCCTTCACCGTTCATGTTTATTTTCAGCATGCCGCCCGAGCTGCTGCTGGTGGCTTGCGACACTTTGCCCTCTTCGGTGAATTCATACGATGCAGCCCCGGGGCCGAACGCGTAGGAGCCATCGGCGGCAAACCCGGCGCCCAGCGCGGCGGCCATATCATTCATCCCCATGCCTGTCGGCATTGCGACAGAGGCCAACACCTTGATACTGTCGATCTGGCCCGTCAGATTAAACTTGCTGGCCGGATCTTCGGGGTCGGTCGCGGCGATCTCATAGGTGATTGGCCCCGACGTGACCTGCTGATCTGAGGTCCGCAGATCGCCGGCGGTTGTCACGGTACGGCCGTCGACGTCCTGCATCGTCATGGAGGCGGTGCCAAAATCGACCGGCTCGCCCTCTGACACAAGATCCGCAAGCGCAAGGCCGACCGATGCAGCGGTGTAGGCATAGGTCATTTCCGACGCATCGCCCGATATGATCATGTCCATTTCCGAAGTGGTGTAGAGCAGATCGAAACTGACCGGCTCGGGCCCCGCGACAGCGACCGAAACCGGAAGGGTTTCGGGGAAGATAATGGAAACCGTTCCATCGCCATTGTCGATCAGCGTCAGTTCGGGAAATTTCACTTCGGTATCGGCGCCATCCTCGGGCGCTTTCATCGACATCACGATATCGTTCAGTTTCAGATCGTTGCCTGACGGCGTTTCGCGCGCCGATACGACGAACCCCAAATCAGTCATGCTGGCCTGCCAGTCGGTCCATACTTGGGCCGGCGTCACATCCGCAATTGCCGTTCCGCCCGTCATGCACAGGATCGCCCCTGCCGCCCGTGCGGCCCCGATTTTATTGGTGGTCATCTCAAGCCTCTTCATTTTAAAATTTGCGCACAGCTTCGGGTTATATGCGACCAGCGTCAAGGGCTGGCGCCGCTGGACCCGGCGTGCGTGCGGCGGTAATCAGGGGCAAATGAGGAGAGTGCGACCATGGACATGACAGGCCAAAGCGTTTTGATCACCGGGGCCAGCCGCGGCATTGGCGCGGCGACTGCGCGAATCTTTGCCGAAGCGGGCGCGCGGCTGGTGCTGATGGCACGCAGTTCCGGCGCGCTGGAGGATCTGGCGCGCGATCTGGGGGCAGTGGCCCATGCGGGCGACGTCGCAGAATTTGCGGATATGGCAGCGGCGGTGCAAATAGCGCAGGACCGTCACGGCGGTCTGGACGTGCTGATCGGCAACGCGGGCGTGATCGCGCCCATCTCGCCGCTGGCGACGTCAGACCCAGCAGACTGGGCGCGCGCAATCAACATCAATCTGACCGGCGTTTACAACGGCATGCGTGCCGCGATCCCCGTGATGCAGGCCGCAAAACGCGGCACGATCCTGACGGTATCTTCTGGCGCCGCGCACCGCCCCGTCGAGGGTTGGAGCGCCTATTGCGCGTCCAAGGCCGGCGCTGCCATGCTGACCGCCAGCGCCGATCTGGAGGCGCGCGAACACGGCCTGCGCATCATGGGCCTGTCGCCCGGCACCGTCGCCACCGACATGCAGCGCGACGTCAAAGCCAGCGGCATCAACCCGGTCAGCCAGCTCGATTGGTCCGAACACATCCCGGCGGATTGGCCTGCACGCGCTCTGCTATGGATGTGCGGGCCGGACGCAGATGCACATCTGGGCGGCGAAATCTCGCTGCGCGATCCGGAGATGCGCGCGGCAATCGGACTGGGCAAGGAGACGGGCGCATGATCGATCTGGATAAACAGGGCGGCGTCTGGACGGTCACGCTGAACCGCCCGGACAAGGCAAACGCCCTGACCGAGGCCATGCTGGCACAACTGGCAGACATTGCAGAAGAAGCCGCAACCCTACCGCGTGACGCGCGCGCGGTGATCCTGACCGGCGCGGGCAAGGTATTTTCGGCCGGCGCCGATCTGGACGCCGCACGCGCCGGCCTTGCCACCAGCCCGGTGTGGGAGCGGCTGTCGGGCGCCATAGCTGCCCTGCCCTGCCTGACCATCGCGGCGCTGAATGGCACAGTCGCAGGAGGCGCCATCGGCATGGCGCTGGCTTGCGATCTGCGCATCGCCGTGCCCGGCGCCAAGGCGTTCTATCCGGTGATGAAGCTGGGCTTTCTGCCGCAGCCCTCTGACCCCGCACGACTGGCTGCACTGGTCGGCCCCGCGCGGGCCAAGCTGATCCTGCTGACAGGCGCGCGTATCGACAGCGAAACCGCGCATCACTGGGGCCTCTTCGACCGGCTGGTCGCGCCCGAGGCTCTCTTGGACGAGGCACGCGCATTGGCGGACCACGCCCTGACCGCAACGCCGGACCATGCCGCCGCGATCAAGGCGCTTATTCCCTGACATGGCACGCATAATCGGAGCGCCATGAACGAATGCCATATCAGTGGCGCCCAAGAACCATAGCAGACGCGCACTCATTGGCCCCTTGAGGTCTACGCTGCGCCCTAAAAAGCCTTGGTTTTACTAGGGTAATCGTGACTTTTTAGCAGCTTCCGGGCCTCGCGCAAAAAGATAGCTGACGTCCTGTTTCAAATGCGGTCCCGTAAACTCCGGCAGCGGCGACAATCAGTGGGCACCCGAATTGAAGCCGGACTGCGCGATAATGATCGGGACTGAGGACCGCCTCAGTCGCGACCGGCGGGCGAACCCGGCGCAATCGGGCCGCGGCCAATCCATAGCAGGACGCGGCCTGCGCTGTTTCCATGCGCGCGGCCAAACACAGCCAGCAACACCCAATGCCTATTCGATTTTGGATATCATCAGTGTCGATAATGATACGCGGCTCAGGGCCCTCAATGGGATCAAGGATTGTGCGCATGAATATAATCCCAATCGGCAATATCTGGAATTGCGTCATCAAGCCGCTTCTGAATGGCTGCACTTTCAAGTTTGATGCGTCGGATACTTCAACCGGCCTATTTGGGGATACAGTCTTTTTTGCAATCGTGCGCATTCATTCAAACCGCTTACGACATTCCTCGCTACCGCCTTCTAATCGGGGGTGATGGATAGTAGAAACAGATCTGGCGGATCGACCACTGCCATCAAAACCGAAGACGCCTTATACGTCATAATGTGTCGATGCACCGCTAATGACACTCTCGAAAAACAAAAAAATCACACGTGCACCATCGACCATAGGTTTTCACTCCCAGACACATTGGTTCTGCGTCGTCCGGCTAGTGACTGGCGTCCGGGCTGAGTCCGACCGGCATACGACCAAACCTTATTTCACGTTCATTGCGCCTTAAAAAGAATCCCCAAACGCCACATCAAGGCGAGAAGCATTAATGAAGCCTTTAGCACTAGATGCTAAAAATAATACGCATAGCTTTTCTTGGTAAAAATACCCAAGTACAGCGGGCGTCAATCAGCCCGGCGTTCGCCCTTCGGGCGCTGGTCAAATCAAAGGCAACCCGATAGTGCTGGTTGCAACTTAACAGTCAGGGATAAGCGCGCATGAAAGACAACCGCACGAGCCAATTTCGCGATGCAGGATCGGACCGTAACACAGCCGAGCAGGTGCCGGACACGCCCCAAACGCGTGCGCCCGCCTACCGGCTGGCCTTTACCGATACGGATTTCCTGGTCCGCGAGGATCTGCGCCCGGTGCGGTTGCAACTGGAGCTGCTCAAACCCGAGCTCATCCTGAATGAGCGTGGCATCAAAAGCACCGTGGTGCTGTTCGGCGGCGCGCGCATCCCCGAGCCCTCTAAAAAGGCAGAGGCGCGCACGGATACTTTGGCCGAGCTGTCACAATATTATGACGAGGCACGCGTTTTTGCGCGGATGATGACCGAACGGTCAATGGCCGCCTACGGGCGCGAATTCGTGGTGGCGACAGGCGGTGGCCCCGGCGTGATGGAGGCCGGCAATCGCGGCGCGGCCGATGCCGGCGGTGCGTCGATCGGCCTGAATATCGTGCTGCCACACGAACAGGCGCCGAACGAATATGTTACGCCCGGCCTGTGTTTTAACTTTCACTATTTTGCCATCCGCAAGATGCATTTCCTGATGCGCGCGCGCGCCATCTGCGTCTTTCCAGGGGGCTTTGGAACCCTGGACGAAACCTTCGAAGCGTTGACGCTTATTCAGACTGATAGGATGAAGCGCATGCCGTTCTTGCTATTCGGTGAAGAATTCTGGCGCAAGATCATCAACTGGGAGGCGCTGGCCGATGCCGGCACGATCAGCGACGAGGATCTGGACCTGTTCCAGTTCGTCGAAACCGCTGCCGAGGCTATCGAAATCATCGATAACTGGCATAGCTAGCCCTGCGCCACCCGACTGCACCCAAGCGTTAATTGATCATCGCCGCCAGAGGAAGCCGGATTTGGGGAGGAAGGCGCCGGATGACTAAACGGATTCCAGGCTTCAGCCCTGCTCGGTTTCCGTCTCGATCTGGCGCCGTGATTTGCGGGCGCGTTCTGTTGCGGACTTCAACTGTCCGCACGCAGCCATGATATCCTCGCCGCGCGGGGTGCGGATGGGGCTGGCGTATCCGGCCTTGTAGATAATATCGGCAAATGCATGGATGCGGTTGCCGGACGAGCGCTTGTAGGGCGCGCCGGGCCATTCGTTGAAGGGAATCAGGTTGATCTTGGCCGGGATACCCTCAATCAGTTTGACCAGACGGCGGGCGTCTTCGTCGCTGTCGTTGATGCCGTCCAGCATGACATATTCAAACGTGATCCGCTCGGAATTGCTGACCTTGGGATACGCCTTCAGCGCCTCCAGAAGGGCGGCGATATTCCATTTCTTGTTGATCGGCACCAGCCCGTCGCGCACCTCGTCCGTGGTGGCGTGGAAGCTGACGGCCAGCATGCAGCCGATCTCGGCCGCCGTGCGGTGGATTTCAGGCACGACGCCCGAGGTGGACAGTGTAATGCGGCGGCGGCTGAGCTGGATGCCTTCGGGGTCCATCGCGATTTTCATCGCGTCGCGCACATTCTCGAAATTATAGAGCGGCTCGCCCATGCCCATCAGCACGATGTTGCTAAGCAGGCGGGTCTCGTCCTTGGGCGCGCCCTGCTCGGGCCATTCGCCCAGATCGTCGCGCGCGACCATGATCTGCCCGACGATTTCGCCCGCCGTCAGGTTGCGCACCAGTTTCTGCGTCCCGGTGTGGCAGAATGAACATGTCAGCGTGCAACCGACCTGAGAGGAAATGCACAACGTGCCGCGCGACTCCTCCGGGATATAGACAACCTCGACCTCGTGACCGCCAGCGATGCGCACCAGATATTTCCGGGTGCCATCGCTGCTGACCTGGCGGCTGACGACCTCAGGAGTGTCGAGGGTGAATTTCTTTTCCAATTCCGCACGATACCCCTTGGCGAGGTTTGTCATCTGCGCAAAATCTCGGATGCCCCACTGATAGACCCATTGCCAGATCTGGCCCGCGCGCATCCGTGCCTGCTTTTCCGGCGTGCCGTGGTCGATCAGGATCTGGCGCAGCGCATCACGCGTCAGGCCGATCAGGTTCGGCTTGCCCTCCGGCGCCTTGCGCGGGATGGTGATGAGGTCCTGAGTGATCGGGGCGGTGTGGGTCATCTGTGCGGGCCTTTCAGCGTCGGATACGGCCCTATATAGGATTTGACCGCCAATGCCAAAGGGGCAGGCACCTGCGGGCGATCAAATGAAAGGGAGCGGGCGGGCCGGTCCAGGCACGTTAGCAGCTGCTTTGTGAATATCGGCCGTTCCACTTGAAAATTTCCTCAGAGGTACGCTCTGGGCTCGGAACGGCCCCCCTGACGCCCTTTTACCCCCGAAGCACAATGTTGAGATTGCCAGCTACAACTTAGGCGAGATTTGTGCCACTATGGGTTTTAGCCTTTGACTAAACCCAAGACTGAGGGAGATGGAAATCATGCCGACATTCACGATTGTTGACAAGGATAAAGATCCCCTTGGCCCTAATGAGATCAACGCGGGCGGAACGATCAACGTCGAAAACGGCGATGTCTACATCTTCGATTCTACGGCCAACAAAGATACTACATTCAAATCCAGCGACGGTCTCACCAAAAGCTTTTCTGTCGAATTCAACGACAGCAACTCGAACGACTTTGATGTAAAATTCAACGGTGATCCGAATCCTAATTTAAATCCCTCAATATCAATCGCCGATAATGTCGATCTGTCAGACATCAAGATCGACGCGGGAAAGACAGAATCCGCTCAATTGACTGCGGGCGACAATGTCACACTGGACCAATACAAAGGGTCCACAGACGGCGCGGATACGATCAATATCGGTGATTATTTTACCACCACGTCGGAGATCAAGACCGAAGGCGGTGACGACATCATCACCATCGGCGACCATTTCACCGGCAAGAACATAATGGCGGGCGATGGTGACGATACCATTCGGATTGGCGCGAATGCCGATCTGGACGAAGTTGTCGGCGGAAATGGCGACGACTCTATCACCGTCGGTGATGATTTTACCGGCAAGAAGATCAAAGGCGGAAGCGGTGACGATACGATTCGGATTGGCGCAAATGCCGATCTGGACGAGGTCGATGGCGGTAGCGGAGACGATATCCTCTACACCCAGACCGATCCGGATGATATCAAGAAAATCAAGAAAATCGATATCCAAGTTGTCTGCTTCGCACGCGGTACAATGATCAAGACGCAGATGGGCGAACGCGCCGTCGAAGATCTTGCTATCGGTGATCTGGTTCTTACCATGGACAATGGCTTCCGTCCGATCAGCTGGATCAATCAGCGGACGCTGTCAGAGATGGATTTACGCAAAGAAACAAAACTACGCCCTATACGCCTGGAAAAAGGTGCCTTGGGCAATGGATTGCCTTGCGCAGATCTGGTGGTCTCGCCCCAACATCGGGTCTTGTTCCAATCGCCGATTGCGGAAAGGATGTTTGGTAGTCGGGAAATTCTGGTGGCCGCGCGGCAAATGCTGGACATGCCCGGCGTGGAGATCGCAGAGACGACCCACGGCGTTACGTATTTCCATTTTATGTTCGATACTCACGAGGTGGTGTTTTCCAATGGGGCACCAACCGAGAGCATGTTCATTGGACCGCAAACAATCCTCGGCCTCGACGCCGAAGCACGGGAAGAAATCGAGACGCTCTTTCCAGAGTTTTTCAAGCCAGGCTTCAAATCTATCCCTGCTCGCCCGTTTCCAGACAGCGGGCGCCGCGCCCGAAAGCTAGTCAAACGGCATGTCATCAACGATCGCCCCATTGCGGCGCAACTCTAGCGCCCAAAAACAGGGAGGAAATCGATAGGGGGAGCACAACAATCTGGCGTTGGTCGCACGCGCGTGGCCAAAAACGGCCTGGCCCGCGCAAACGACATTCGACGCACTCGCAGAGGTAGGCGAGTGCGTCGAACCTATTTCATCCAAGACTTACAGCCTGAGCGTCTGGCCGCGGCAACTCATTTCTAAAAGCGTCAGGACCGGACAGCCTCCACGTTTGATAGGAACGCCAAATTACTGGCAGCGCTTTTGCGCCTCTTCCATCGCGGCGGTATAGCCGATCAGCGAAAACTTGTCCTTGGTCTGGGTGCCGCGCCCCGAACGTGCGGTCAGCACGGCGTCAGAGCCACGCTTCATCGCCGCGATGATTTTGGCATCGTCATCGGCGCTGGCCGGCCAAGCCCATTCCTTTTCGGTATAGAGCTGAAATTTCTCGCCGCTGACATCCACATCCACGGTTGATCCGTCGGCAAAGGGGTACCCGCCGGTAAAGGCGACCTGTCCCCGTACACCCGCATCGGGGCGGAAGAACGTCATCAACAGAATCTCGCCCCGGCGCACGGCCACGACCTTGCCATCCTTGCTGTTGATGGTTTCGGTGGGCGCGGACACGGTCCAGCACTCACGCGGGGATGCTTCGGTGAAAAC
>RCMY010004572.1_pt1 | contig 11944 bp, 12 predicted proteins | sample 2041341 | NCBI WGS metagenome assembly RCMY01 (sample SAMN09708234, study PRJNA481090) | Marine sediment metagenome, whole genome shotgun sequencing project.
CGCCGCCGTAGGCCTTTTTTGTACTCAGCCCGTTTTTCACCCGATGCTTTTGTTTCGGAAGGTTGTCACGACAATTGGCGTTGAACTTGTACGGCGTTTACAGCCATGCGCGATCTCTGCAACATGCCATCCACAACCCTTCTTTACGTCCAATCCAGGATGACTTTGCCACTGGTACCAGATTTCATGGTCGCGAAGCCTTTTTCGAAATCATCGACCGCAAACCGGTGTGTGATCACCTTTGAGATATCCAAACCATTCTGGAGCATCGCAATCATCTTGTACCAGGTCTCAAAGATCTCCCGCCCATAGACGCCTTTGATGGTAAGTGCCTTGAACACGATGCTGGACCAATCGACGGGGGATTTGCCCGGTGGAATGCCCAGCATCGCGATGCGGCCGCCCATGACCATCGCGCCCACCATCTGATCAAACGCGGCCGGATTGCCGCTCATCTCTAGGCCAATATCAAAACCTTCCGCCAGCTTGAGCGAGGCCTGAACATCTTTCAGGTCGGTTGTGGTTACGTTTACCGTGTGAACGTCTGCTATCCGCCCCGCCAATGCGAGACGATCTTCATTCACGTCCGTGATGACGACATGGCGCGCCCCGGCATGACGGGCCACCGCGCCTGCCATGATGCCGATCGGGCCAGCGCCGGTGATAAGGACATCCTCACCCACCAGATCAAAGCTCAGCGCGGTATGAACTGCGTTTCCCAGCGGATCGAGGATCGCACCGATGTCGTCTGAAATGTCGTCAGGAAGCGGGATGACATTGAAGGCAGGCAGGCGCAGATATTCGGCAAAGGCACCTTGTTCGTTTACCCCGATACCGCGGGTGGTCGGGTCGAGGTGAAAGCGCCCCGAGCGCGACTGGCGGGACCGCTTGCCGATCAGATGCCCTTCGCCCGAGCAGCGTTGACCAAGATCAAGCCCTTCGACGTTGCGGCCGATCTCGACGATCTCGCCCGCAAACTCATGGCCGGTGATCAGGGGGACCGGCACCGTCTTTTGTGCCCATTCATCCCAGTTCCAGATATGGATATCGGTGCCGCAGATCCCGGTCTTGCGGATGCGGATCAGCACATCATCCGGCCCGATCTCGGGAACCGGAGCGTTCTGCATCCACAGACCCTCGGCGGGTTTTAACTTTGCCAGCGATTTCATCTGATTGGTCATGACAGCAAACCCTCGGCCTTACCGGCCCGCTCGAATGCGGCCAGCGCAAAATCCAGATCCTCACGGGTGAGGTCGGCGCTCATCTGTGTGCGGATGCGTGCCCTGCCCTTTGGCACGACGGGAAAAAAGAATCCGCTGGCCAAAATGCCTTCTTCGAACAGGCGCGCGGACATTTTCTGCGCCACTTTCGCATCGCCCAGCATGACGGGAATGATCGGATGCTCGCCTTTCAGAAGGGTGAACCCTAGCGCCTCAAGCCCGTTGCGCCAGTATCGCATATTGTCGAACAAACGGGCGCGCAGATCGTCGCCTGCTTCGACGATGTCGAGCGCCCTGAGGCTTGCCGCGACAATCGGCGGCGCCAGCGAGTTCGAAAATAGATAGGGCCGCGCCCGTTGGCGAAGCAGATCAATGACAGCCTGATCCCCTGCGATATATCCGCCCATTGCACCGCCAAGCGCCTTGCCCAGCGTCCCGGTCAGGATGTCCACATCGACACCGAAATGCGCAGGCGTTCCGGCGCCTTTCGGCCCCATGAAGCCTGTGGCATGGCAATCATCAACCATCACAAGCGCGTCGTATTCGCGCGCCAGCCGGGTAATTTCGGGCAGATTTGCCAGATAGCCGTCCATGCTGAACACGCCGTCGGTGGCGATCATGATGAACCGGGCGCCCTGTTCACGGGCCAGTTTCAGCTGACCTTCCAAATCGTCCATGTCATTATTGGCATAGCGATAACGTTTCGCCTTGCAGAGCCGGATCCCGTCAATGATCGAGGCGTGGTTCAGACTGTCGGAAATGATCGCGTCTTCCGGGCCCAGAAGGGGTTCGAACACGCCACCATTCGCGTCGAAACAGGCCGCGAACAGGATGGTGTCGTCCTTGCCAAGATATGCCGCCAACCGGCGCTCAAGCGTCCGGTGCATGTCCTGCGTGCCGCAGATGAACCGGACCGAGGCCATGCCGAAACCGTGGGTCTCCAGGGCCTGGGTGGCCGCTGAAACAAGATCGGGATGGTTTGCGAGCCCAAGGTAATTGTTGGCGCAGAGGTTGACGATCTGTCGCTCGCCGACCGTGATCCTGCCGGCCTGGGCGGAGGTAATCTCGCGTTCGGATTTCCACAGCCCGTCCGCCTCGATCTGGCGCAGGGTTTCTTTGATTTGGGTCGAAAATGCTGATATCATGGCGTTCTCCATTGTCCCGCGTGTAACATGACGCACGACGATTCCGCAATAGCGGATATTGGGGGTTCTGGATGGCATTGTTGTATGGATTTCGCATGATTTGATAGTGATGCGGCCCGGTCTCTGTGGGGCGTTGTAAATGCCACACAAGCTCAACGCCAATCGTCGTGACAAGATCCCGAGGCACAAGCATCGGACGACAAACTGCTTGTGATCAGGGCTATCCTAGCAGGCAACTGCGAGGATAGCCCAAGGAGACAAATTTGTCTCTGAAGCTGATTGATCGTTCCAGCACAGCGCCTCCACGAGGAAAATGAGAAGGATCCGTCTTGATCAAGCGCTTTTTTCGACCCATAGGCTGTCAGCTTTGACGAGAGCATTCGCCATTTCGATGAGCTAGCGCACGATGGCCACGATAGCGAGTTTGGCGGGTTTTCCAGCGGCACGCGGGTTTTCGTCTTTGGCCTGGAGACCTTGAACAACGGAAACACCTCGCCAAGCGCTGCTTCAAACGCCTTGTGATACGGGCCGGTCGGCTCGACCACGATCCGCGCTACTGGCGCTTTATTCAGCGATTTGATCAGAACTCGAAACCCCGCAGCCGAATTGTCAAAGCGTTGCGCGCCCCTATCTTCCGGCCAGAATACATCCAGATGGGATTTTGAAATGTACACGCCAATGATATGGTCTGTCCGCACAGCCGTCGCGGCGCTGACACCAAACAGCCGTCCCATAGCGCGCGCCGAGTGCCCCCGCGCCACATAGGCACAAATCCGTTACCGAAGAGGACCTTGATCGTGAGGCATGCTTGGATTGCCGCATCGCTATGGCCCTGCGGGCGCCCGCGCTTCCCACGACATGTCCGGATCGAACCAGACGGTCAGAGTTCCACGCTGTCTTAGAGCCTTATTATACGCGCTCCAATTGGTGTTTTTGTAGGCTGTCTTTGCCGCTTTGCTCACGCAGCCTGGCTACCAGCAAGGATTCAAGAGGTGAATCCCAGATCAGATTTGCGCAACACCGCCGGTCAGGACTGGTTTGTTGTTCCGGGGGCGTGCGTTTCGGGTGCCGCGAGTCCGGCACAAAGGAACGTAATAAGGTTCTCCATCATCCCGTCTTTGCCGACGGGGTCAGACTTGGTTTCGGTCAAGTCACTAATTCGGCCAAGATCATTCAATATGAACAAATATGTCCCGATCATGAACGCCAGTCGTACGCCGACTGTGATCTCGGATAGGTGGGGGAGAGCTTTCTTCAGAGCGTTTCGATAGCGTTTGGTCGATCGGTCGTAGACTTCACGCCGAAGTCGGATCGCATGTTCGTCGGGTTCGGCGTGCATCCGAGCTTGCAGTTTCACGAACGCCTCACCACGCGGACCGCTGTGTTTCATCTCCCATTGCGGCTTCAGATATGCCGTCACGAGATCTTTGACCTCGGGTGGCTTTGAGTTCGCCAGTAACTCATCCAACAACTTTTCCCGCCGGTCGGTAATTTCTTTACCAAGGCTCACGAATACCTGATCAAAGAGCTGCTGCTTGGATTGAAAGTAGTAATTGATAAGCGCCTGATTAACGTCTGATCGAGCGGCAATTTCGCGAAGTCGCGCGCCAGCGAATCCCTTCTCTGCGAAGACAATTCCAGCACTATCAAGAATTGCTCGGCGCAGGTCCTTGCCTTGCGTAGGCCGTCCCGGTCCGCGGCGCCTTCCCTTGGCGGTTACGGCTGCTTTTTCGGATGACTTGAGGCCGGTGGTGGCGCTGGTTGATCCAGATGAAGGTGGCTGCTCAGTCATGGACTGCGCATGCCCGCCGTGCCGAATGCGATGGTCGATTCAAGCAATCCTTTGATGGGGTCATCATCACCTTCAATCAAAAGTTCGTCCAGCCGGCTTGTCCCGGAAAATGCATATAAGTAGGCACCAATCAACAATGTCAGTCGCTGGTATACTTCGCGCACGGGCATCTCGGGCAACAGGTCAGCAAAAGCTTTGGCATAAGCATGTGTTGATTCGTTATGAACCAGTCGGCGTAGCTCAAATGACAGTTCAGCGGGCTCCATATGCAACCGTGCATGGAGGCGCAAAAAAGCCCTTCCTTGCGGATCATGATATAACGATGCCGCCGGCTCGATGAAGGCCGCAACCAAATCCCGTAGATCATGATTGCCGCGCGCCTTCAAAGTGGCAAGACGCTCCATCCTGTCTGCGGAAATCGCGTGCCCCCGACGCGTAAAGACCTCTCTGAAAAGGTTGTCTTTATTCTTGAAATAGTAGGCAACCATAGCTGGATTCGCGCCCAGTTTTTCTGCAACTTGACGTAATGTAGTGCCAGCGTAACCCTGTTCGGCAAACAGCGCTTCGGCGGCGTCAAGAATGCCTTCTGACAGGTTGGTTTGACCTTCAGGGCGACCTGGGCGGCGCGCCTCATTGGGCAATTTCTTGTTTGCTTTGAGCATACTGTCTCTCCACATAAGTTCCATTTAACAATGCGATACCGACCTGAAGCCATCAAGGCTTCACCTGCCCGACAGGCAACACGCAACAGTTGTTCTCTGTATCTCTAGACAGATTTGACGGACTGTCGACCCATTCAAAAAATTATTAATTAGTCACTTGATTAATTAAAGCGCGTCGATAAGGTGAGCGTACTCAAGAACACAACTCAACAGGATGGACCCATGAACAGACTACTCAAGAGCGGTGTATTTGCCGCCTGTTTTGCCGCGCTCGCACTGCCGGTCGCGGCCGAGGAAACCGACGTAACGCTTCAGGCGGTTGCTGGAAGCATCGGCGGCGTTCCGATGATGATCATTGAGGGCGAGGGCCTTGATGAAAAGTATGGTTTCAAGGGTCAATTTGAGTATCTCTCCAGCGACGGGCTTTTTCAGAACTTCCTGATCGGCAACTCTGATGTGTCGATGGATAACGACATGCTCGGCGTCGCCATAGCACGCGCTGAAGGCTTCGACGTTTCTGCGGTATATCCTGTTGGCAACCTCTATCTTGGGATTGTGGTTCCTGGATCTTCCGACGCTCAAACCCCTGAAGATTTGCGCGGTAAGCGAGTAGGTCACTTCGGCGCGGATTCCGGCACCACCTCTTTCATCCGCCTGATCGTTCAAGAGATGTATGGCTTCGACGTCCTCGAAGAGTACGAAATGTCGCAGGTCGGTCCCGCAGCACTGGTGCAGTTGCTGGCACAAGGCGAAGTTGATGCGATCTTCAACTTTGAATCTTTCGTATCAGAGGCGATGGTTGCCACTGACGGTCGTTACCTTTTGCAGGCATACGCGGATTACTCCAAATTCACCGGCGGCTACGCGCCTTGGATTACCAATATCGTGATGCACAACGATTGGATGAAAGAGAATCCGGCAACGGCCTATGCAGTTCGCGATGCATATGACGAAGCGATTGCCATGCTTCAAGACAGCAAATACGAAATTCTTCGCAAGCCTTACATCGTAGAAAAGCTGGGGATCACCAGTGACGCAGTGCTCGATCAAATCATCGAGAACGGCAATACCTACGGATATTTTGGCAACGATTGGTCAGATGAAAAACGTGCAGCAGCGCAGGCGTTTCTGGAAACTCTCGCAGAAAACGGTTCCGTGATTAAAAGCGTCCCTGAAGGCATCATGGTTACTCTCGAAGAAGCAATCGGCCCACGGCCCTAAGACCACGAAGGAGGGCTGTTATGTCCCGAATTGAAAGACTAACTTGGGCCACCGCTGCCCTCCTTCTCCTGATCCCAATGTGGTATCTGGCGGCGGACCGCGCGACGTTCATTGAACGACCTGATGATGTTTTGCGCGCCTTGCCGCATTTTCTTTCCCAATCCGAAACGTGGACCAATATCGGCATTACGTCGCTGCGTGTGGTAATCGGCCTTGCATTGGGGATTATCGCAGGGGTCATCGCCGCTTTCGTCATGTCCAGATCGAAATTTCTGGGACATGTTCTGACCTACTATGTCATCGCTGCCTTGCGGACCCCAAGTGCGATTGCTGCAATCCTTGGTCTTGCGATATTCAAAGGGTCGGAAGCTGGTTACGTTCTTGTCGTTGCCTTTATCACGTTTCCTTATATGGCAATCGGCATGCGGGACGGCCTGAACAGCGCCGACCGCGAGTTGGACGAAATGGCGCAGATCTACCATCTCAATCTGGCAGCTCAGGTGCGCAACATCTGGGCGCCGTTCGTAGCCCCCTACATTTTCTCCGCACTACGCAATGCTCATGCATTATCTTGGAAAGTCATTGTCGTAGCTGAAATTTTCGGCGCTGCTCGGTCTGGGTTCGGTGCCCGTTTTGAGCATGCCTGGGAATACATGATTATGATCGAAGTACATCTCTGGCTGCTTGTATTTATGGCCATAGTACTCATCGCCGAATACGGCCTCATACGTAATCTTGAAAAATTCACATTCCGCTGGCGGTAACCCACACCAAAGTAAGAAAAGGTACAAATACAATGAGTTCAGATGATGAAAACTCAGTCCTGAAAGTTGAAGATCTTGGTGTTGCTTATGGCGCATACGAAGCTGTTGCCGGGTTGGAATTCAACATTCGTCGCGGCGAATTCGTAGCAATCCTCGGCCCCTCCGGTTGCGGGAAATCCTCTATGTTGAATGTGATTTCCGGCTTGCGGGCGCCGAGCCGCGGTCGGGTCTTTGTAGAGAATAAAGAACTATTCACTCCCAAATCAAAGGCACCACGGTTGGGATATGTGTTCCAGTCACACCGCTTACTGCCATGGCGCACAGTCCGTCAGAACCTTGAAATTGCCTTGGCTCCCTCTGCTGTGCCACGCTCTGAATGGAACCGGAAGATCGACGAAATTCTGGAAATCCTGCACATCGGTCAATTCAAGGACTCTTGGCCATTGCGTTTGTCCGGCGGTCAGAGGCAACGGGTCTCTATCGCGCGCGCGCTTGTGGTCGATCCCTCCTATATCTTGATGGACGAACCACTGTCGACGCTTGATGAGGTGACAGCCCGATCGCTTCGGCAGGAACTGACAGGAATATGCCAGCGTACCGGCGCTACAGTGGTCTTCGTGACCCACTCGGTCCGAGAAGCTGTTTATCTGGCAGATCGTATAATTATTCTCACCCGTGGCCCTGCTCGCATCTACGAAGACTACACCGTCCCATTGAAGCGTCCACGCGATTATGACGATCCGCGGATATCCGAAATCGAAAGCGAAATAGTTGCCCGTGTTCAGGCGCCTTGGGGGTTGGGCAACACGGAGGATCGGGACGTTGCATAATTCAGAAGCTTCACCTCCATTGAATGTGCCAGCACCCGGCAGGTTCAGGCTACTCAGTGTGTCGCCAAAGATTGGTGCGGCAGCGATCGCGCTCGGCTCTATGCTCGTGCTTTGGTATGTCATGTCGATTTATTTTCGGCCTTGGGTTCCAAGTATCGATGCCACCGCAATCGCCATGGTCGAAAAGCTTGGGTCGAGTGGGTTTTGGGACAGCTTTTTCCTTACACTCGGCCGGATATTCATGGCTTTCGCCTGTGCGACGCTCGTTGGCACCGCACTTGGGCTGTTAATTGGACTTAACGCACGTGCTGAAGCGTTTTTTCAACCGCTTTTGGCACTTGCATTGGCCGTGCCTGATCCAGTCTATATCATCTTTGCCATTCTGGCGCTCGGAACCGGGGAGGCCGCTGGATTTGTAGCGCTGACAGTCGCAGTCACTCCGTTCGTCACGAATATTGTTCGCTCTAATATTCACGCACGTGATAAATCTCTCGACGAGATGGCGCAGATTTATCATCTGCCTCGCAAAGTGCGACTAATGACCGTGCTCGCACCACAGATGGTGCCAGCCCTTTTGACCGCAATTCGATTTTCGTTCGCCCTATCTTGGAAACTGGTCGTGGTGGTTGAAGCCATCGGTCAGCCGAACGGTATCGGTGCAGATATTTTCCATAGCTTCCGTTTGCTCCGGATGCGGGAGGTGGCCGCCATCGCGATCATTTTCATCATCGCCATGCAGCTTCTGGAATTAGGCGTTTTGGGAAGACTTGAAAAGCGCCTCACACGCTGGCGCGACTGAGCGCATAAATCTTGGAATCTAAGGAGACTAAAATGAAAATCGCAATTATTGGCGGTGGTATCGGTGGCACTGCGACTGCTCACGCCTTGCTACAAAAAGGCTTTGACGTAACGATCTTTGAAAAGGCGGCAGCCTTTGGAGAAGTGGGCGCGGGCGTTCAGATCACTCCGAACGCGGTCAAAGCGCTCTCAGGTCTTGGCCTTGCAGACAAATTGTTCGAAAGCGCGTTTTACCCTCGGGCGGTGACGGGCCGCCATTGGAAAACGGGGAGTCAGAACTTCCGGATCGATCTTGGAACGGAATTCCGCGAACACTATGATGCTCCGTTCATCCATGTTCATAGGGCAGACCTTTTGGATGTCTTTGTATCCGCGTTGCCGTCCGATGTCTGCCGCTTCAACATGGCTTGCACCGGCGTTGAGCAGACAGCGCACGGGGCCCGAGCAACCTTCGAGGATGGAAGCCATTTCGACGCTGATCTGGTGATTGGTGCCGATGGTGTCCGCTCTGTCGTGCGTGACTCGATTTTTGGGTCCGGAAATCTGCGGTGGACGGGCCATCAATGCTACCGTGCGCTCATACCGACGGGTGGAGTCGTCGATTACGTCGCCCCTGAAAGCGCCTTCTGGATGGGCCCTAAAGCCCATGTTGTTACCTATTATGTGAAAGGCGGCGACGCCGTGAACGTCGTGGCCGTGACGGAAGCCGCCGAATGGGTGGATGAAAGTTGGAGTACACGCGCCTCTGTAGACTCGATGCTCAGCGATTTCGAAGGTTGGCATCCAGACCTGCAAAAGTTGTTCTCCGGTGTAGGAGAGGTGTTCAACTGGGGTCTGTTCGATCATGATCCGATGGAGACATGGTCGAAAGGTGCCGTGACCCTCCTGGGGGACGCCTGCCATCCAATGCTGCCTTTCTTGTCGCAAGGCGCGGCCATGGCAATTGAAGACGCCTACATTCTGGCGGAAGCACTTGGCCAGTGTCCTGATGATCTGGCTGCGGCGCTGACGGCTTATGAGGGCGAAAGACTGCCACGAACAGCCCGTGTGCAACTGGAGGCGCGGGAAAGGGGTCGGTCTTACCACCTTCCAACAGAAAAAGAGATGGCCATTCGAGATGCCGAATATGCACGGCGTGCAAAAGAAGATCCGCGCACGACAGGTATCAACACGGATTGGGTCTATGATTATGATCCCCGCGACTTCACAGTTCGGGCTGGCGAATTGGCATGACGACTTTGGCCTGAAGAGAAGTTAAATCTCTACTTGGATGGTCTGAGAAGCATTTTTCAGGCCGTCGGCAACAGCGCCGGTCCCTGCCCCAAAGCAATTAGTTGTGGTCAAAAAGTTCTGCTTGTAATTAATCAAACGTTTAATTAATCATATCTTGGACTAAAACGGAGAATCAATATGAAGAGCTTTCGCGTGGGCCAGATTGTGCCCAGTTCAAACGTGACGATGGAAACAGAGATTCCCGCTCTCTTGACTGCGCGGGGTCAGGTTCACCCAGAGAAATTCACCTACCATTCGTCGCGGATGCGAATGAAGAAGGTCACGACAGAAGAATTGAAGGCGATGGATGCCGACAGCGACCGCTGCGCACTTGAACTGAGCGATGCGCGGGTAGATGTGCTCGGATATGCCTGCTTGGTTGCCATCATGTCGATGGGCGAAGGGTATCACCGCACATCTGCGCAGCGACTTGGACAGGTGACCAAAGACAACGGTGCCGAGGCACCCGTAATAACATCGGCGGGTGCGCTGGTGGATGGATTACGCGCAATGGGTGCCAAAAAGATCGCCCTTGTCGCGCCCTATATGAAACCGCTGACCGAGATGGTGGTGAACTACATCCGTGCCGAAGGGATCGAAGTGTCGGTCTGGAAAGCTCTTGAAATCAGCGACAACCTTGCTGTCGCGGCGCATGATCCAATGAACCTTCCTGGAATCGTCGCAGAGATGGACACCTCGGATGTCGACGTCGTTGTGTTGTCAGCCTGTGTTCAAATGCCATCGCTGCGTGCAGTTCCAATGGCCGAAGCCGTGACCGGAAAACCGGTTGTGACGGCGGCCATCGCAACAACCTGGGCCATGCTGAAGGCACTTGATCTCGACACGCTCGTCCCTGGCGGCGGCGCTCTGTTGTCCGGCAAATATTAAAGGATCAAACCATGATAAGCGGTTATAACCTTCACGCAAACGGCATCCGCCAACACCTTCTGCATTACCGCGGTGACGGCCCACAAATGCTTATTATTCCTGGAATTACGTCGCCCGCGATTACGTGGGGATTTGTCGCTGAACGGCTGGCTGAAGCCTTCGACGTTCATGTGCTTGACGTGCGCGGCCGTGGCCTGAGCCAAGGTGGTGATCTTGATTATTCGCTTGATGCAATGGCCGACGACGTACTTGGCGTGATTGACGCCGGAGACATGGAAAAGCCGATAATTCTTGGGCACTCAATGGGAGCGCGAAATGCCATTCGTGCCGCCCGCAAAGATGGCGATGCGATGTCCGGTCTTGTTCTGGTGGACCCTCCAGTAAGCGGGCCCGGACGGCGCGAATACCCATCCAAATGGCAGTGGTACGAAGATTCGATCATAGCCGCGACCAAGGGCTGCTCCGCCAAAGACATGCGGGCGTTCTGTCCAACTTGGACCGATGAACAAGTCTCGTTGCGGGCAGAATGGCTCCATACATGTCAACTCGACGCAATCAAGACTGCGTACGACGGCTTCCACTCCGACGACATACACGGAGACCTTCCCCAGATCACCTTGCCAATACGCCTGATCGTTGCAGGGGGCGCGCCTGTAATTGGCGACGACGACGTGGCTGAGTTCCTGACTCTCGCGCCCCAAACGGAAGTACGCCCAGTCGAGGGCGCCGGCCATATGATTCCGTGGGACGATCTCGAAGGCTTTCTGAGCGCCGTCAAGGATTTCCGCACACAATAATAATGCCTTAAGGAGGACCCGTCATGGATCACGAAAGTTTCACACAGATTTGCTTGCATCAGTTGAAAATGTCCGGCGTACACGAGGGCGAAAAGCTGGTCGTACTGACACAGGGTAATGAACGCCTGGAATATGCCGATGCTTTCATGGCCGCCGGAGCACGGCTGGGGGCGTCAATGTATCACATGCGTCTGCCAGCTCCTTCCGCGATGGGCGGCTGGAATGTGGGCGTAACTGGCCTTGCTGCCTTGCCCGATGCAGTGGAAGCACTGAAAGCATGCGACATGCTGATCGACTGTGTCTTCTTGCTGTTCTCGCCGGAACAATTCGCCATTCAGGCCGCGGGCACTCGTATTCTGACAGCGGTGGAGCCCCCCGAACTGCTGGCGCGGATGTTGCCGTCCACAGAGCTCCGCGAAAAGGTCGAGATCGGTGCCGAGTATTTGGCCAAGGCCAAGGTCATGCGCATCACGTCACCCCACGGCACAGATGTGACCTATAAATTGAATACCTATCCGACGGTGGCCGAGTATGCTTGCACTGACGAGCCGGGCC
>RCMY010014998.1_pt1 | contig 11943 bp, 10 predicted proteins | sample 2041341 | NCBI WGS metagenome assembly RCMY01 (sample SAMN09708234, study PRJNA481090) | Marine sediment metagenome, whole genome shotgun sequencing project.
ATGGCGATCGCTTCCTCCCAGCTGCGCCCAAATATCAGGCGCGCGCCAAACGTGCCGAGGGCAAAGCCCGCCAGCGCACCAGTGTAAAAGCTAATCAGCAGCGGCGCGTTAAAGTTATCGCCCAGATCCAACTGCGAGATGGCAGTGAATAGCAGGCAAGGAATAGCAAAGTTTTGCGTGAACCGGATCAGCCCGTCGACGCCGCTCTGGGCGAACCAGCCCATCCAGACCACAAGGTACCCCGCCCCAATCACGACAAAGACCGGCAGGACCACGTCTAGCAGCGCGCTCATAGCATTAAATCTCGTATGTGAGGGTCATGCCGTCATAGGCCACATCGACGCCTTCGGGCAGCTCAGCGTGCGATAGTCCATATCAGTGTGCATGTTGGTGATGATACCGCGTCGCGGGGCCGCGCGCGCGATCCACTCAAGGCTGCGTTCCAGATGGATATGCGTCGGGTGCGGTGTGCGGCGCAGCGCGTCGAGGATCCATGTGTCGAGACCCTGCAACTTGGCCCAGCACTCTGGTCCCATATCCGCGACATCGGGCAGGTAGGCGACATCGCCGATGCGAAATCCCAGCGCGTCAATCGCGCCGTGGCTGACCTGAAACGGAGACAGCGTGATCGCGCCGCCTGCACCACTGATCGTCACGTCGCCGTCAATCGTGTGCATATCCAAGATCGGCGGATAGCTGGACCCTGTGAGCTGGACAAACGCGTAATCGAACCGCGCCTCCAGCGCGGTGCGCGTGTATGGATCGGCCCATACAGGCAGGCGGACAGGTTTGTTAAGGGCGGCCATGTTGAACACCACGATGCGCAAATCATCCAGCCCATGGCAGTGATCGGCGTGGCTATGGGTGAACACCACCGCATCCAGCGTTCCGACGCCGTGGCGAAGCAACTGCTGGCGCATATCAGGCGACGCGTCGATCAGCACGCGGGTCAGGCCACCATCCGCGCCCTCCTGCTCAATCAGGATCGAACAGCGAGTGCGCCTGTTGCGCGGCTCGTTCGGATCGCAATCGCCCCAGTTGCCGCCGGGCGTGTCGGCAAGGCGCGGCACGCCGCCGGACGAGCCGCATCCAAGGATGATGAAGCGCCGCGTCGCCATTAATCCTGCCCCCGGCTCTGTGCAGCATCATATGCCGCGACCTTGGTAAACAGTCGGTCAAAATTCGCCTGCGTTTGTGCGGCAAACTCCGGCCAGTCCATGCCCATCGTCTCCGCACCTTTTTGTGCGGTATGCGCGGTATAGGCAGGCTCGTTTCGGCGGCCCCGATAGGGCGGCGGCGCGAGGTAGGGCGCGTCAGTTTCGACCAGTATCCGGTCACGCGGTGCAGCGGCAAAGATGTCGCGCAACTCCCCACTTTTGGGAAAGGCGGTGATACCCGACATGCTAAGGTAGAAGCCAAGATCCAGCGCGCGGCGCGCCAACTCAGCGCCGGAGCTAAAGCAATGCATGACGCAGGAATACGCGCCGTTGCGGTACTCCTCGGCCAAAATTCGCGCAATGTCATCGTCGGCGTCGCGCGCGTGGATGATCAAGGGCAGGCCGGCGCGCCGCCGCAATATGCGTGCGCAGGGATGTTTTCTGAACCTCGGCACTGTCGGCGGTATAGTGATAATCCAGCCCCGTCTCGCCGATGCCGACGAATTTGGGATGTTCCGCCAGCGCGATCAGTTCGTCCGCAGTGGCCAGCGGCTCGGCTGCCGCGCTCATCGGGTGGGTACCGGCGGCGTAAAAGACCGCGCTATGCGCCTCGGCTATTGCGCGCACCGCAGGTTCCTGCCGCAGCTTGGTGCAGATCGTAACCATGCGCGTGACGCCCGCCGCAACTGCGCGTTCGATCACCTGCGGCAATTCCTCGGCAAAGTCAGGGAAATCGAGGTGGCAGTGACTGTCGGTTATCTGGATTGGGGGAGTGTCTTCGCCTGTCATGCTGGCCCTTCAGGCGGGCTGCCCCGCCGCCGTTTTTTGTATTCTGAACACGGTATCTAGGACGAGTGCGGCAGGGTCAAGGTTGACTGCCCGGCCATGACGCATCCGCGCACCTACATCTTGCGCGCAGTCGGCCCATCCGCGCGCGGCAGCCAGATCGGGGGCCGTATGTGCCAGCATCCGCGCCTCACCCGGCGCGCCTTCGGGGCTTGGCGGCGCTCCTGTCGCGCCCGTGGCGGCCATGCGGCCCAGCAATAGCTCGATCAGCCAGATCAGCAGATCAAGACGGTCCGCCGCGCCCCGCTGCGCCGCCGTATTCGCCAGTGCCAGCGCGCGGGGACGGTCAATCTTTGGCAACTCCGCAAAAAGCTGGACCAGCTCAGCATACAGAGCCAGCCCGCCCAGATTTATCAGGCGCGCCGCCTCGCCGACCGACCCGCCAGAAAGGGCTGCGAGCGCAGGAATGTCATCCCCCTGCTCGATCCCAGCCTGCGCCAGCGCGTCCGCCATCTCCTGCGCGCTGAGCGGCGGCAAGCGCAACTCGCGGCAGCGCGAGCGAATGGTCGGCAGAAGGCCAGATGGTTGGTGACTGATCAGGAAAAAGGTCGTCCGCGCTGGCGGCTCCTCCAGCATTTTCAGCAGGGAGTTGGCGGCTTGCACGTTCATCTCGTCAGCGCTGTCGATAAGGACCGCACGCCGCCCACCATCGGTGCTGGAGAGTGACAGAAAATTGTGCAGACTGCGCACATCCTCGGCACGGATAACATCGCGCAGGCGCTTGGTATCGTCGTTCAGCTTGCGGGTGATGTGGTACATTTGCGGCTCGGACCGGGCCAAGAGACGCCGCGCAACCGGATGATCCGGCCCTATATCCAAGCTATCTGGCGTGTCCGCACCGAACATGCCGCCGCCATCGTCGTGGGCCAGCAAAAACCGCGCCGCGCGCCATGCGAACGTCGCCTTGCCCACGCCGCGCGGGCCAGTAATCAGCCAAGCATGATGCAAACGGCCGCTGTTGAACGCGTCCAGAAACGCGGCCTCGGCGGCGCCCTGCCCGATCAGGCGCAGCGTCTCGCGCGGATGCGGCGCGCCCTCGATGCAGTCCGGCTGCGGTGTTTCGTCACTCATCCCAGCCGCTCCGCCACAGTGGCCTGCACATCAGCGGCCACCGCGCCCATATCGCGCGCGCCGTCTATGACGCGGATACGCTGCGGGAACTCGGCAGCGAGCGATAAGAAGCCCTGACGCATCCGGGCCTGCAAATCGCCGCCGAATGCCTCGAACCTGTCCTCGCCGCCGCCTGCTGCGGCCACACGCGCCACTGCGCGGGCCAGCCCCGCACCGGCGTCCATGTCGATCAGGATGGTCAGGTCAGGCTCCTGCCCGATCATCAGATCGTGCAATGCATCGACGCGTTGTCGCAGATCGCCGCCCCTCAGCCCTTGATACATACGTGTGCTATCGACAAAGCGGTCGCAGATCACTGTGCGGCCGGCGGCCAGTGCAGGGCGCACCGTACGCTCCAGATGGTCGCGGCGCGCTGCGGTAAAGAGCAGCATTTCCGTCTCGGGCGACCAGCGATCAGGGGCGCCATTCAGCACCAGCGCGCGTATTTCTTCGGCGCCCGGGCTACCGCCCGGCTCGCGCGTCAGAACCGCATCATGGCCGATCGATTGCAGATGGGCGTGTAGCATCCGCGCCTGCGTGGACTTGCCCGACCCGTCGATGCCCTCAAAGCTGACAAAGAGGCCAGCGCTCACAGCGCGCCCTCAGGCCCCTGTTGCAACCGCTTGAGCAATAGGCTCGACACAGTTTGAAGCCTCGTGACAAACCCGCCCCGCGCCACGTCTGCCCCTGCCAGCAGCGGCACGCGGGTCTCGGGCATCCCTTCTGGGGCGACAACCAGTTCGGCCACCTTCGTGCCCGCCGCGATGGGCGCTTGAAGCGGGCCGGTATAGATAACTTCAGCCTTGATGCGATCGCTGCCCAACACGGGCAGCAGCATGGTCAAATCGGCGTCCGTGACAAGGCCGACAGTGGGCACATCGCCCATCCAGACCTCGGCCTGCGCCACGTCGGTCCCGGCAGTTATCAGCGTATTTTCGGCAAATTGGCGAAAGGCCCAGTTGACGATCGCCTCCGACTCCTCGGCCCGCGTCTGCGCTGTAGGTAGACCCGACAGGACAAACACAACGCGTCTGTCGCCCTGCTTGGCCGATCCAACAAGGCCATAGCCCGCCGCCTGAGTGTGCCCGGTTTTCAGCCCATCCGCGCCTATACCAAGGCTAAGGAGCGGATTGCGGTTTTGCGTATTCTGCGGTGCGCGGCCATCAAAGGCGAATTCAGTTTCGGCAAACATTGGATAGAACTGCGGGAAATCGTTAATTATATGGCGCGATAGCAGCGCCAGATCGCGCATACTCATCCGGTGATTTTCCGCAGGCCACCCATTGGAATTGGCAAAGGTAGAGTTGGTCATGCCCATCTGCTGTGCACGCGTCGTCATAAACCGTGCGAAGCCGGCCTCGGTCCCATCGGGGCTGAGTGCCTCGGCGATGACGGCGCAGGCGTCATTGCCTGACAAGACAATAATGCCGCGCAAAAGGTCCTCGACTGATACCCTGTCTGTCGTGTCAAGGAACATGGTCGAGCCGCCATAGCTCATCGCGTGGCGTGACACAGGCAGCTTTTCGTCCAGTGACAGTCGCCCGTCGCGGATCGCCTCGAACGCGACATAGAGCGTCATCAGCTTCGACATGGAGGCGGGCGGCAGCGGCTGATCGGCATTTTTGCTAAGCAGAACCGTTCCGGTCCCTGAATCGACGACATACGCCGCCTTAGCCGCCGTTTCAAATGCGGCAGCAGGCAGCGCGAGGCTTGCCATAACAAGTACCGCGCAAGCGGCCCTGAAATGAGTGAATTTGCGGACTGTGGGCATAGCTTTGCGTCGCGCTCCGTCTGTTATGGTCGGTCTAGTTTGGTCAGGTCGCCCCCCCCTGTCAGGCGGGGCCGATCTTAGTTTCTTACGGCATAAGCATCGTCAAATCCGACACCCTTGATCTTCTTCAGCAGCGTCGCCCTCTCGTCCGCAGAACCTGCGGGACCGACAATGACACGCCAGAAGGTTTTGCCTTGACTACCTTCCTTAAGGACGCTGGGAACCATGCCAGCCTGGCGCATCGCGGTCGCGGTATCATTGGCGTTCTGCTCGACCGAAAAGATACCGATCTGCAGGTAAGGCTGGTCCAACGATGATGTTTTCGGCGCTGGTGCGGCAGCCACGACCTTTTCGGGCTGCGGCGTACCTGTCGCCGACGGACGCGTAGCGTCTGCGGCCTCAATGGCGGCAGCGGCGGCTCCCTCGACCGGGTCAAGGCTGCTTGTCTCGATCGCACCGGGCGTCAGCGTCTCTGCATCGTCGCCGGTCGCAACAACAGGCGTCTCTTCGCGGCGCAGGGCCGTCACGTTCAATTGCGCAGGCGCTCCTGCCAGCATCCCCAGCGCGGCAGCCGCATCGGACGATACCTGAAATGCGGGTCCGGGCGTGGCCCGCTCGCGGCGAAAGAGCGCACCGATAACAAATTTAGAATTGGAAGTATTGCGGATGATGACCCGTTCGGGATCCGTGACATCCGGATGTGCGACCCACACGCCGCCCAACGACGGGCGCCCGTCCCACAGGCCCTTGTCGGTGACCTGAAAGACGCTTGGCGTCTCGACGTCGCGTTCAACAAGCCGGACCGACGATGCATCGCCCGATACCGAGGCATCATCGGACTTGGCCTTGAAAATGCCGCCGCCTTCCATGCCCTCGCATCCCGCCAACGCCAAAATAGCGGCAGTGCCCAATACCGTCGTGAGTGAATTCCTGCGTACCGTCCTGCGCCGCACTTGTGCGCCACCGTCCATCAAAAAACCCATGCTTAGCCCCTCGCCTGTTCGCCAGACCCGCGCTTGCCGCCTAAGCGCCAAGCCGGATCGGCCGCATTTCGCCTGCCATCGCAGTCTGTGCCGCGTGCGCGCACTCTATCCGCCGCATCGCGCCAAGAAAAGCGCCCAGTGCCAATTCGGCGGATTTCCCCTGCAGAGCAGAAAAACCCGCCGCGCAAAAAATTGCGAATGAGGCACTTTCAGAATCGCCCGAGGCCGCCTAAACACACTCCGTCGGAGGAGTGGCAGAGTGGTCGAATGCACCGGTCTTGAAAACCGACGAGGGTGTAAGTCCTCCGTGGGTTCGAATCCCACCTCCTCTCCGCCAACAGTGCCCGATTTTGCAATTGATTTTAAATGATTGAATGATCTGAGAAATCACTATTTCCACATAGCCTCACACTGTTGCCTCGGACGGCAGCGAATTGTACTATGCGCAGCCTTTTATCTTCGATGTGTTTGCGAGCTAAGTCGATTGGATGCCTGGAACGGTAAACAGACAATAGATGATCTAACTCGCCGCTAATTTTGCGCCGCCTGATTGGCCGCTATTAAAAGCCACCTCTGACCCATCCGGATGGTAGCTTCTGCCGCTGGCGCCGTAGCTCCGAGCTACTATAGCGTCGTCTGGTTTTGTAATGCTTCCTCCAGCTTTCGATGATGACCTGAGCTTCGCGCACTGACTAAAGCTTCGCGCACTGGCTAATATTTCTCTGGTCAGTGGGTGGTCGCGCATTCGCTCACTAAAGCTTTCGTGGTATCCATTCACCAAAGGTGAAGTGAGCTTGATATATCCCGTCTCGGCCTTAATGGGGCTTACTCATTCTCTCGCCGTCTCGGCTATGAACTCAGGAGCCGGCCAGACCGGAAGTGAGCGGGCACGCCCCTCAGGAAAGACAAGCCCAATGAGCGTCGATGATCTCAGTCGAACGCACCTTCCGCTTTGCTTTCATCGCCAAGCATTTCCGTCAATAGTAGTCTACGCAAATACGCCTTCGCCCGCCCCCGAAGCTGGTCAATGCGGGGAGACTGGGGGCGGATCAAAAATTCTCCGCTGTGGCATCCCTCAAGATTAGCAAATCCAGCGTTAGGTCAGAGGACGCACGTCGCAGGCGCCCGTTTTTTTGCATCGCCGCATAAGCTTCATCATTGGTTCTATGCTCATTCCGCAATGTTTCTTCCTTTAGCGGCAATAGATTTCTTCGGTCACAACGATCTCTCAACTTGCTTCAATTCAATGCGAGCCCTTCTCCGCCAGATCTTTAATACTTTGTAACTCCAAGACAATTTTTTCTGGCTTGGATCTATTGATTCCTATCTACTGCCCTCCCCTTTCCTAATCGTATGGTTGGATCGCTTCGAAGGGATGGACTCAGCCGCTATGAGCGTTTCAGAAAAATTTCTACTGTGCTACCGTGATTGCACCCGTCTTGGAGTGGACCAAATGCGCCTGTTCTATTTTATTCTCATAAGTGTTTGCGTGCCGGTTGCTGCACACGCATACGTCGGGCCTGGGGCCGGGCTCGGCGCCGTCGTCGTGACTTTGGCACTTGTCTTGGGCCTGTTCCTATTGGTGGTGGGATTTCTTTGGTACCCGATCAAACGGATGATCCGGGGCCGGAAATCAGGATCTGAAAGCGAGTATAGCAAATCCCCTAAGGATTAATTCCCTTGATCAATGTCGGCACGTTAGGCGCATTCATCGTTTCACTTCTTTCGGTAGCTGGCTTTGCCATTGTCCTAATCAAGAGTCGCAGTCTCCTGATAGCCAATGGCTTGGCTGAGGTCGCGATGACAGGCGTCAGCGTGATGCTCGACAGCACACAAAGTGATGACAATAAGGAACGAGCGGTACGTGAGAGCGGTTTCAAGCTGATCTTGGGCGCATGGAACGTTTTGTGGCGATTTGCCCTTGCGCTTGCAGCGGTCGCTGTGCCGATAGTTCTGGCAGATGTTGTGGGGCTTGTGCCCCAAGAGGATAGTTTAGGGGTTCTGCTACGCGTTGACTTTATTGTTGTCGTCTCACTCATTGCCATTGGTCTGTCTTGGCTCATCAAGCGACGACAGAGCCTGGACACGCCTGTCGAGGCCATCATCGTTTCAAACTCATACGGGGCTGGCGATAAATTTGTCCATGCGCTCGCCTTCGCAGGACCAGGCACACTAAAGCGGTCAGCAAAACTCGATGACTGGCTTTTTGCCAAGACTATCAACGAAGTTCCAGATAATCCTCCTATTTTCATCACGTCTCTTGCGCGCGGCGGAACAACAGCGCTGCTGAACGCTCTTCATAACTTGCCTCAGATCGCCACGCATCGCTATTGTGACATGCCTTTCATTAGTGCACCGCTGTTGTGGTCTAAACTGCCCGGCCATAATTCAAACGTCACAGAGCGTCAGCGCGCTCATGGTGACGGGATGATGATTGGGTTGCAAAGCCCTGAGGCATTTGACGAAATCTTCTGGCGGCTTCACTGGCCAGAAAAGTACCATGATCACGTTATTGACCTTTGGTCTCAGGCTGACGCTAAGGATGAGGCGCAAGCATTCTTCCGCAGGCATTTTCGAAAAATCGTGAAGCTGCGACAACCTGAGAATGTGACAAGGGTGGATGGCGGCGTAAGATATTTGTCCAAGAACAATGCCAATATTGCGCGTCTAGACTTGCTTCCGCACATGTTTCCTCTGAGCGACATTATCGTGCCTCTACGCGGTCCCGCAGCCCATGCTGCGTCGCTGCATCGCCAACATCAGAACTTTAAAAAGCTGCATGCAGAAGACGAGTTTGTGCAGCGATACATGAACGACATTGGGCATCTCGAATTCGGGGCTTTGCAAAGGCCGCTCGGCTTCGGCGATGACATATTTTCTAGGTTAAATCCGATGGAGCCAAATTATTGGCTCGCTTATTGGATTTCGGCTTTTGAGAGTGTCACCGAGAAGATTGGCAAGATACATATAGTGACCCAGAATGATTTGCGCGCGTTTCCCCAAGAAACAGTCAGTGCCCTTCTGGAAAGAATTTCACTGCCTTCAAGTAAGGCTCACGATTATAGATCGTATTTCCTGAATCGCCCGGACCCACAACCTGAAGAGCTTTTTGATCCCCTGCTCTTAAGCAGAGCCAATGAAATATACCGATATTTGGACAAGGTAGCAGTAAAATAAAATAATACACATAGCGTTTAAGCGAGCCCGCGTTTGCGGAGCGGTGTCACACCGAAGATTTTGGGGTCAATCCAATCGACGGGAAACTTTTAAAAGTTTTAACTGAAGTAGTTCAGTTGAAAAGCTTTCGTATCAGTTTCTCTTTTTAGATGAGTTGGCGCAAAATGGTGGCTCGGCATTAATGTAATCCGGATCAATCAACTGTGCCGTAGAGACCATCCCAGAATACTTACCGTCCAAAATGTTGACGTATTCCCGAACGGCACGACCGTCCGGTGCAAACTCCACGACCCGGCCACCCCACGGAGACGCAACCAATAAATTTCCGTTTGCCGTGATTTGGTGCTTTCCCATCAATGCACTGTAGAATGGCCTGTCGGTCGGTACGACCGACACGCTATTTTTTACACCCGGTACCACGCGTAACACTTCGGATCGTTGACGTTCTGAATAGTTAGAAAAAACTGTGATTGTGCCGTCGGCATGGAAATCAGCATCATGCTGCCTCCACCAAGGTCCATAGGCCGCCCATTTGATGGTATGATCTTGGTGCCCGATGACCGCCAACATGTTGGAGTTCCGCAGAGATACCAAGAGATCGCCAGCCTCGAAATCAGGAAAAGCGGGCGCCATGTCAGCCAGCAACGGCTCAACGTCGTTAGGATGGAAAATGTCGTCCGGACCTTCACCTGAGTTTTTCTTAAAGCGAAAGTCTTCCGGAAGAATGAAGCTGAGATAACCGCCTTCATTCGCAGAGATCACATCATTGATAAGGTCGATTGATTCCAAAGTTTGGCCGGTGTCTTCGTCGAAGCGAACCAATTTTTGATACTGGCTGGCTGAGCTGCCATGCGACTCCCAAGTCCAAATGCCCCCGGTGTCGTCCGGCGAAAGTGAATGATGAAAATACGCGTCATTGCGTGACCAGACAGACTTTCCGCATGCATCCACACGAACCATCCCGGGGGCATCGTCAAAGTTCGCGATTACCGAACCGTCCCGCATCAAGATAACATCATGTGTCGGAATTTCGCCCGAGTCGGGATCAACTAACTCACTGTAGGATATCCGCCATTGCTGGACAGTTTCGCCCGACGGGTTAATAAGTTCGGCAACCGTCACATGCTCTGGCAACTCAATTCTAGCTACAAAAAGAAAACCGGGCTGAGCCAAGTCCAAGTTGTAAACAGTGTACCGCTGATCGGGAACGTCTTTGCCGCGCGCAAAATAGGAGTATTCTCTAAGGAACAATCCTGTTTTTCTAAATGACTGTAAATAAGGCTTTATTTCTAGAATAGTGGACATCGGCCAACTGCCTTTATGGCCGATCCACAATCCCGCAATCAACGTAAAAGCGACCAAAAGCACAATGCCGCAGAGGACTGTTATCCAACGCATTTTCAGATCAACCTCGTAACTGCACTTGCGACAATGCATCTGACCTTTAGCAAAAGCAAGACATGATGGCCGCTGCCGAACCAGCACTGACGCGGTGAGCTTTTGTGAGGTAACCGCGGCCCTTTGATTTATCCGCCGCATATAACGCGCCCGGCGGAGACTATTTGGGTCGGCCTCGATCTGACAAAAAACCCATTTCAGTTGCACCTAGTCGACGGCGTAGGACGAGCGCTTCTGCACAAAGGGTGCGACTGACACAACTCGTAGAGGTCTTTAATAATCGCCCTCCAATTGGGTCATTTAGCAACGCTCAGGATGCACGTCTTTGGTTTAGCTTTCGAGATACAGCGTCTTCGCGAAGCGCTCACTATGAATGAGGCGAGTCAAGATTTTTGAACGTTTTGTTCGGTAATTTTGGAAGCCCGGAGAATGGCATAGTGGGCATGACAGAATCGAGTGCCGCCATCTGTTGGTCCCATTATAATTTAACGCATGGTCAGCCTCTGGTCTATTGGGACGATGCTTTGTCACGCCGGTGGCCGATGGCAGAAATCGCTATATGGCATGGTGGTTCTGTAGTGGCGCCGTAGACGCTCAACCAAATCTGGGGCCTCGCGCCTTGAGCGAAAGACCCTAAGTTCAGAAAAAATACTTTGAGCGGGCATTTGAGCATTCAAAATAGACGCTCTCAGAACGCAAATCCAGCGCGCGAAAATGAGACTATTTTTCCAAATATACTGGTCTGCATTGCTACCCCGATTTAATTTAACGCTTCCTCCGTTGAACATCCTCAGCGCTCTAAGCGCCTTAACTTAAGGTGGCTTAAGCATAATTTATTCGTGTTCCTCTTACTTTCCAGTCATCCTTTTAGCCCTCCAAAACCGGAGAATCACACGTCCCGAAAGATGAACCATGTTCAGTGCATGCATTTCACTTCATCGATCAGATTTGAGGTCGGATCAGTAGGCCAACGCCATCGGTTCTCAGGCGTTCGTCGCAGCGATGTAACCAAGCTTGTTCTGCAAAATATGACAGTAAGCGGAGACCTTGAGATGTTCTGTCAGCAAATAAGGCTATCAAGCATCGCCGTTGTCATTGGGCCGCCCCGCAACCGAGAACTTTATTGGCGTTTCGACAGCGTCCTCCAAAATCAAGATAGACGTCGCTTAAACCCAATCCGAGTAAAGTTTTTTCAGGGCGTTAGCGGCGCAGCCGATATGACGTCCTGCCTCTTCACTTCCGGTCTTCATCACACCGCGAACCTTATGATGCTCGATCAGTTTGCCTCTGGTGCCGAGGTCGCCTTAGGTCGCGGGATTAACGGTTGTAATCATGGATCATCACGGCTTCTTCTGGATTTGACAGACCACGAAAGGCGTCTCTAAGTGTTCATTTTCCAACGTCATTCAAGTAACGGCGGCGATGCGCTTTAGATCCGGAGATACTCACCGTAACGGTGGCGTTCTTCAGCCAAATCGGTGGCTTGGCTGATGCACCTATC
>RCMY010004574.1_pt1 | contig 11939 bp, 10 predicted proteins | sample 2041341 | NCBI WGS metagenome assembly RCMY01 (sample SAMN09708234, study PRJNA481090) | Marine sediment metagenome, whole genome shotgun sequencing project.
GGACCATTCGAGGCCGGTGTCGTAGTCGGCGGCCAACCGGACGATCTGGTATTGGTTGGCGTTGAGTTCGTGGCCGAGGGATGCGATCTGCTCGATCGTCGATGGCTGCATGACGGTTCCTCGCAAACGACGACACCCCACGCGCCCGACAAGGCCGGGAGTGGGTGTGTCGATACAGGTTGTTCGGACAGCCGAGACCAGGTTCCCGAGGGACTCTGGTTCCTGAGGACGTGCCATCGATCCGCCCTGCCGGAGTACCGAAGCCCCCGACACCATCGACACTACCCATCCCCTATGACAGGCGTCCCGTCCGGGATCCGACCGACACCCCAGACCTGACTCAGGTGGAGTCTGGCGAGTCGACATTCGCCCTGCGACTCCGTGGTCATGGATCGTCGACCCGCGGCCGACAACCGAGAGGACATCAGCTGGGGTCGACTCTTGTCGTACAGCATTCAGGTCGAAGGAGACTCGTTCACCGGTCGAGCGAGTACGCGTCCCGGTCGGTTGCTGGACTCGGTCATCGCCCAGGAAGAAGCGCGTGCCTGTGTCAAGACCATCACGGTCACGGGTCGTCAGACGTTCGTGCGAGACTCGGGTGCATGATCACCCGAATCGGCCTCAAGCGGGGCGGAAACCTCGTCGTCCGAGCGGAACCGGCGCCAGCGGCGAGCGTTCAGCTCGAACGCGATGGCTACGCCACGGTCCCCGCCGTCTTCTCGCCGGATCAGGTCGCAGAGCTCACGCAGAGATGTCGGACCTGTTCGCGTCGACGCGGCCAGATGTTCGACTCCCGGGTTCGACGGAAGAGGACTACGCCGACTTCCGCTACGAGGCGCTCAACCGATGCCATCGGTCGAGCAGTTCCAGAGCGTGAACGAACCGTGGTCGGCCTGCACCCGGTGGGGTTCTATGACGGCTGATCATCGACGCCGAATCGCCGTCGTGGGTTCCGGCTGGCGAGCCGAGCACTTCTTCCGGATCATCGAAGCACTGCCCGATCGGTTCGATCTGGTGGCCGTCGCCGTTCGACGTGAGGCGGAGGTGGCACGACTGGTCGAGCGTGGAATCACTGCGGTCACCGAGTTGCGAGACCTCGACGGCTTCGACCCGGACTTCGTCGTGGTTGCCACGCCCGCTGAGACAAACGCGGCGGTTTGCGCCGAGCTGGTGGGCAACGGACATGCCGTTCTGCTCGAGACGCCTCCCGGGGTGAACAACGACGAGCTCGATCGAATGCTCGAGCTGGAACGAGATGGTGCCGACATCCAGGTCGCCGAGCAGTACCCGCATCAGCCGCTGCTGGCGGCCCGACTGGCGGTGATCGCCTCCGGCCGGCTGGGTGAGATCACGTCAGCCGATGTATCCGTCGCCCACGGCTATCACGGGGTCGCCCTCATCCGTGCGGCCCTCGGAGCGGGTGTCGGCCCGTTCGACGTCAGCGCCCACTCGCATCGGTCGTTGATCACCGAAGGCCCCGGACGTGCGGGTCCACCGGCCGTAAGCGACTTGCAGCCGTCCGTTCGGACGATGGCAAGGATCACCTTCGGCGACCAATTGGGTGTCTACGACTGGACCGACGATCAGTATTTCTCCTGGATCCGCTCGTTGCGATTCGTGGTCCGAGGCACCAGGGGCGAACTCGACGGCCTCGACGTGGCGTACGTGCTCGACGACGGAACCCCGGTGGTGCAGACACTCCGACGATGGGACACCGGCCTCGAAGGAAATCTGGAGAGACCCGGTCATCGTGGCTACCTGCTCGGCGACGAGTGGGTCTACGAGAACCCCTTCCCGACGCACCGTTTGACCGACGACGAGATCGCCATCGCCACCGTGTTGCATCAGATGTCTGATCACGTCACCAACGGAACGCCGGCGTACTCATTGTCCGAAGCCGTGCATGACACGAGGATCTCGCTTGCGATCACCAGCGCGGCGGAAGGTGAGCCGTCGCGCTGAGGATGTGGTTCGGGTCAGTTCTGGCTGACTCGGCCTCGGAGGGCGGCGAAGCACATGCTCATGCTGAGGGCGGCGACGAGCGCGATGGCAGCCATGGCCTTCCCGAGCTCGTCCCACTGCCATCCGTCGAAGGCGAGGGAGCGAAGCCCTTCGAGGATGTAGGTCACGGGATTGAGGCCGGCGACGGTGTCGAGCCAGCCGGTCAACTGGCTGCGTGGCACATACGAGGTCGTGAGGAACAGGAACGGGAAGAACAGCATGAAGCTGGAGTTCACCGCCGCCGGGTTGCCGGTCTTCAGGGCGATCGCATAGCCGAAACCGGCATACGCCAGACTCCAGCAGGCAGCGATCGCGATGAACGCAAGCACACCCAATGGCCCGGCTTCGAAGCTCACGCCGAGCGCGAACCCGAGGGCGAGGATCGGAATGGTGAGCGCAGCGGCAACGGCGACGTCGGCGAGCATGTGTCCGATGAGGATCGACGAGCGCCGCACCGGCGTCAGCAGCATGCGGTCCATGTATCGATTCTGGACATCGAGCACCACGGCGGGGGCTCGCGACACTCCGGTCACGCCGAGCAGGATCGCGGTGGGCATCTGGAACGCGGTGTAGTCGAACCCGGCGTCGGCGCCTTCGGTGAGTCGTTCGAGGGTGGCGATGTTGACGACGAAGAAGAACGCCGCGATGAAGACCGGAGGAACCACCGCTTCGAGGTCTCGGGGTATGGCTCTGAGCGCCCGGCCGGCAACGGTGAGCGTGTCGCGGACGAAGCCGCTCGGCTGAGCGAGCGTGCGCTCGGCGGGTCGGGCGAGGGTGGGGGTGAGAGCGGTCATCGGGTTTCCTTTGCGGTCTCGGCGAGGGGACTGTCGTTGGTGGTCGTGTCGTGCTGGATTCGGGTTCCGGTGAGTTCGAGAAACACATCGTCGAGCGAGGTCGATCGAAGGCTGAGTCCGTCGAAGTCGATGCCGGCCGCATCGAGGGCGATGGCCACAGGGCCGATCGTCCTGGCGCCGTCGGCACTCGAGATGCGCAGCACCTGGCCGTCGGTGTCGATCGAGTCGATCCCACCGACGTCTCTCAGGGCGGCATGGGCGACGTCGATGTCGCCGGCGATCTCGGCAAGGACGACGTCTCGCCCGACTTGGCGCTTCAATTCGGTTGCCGTTCCCTCGGCGACCAGGTGGCCGTCGTTGATGATGCCGATGCGATCGGCGAGCGCGTCGGCTTCCTCGAGGTACTGGGTGGTCAACAAGATGGTCATGCCGAGCTGTTCGTTGAGCATGCGAACCTCGTCCCACACTCGTGTTCGGCTGGCAGGGTCGAGCCCCGTCGTCGGTTCGTCGAGGAACAGCACCTCGGGTTCGTGGACCAACGCGGCAGCGAGATCGAGTCGGCGGCGCATGCCACCGGAATACGTGTCGATGCGTCGGTCGAGGGCGTCGCCGAGATCGACGAGGCTCGTGAGTTCACGCATACGTGCGTCGATGACGGCGGTCTTCAGGCCGTAGAAGCGCCCCTGGAGGCGGAGGAGCTCACGACCGGTCTGGCGAGGGTCGAGGGAGATGTCTTGCAGTGCGGCGCCGATCCGCAGGCGCACTCCCTGGGCATCGGTGACGATGTCGTGGCCGGCGATCACCGCGGTTCCTGATGTCGGAGCCAGCAAGGTGCAGAGCATGCGGACGGTGGTCGACTTACCGGCACCGTTCGGCCCGAGGAATCCGTAGATCTCGCCTTCGGCGATCGCGAGATCGAGGCCGGCCACGGCATCGCCATCTCCGAACGATCTGGTGAGTCCCTGGGCCGAGATCGCAAGCGACGCGGCACTCGGACTGTGGTCGGGTGGGGCTGTGCTTCCGAGGTCGGTCGTCATGGTGGTTGGCACGTTGGTTCCTTTCACGGCGACAGCGGCTGGCCCGCTGTCGTAGGTGCTGACTGATCTCGACCGTAAAACTCATTGCGGACAGCTTCTGTCCGCAAGATGTGAGAATCTTCGAACCATGAGAAACGACCCGACAGGGCGGGCATTGCACCTTCTCTCGCTGCTGCAGACCCATCGTCTGTGGCGCGGAGCGGAACTTGCCGAACGGTTGGAGGTCACCGAACGCACGGTTCGTCGCGACGTCGATCGGCTGCGCGATCTCGGCTATCCAGTCGAGGCGTCGGCGGGTGTCGATGGCGGTTACCGACTGGCGGCGGGGGCACATCTTCCGCCGCTCTTGCTGGACGACGACGAAGCAGTCGCCGTGGCCGTCGGGCTGCGCGCCGCGGCCGGCGCAGCAATCGGTGGCATCGAAGAGACCTCGTTGCAGGCGCTCGCCAAGATCGAGCAGGTGCTTCCCGACCGCCTGCGACGTCGCGTGTCGGCGCTTCACAACAGCGTCGTTTCGCTCCGTTGGGGCAACGGCGTCGACGACCTCGTCGACCCGGAAGCCCTCAGCGTCCTGGCATCGGCGTGTCGTGACCACGAAGAAGTCAGATTCGACTATCGGCGTCGCGATGGTGACGAGAGCCGTCGGCTGGTCGAGCCTCACCAGATGGTCACCGTCGGGCATCGCTGGTATCTGGTGGCGTGGGACCTTCGCCGGGACGACTGGCGCACGTTCCGAGTCGACCGGCTCGACCGAGCGACGCTCGCAGGCAAACACTTCTCGCTCCGCGAGATCCCCGGCGCCGACGCGGCTGCGTTCGTGGCCCGATCGATCGGTTCCATCCCACGAGAACTCGAAGCGCTCGTGACCGTGGCCGGGCCCTACGAGCGAGTGGCCGACCTCCTTGTCTGGGCCGATCACACACCGGTCGAGACCGAAGTCGATTCGTGCACCATCAGACTCCGCGCCGACACGATCGAGTCGCTCGTCATGACGATCGCTCGACTGGCGCTGCGGGTTCACATTCGATCCATCGAGCCACGAGCGGTCGCCGACGAAGTGGACGCTCTGACAGCACGCCTCGGCGAACTACGCTTCGGCGATGTTGGTCGTGGTCGGTGATGTGACAGTTCGAGAAGGCGCCCTGGACGAGGCGCTGGCGATCAGCCGAGAACACGTGGTTCGATCTCGGTCCGAGCCGGGTTGTCTGTCGCACGACGTCCTCACCGACCCCGACCGACCGGACCGCCTGGTCTTCGTCGAACGATGGCTCGATCGGGCGGCCCTGGACGTGCACTTCGAGGTTCCCGAGTCGTTGGCGTTCGCCCGACGGCTGGCCAAGCTGGCAGTCGGCGCGGCCGACATGAAGATCCTCCCGATCGAACCGCGCGATTGACGACCATGCGATCGGCGATTGCGAACAGGTAGCCGACGACGAGGCAGATGCAGGCGAGCGTCAGCATCACTGCTGCCTTGGTGTTGACCACACCCCAACCGGTGACGATCGAGACGACCCCCATCATCGTCGTGATCGCCGTGGCAGTGAGCAGGGCGAACGGGACGAGCATCAGGATCGTCTGGGTGTTCGCAAACTCGCACGGTACCGGCGCGGGTGTCCAGGCGAGACCTCGGCCGACCCTGGTGACGCTCCGGGGGATATCCCCGATGCCGGCATCCACGACGAGTTCTACGGTCGTACTCAGCCCAGACACGACGACTCGCCAAGGACAGGCCATGACCGATCTCCACGCCGACCACGCCGATCACTCGCAGTTCGGAGCCGACTCGGTGACTGCGATCAGCTGCAACCGATGTGGTGGCACGCTCGACATCGCAGAGCGAACCAATTTCACGACATGCGGATTCTGTGGCACCCGACTGCGGGTCGAACGTTCGGCCACATCGCTGTCGACCGTCGAGCTCGACGAACTGCGAACCCGAACCGACGATCTCGAACGCAACGTCTCGGTGCTTCGTGACAACCAGCAGATCGAGCAACTCGACCGCCAGTGGGAAGCGCGTCGAGCCGAGCTCTCGATCTCGAACGGGAAGCACGAACCTCGACTCCCCACGCTCCACGGCACGCTGCTGCGTCTGCTGTCGGCGCTCGTGCCGATGGTCTTCTTCTTCTCGGGTCAGTTCGACGGATTCGGTACGAGTGTCTTGCCCGTGTTGGGGGTGATGACACTGGTCGGTCTGCTGCAAGGCGGATCGGAACTGCACAAGTACCTGCAGTATCGAGCGGCGAACACCGCCTACTGGAGCGAGCGGGCACGACTGCTGGCCGAGCGCTGAGTCCCGAGCGCTGAGTCCCGAGCGCTGAACGGCGCTCAAGCGGGGGAGCGAAGTGGCCGATGTCTTGACCAACACCCAGATGATCGAAGGAGATCCCGATGGCAGTGTCGAGCCCTATCGCGTCGCCCACGGAGACGAACTCCGCAGCAGCCAGTGAGAAGCAGGGGCGTCGTTGGCTGATCTGGTCGTTCATCTTCTGCCCCTGCCACCTGCCTCTGTCGATGGCTGTGCTTGCGGCGATCTTCGGCGGCAGCGCGTTCGGCACGCTCATCAGCCGCAACACAATGGGTGTCGGCATCGCGTTCGGAATCATCTATGCCATCGGTGTCGGTATCGGACTCCGGCACATCCGGCGAGCGACCGCGGGCGCAGACTGCTCCGGCACCGAGTGTGTCCTCCCCGATCAAGGCGCTTTGACCGAACGTACTTCCGGTACCGAGAGGTGAGCGGGGTCACACCGGAAGGTGCACGGGATACTCGAGCAGGGCTTGGGTCGACTGGCTCAGCGACTGGCTTGTCTCACAGGCGGCAAGTTGGCCGAGGTAGTCGCGGCGACTCCTCGCCATCGCGTACACCCAGATCGCAACCGTGGGGAACCGGTCGAGGACCGTTCGAAACTCCTGCTTGTCGACGACGCCGACCCTTCCGGGTGCCAGCACGTCGAATGAGGCACGCTGGAGCGCTTCTCCGCCATCGAGCAGCGGAAGCGATCCGAAATGGGAGCCGTCGTCGAGCACCGTGATCGGGACGCCGTCGATCGACACGCCGATCTGTGCTTGAAAGATGATGACGAGACCGGTCGAAGGTTCATCCTGTCGTCCGAGTGATTCGCCGGTCGTACACGCCCGTAGGTTGACGTAGGTGGCGAGCGAATCCAACTGCGACTGACCGAGTCCACGGAAAAGCTCGTGCGTGAGCGCGAGCGGGCCCATCGTCGGTTGCCGTGTCGGGATGAGCCGCCCCCTGAGTGCCCCGACAACGGATGCGAGCGGTCGCGCACGATGGTTCGAGCCCCGGCGCCGAGACCTGTCTCGGTGCTGTTGCTCGGCCGAGGCGACGGACAGGTCGGAGTTGCGGAGCTGATGGATGGAAACTGGGTCGACGGAGTACATGGCGGGCTCCCGAGAGTGCTGGCTTGTTGGTGGGACAAGCATCCGCTCCGCTGTCCGGCCCGTCTACGCAAGACTGCGTGTTGGTTCGTGAAGTGCGACTCATGGTGGCGTTGCGGTGCGTCGGTCAGCGTGGCTCCGTTGCCACCAATGGTCCAGCGCGCGATCGGAGCCTTGGAAGGTCCAGGATTTCGAGATGGAGTCTGCTCGTCGTGATGATCCCGTCGTGTCGGAGATGCTCGAGGACACCAACCGTCGAGCGATGGGAGACGCCGGACCAGGTCGCCAGCTCGCGTTGCGACACCGGCATCTCGACGACGATCGAGCCCGCCGGAGGTTCTGATCGAATGAACCCGAACCTGGGCTCGGTGGCGAGCTGGAACAACCGCCTCGAAACCAACGCCATGGCATCGCCAGAGGTGATCGCCAGCAGCTGCAGTGCGGTCGAACGCAGTTGCCCGGTCAGATTGGCGAGCAAGGCCAAGGTCAGATCCTGACGTTTGCGCATCACCACCGTGAGACGTTCCCGACCGATGGACACGACCGACGCCTCGGTGATGGTCACGGCACTGACCAGGCGTGGCCTGGCGTCCATCGTGCTGAGCTCGCCGACCAGATCTCCAGCACCACGAATCGCCAACACCACCTCCGTGCCGTTGGAGGCGGTCTTCAACAGTTTGAGCAGCCCGGAGACGACGAGGTAGGCGTCATCGGTCCGTTCGCCCTCGTAGAACAGCCAGTACCGACTGGGCAGTCGACGTTGCACCGAGTCGGACAACAGTGCTTGCTCGGTTTGCGGATCCATGGCGTCCATCATTTGGATGGCCATGACCCCAACGCTAGCCGGGTGCTCTGACGGGTGCGGCGAATTTCGGCTACGCCGACGCGTCGGCTTCTCACGCGACGCTGCTGACAGAACTGAACGTCGACCGCATCGTTTGCTAGCGTCCGTCGCGATGAACGCTTCGGAACCAGAACAATCGGTGAACTCGACCTCGGACTGTGACGCCATCGTCATCGGTGCCGGATTCGGCGGGCTCTACGCGCTCTATCACCTACGTGATCTGATGGGCCTGTCGGTTCGCTCCTTCGACGGAGCGAGCGATGTCGGAGGCACATGGTGGTACAACCGTTACCCGGGCGCCCGAGTCGACGCACCGAGCAGTCCGTTCTACGCCTACACGTTCAGCCAGGAACTGGTCGACGAATGGGTGTGGCCCGAGACGCAGAGCACCCAGGCCGATGTCCTCGCCTACGTGGAACACGTCGCCGACAAGTTCGACCTTCGCAAGGACATCCAGTTCGACACCTTCGTGACCGACGCCCGCTACGACGAAGACGCTCAGCGCTGGACGATCGAGACCGATGGGGGCGAACAGGTCACCGCCCGGTTCCTGATCTGCGCGGTCGGGGCGCTCTTCGTCGCCAACAAGCCCGACTACCCGGGCATCGACGACTTCACCGGCGACATCCACCACACCGGTCGGTGGCCGCACGATCCGGTGTCGTTCGAAGGCAAACGGGTCGGCGTGATCGGCACCGGATCGTCGGGTGTCCAGGTGCTTCCCGAGATCGCGAAGACCGCCGAACACGTCACCGTCTTCCAGCGCACGCCCCAGTTCGCACTGCCCGCCCGCAACAAGCCATTGCCGCAGGAAGATCTCGACCAGTACCGCAAGGACTGGGACGACCTCCGGACATCGATGCGGCGGCGGGGCGGCTGGCCGTTCCGCACGAGCAAGCTTCGGGCGCGTGACCACACGTTCGCCGAACGCCAGGAGCGATACGAGGAGATGTGGGAGCGGGGCGGCATGCACCTCGCCATCAACAGCTTCACCGGGGTCTACTCCGACGAGGATCTCAACGAGGAGATCGGCGAGTTCGTCCGGGACAAGATCCGCGACATCGTCGAAGACCCCGAGACCTCTCGGAAGCTGATGCCAAGCTATGCGTTCGGAACGAAGCGGCTCATCCTCGACAACGGCTACTTCGAGGCGTACAACCGCGACAACGTCACGCTGGTCGACCTGCGAGAGGACCCGATCGAAGCGTTCACCGAGACCGGTGTCCGCACGGCCGGCGGGGAGCATCAGATCGACATCTTGGTGCTCGCCACGGGGTTCGACGCGGTCAGTGGTTCCATGCTCAAACTCAACCCGAAGGGCCGGGGCGGAGTCCCATTGGCGGAGAAATGGGCGGAACGCTTCGACAACAACCTGGGCATGACGATCGTCGGCTATCCGAACCTCTTCATGATCCACGGTCCGGGCGCACCCGGCGTGTTCTTCACCATGCCGCTCGGTGCCGAGCTGCAGACGGCGTGGATCGAATCGTGCATCCGCCACCTCGACGAAGCCGGCCTCGGAGCAATGGAAGCAACCGAAGAAGGCGAGGCGAGCTGGGATGCCGAGATCAACGGGATCGCGAATCGCACCCTCTACCCCCGAACCGACTCCTGGTACATGGGAGCGAACGTCCCCGGGAAACCTCGCCAGTTCCTCGGCCATCTCATGGGATCTCGCTACTTCGACCGTCTGGCCGAGGTGGCCGAGAACGGCTTCGAGGACTTCGTGTTCGAAGAGCGTCGATAGATGTTCTTCGCATGCTCGGGGGACCCCTCCGTCACCTCGAGCCGAGCGAGCTGATGGTGATGGACTCGGTGCGTTGGCCGAGTCGGATTCCCGAGACGGAAATCTCACGGTCGGACAGGGCGTTCGCAGTGACCAATCCTGCGTGCCCGGGCAGGGGTGGTTCGAGCCCGGCAAGGGTCCGCAGATGCAGCAGGTTGCTGGCGCTGGCCCAGGCCTGTGGAGAACACGACCCTGGGTACGTCACCGGCGCGGGAATGTCCGAACGAGCAATTCCTGCGAAGAGTTCGGGGGGTCGTCCGTCGAAGTGCTCGGCGGCGTCGAGCGCTCCATCGATGATGGCAGCGGCGGCATCGTCGCACCGATAGCGACGCGCGCCCGCAGCGACGATGGCGGTGTCGTGCGGCCAGACCGATCCGTTGTGGTAGCTGACCGGATTGTAGGCGGCGGCCTCGGGAGAGAGCGTCCGCAGGCCCCAGCCGGTCCACAGCTCATCCATGGTGCGCTCGACGTGGCGCACGGCGAGTTCGTGGTCGGCGACACCGGTCCACAGGGCGTGACCTGGATTGGTCGTGAGCGAGTCGATCGGCTGCCCGCCCTCGGTGACGCCGACCGCAAACATGGAGCGATCCTCCAACCAGAAGTCGGTGTTGAATCGTTCTCGTAATTGCTCTGCGACCCGACGCAGCTCGACAGGGTCGAGTCGCGAAGCGGTTTGGCTCCGCTCCAACATGTCGGCGGCACCGAGCAGGGCTGCATAGGCGTAACCCTGGACTTCGGCCAAGGCGAGCGCCCCCGTCGGCGTGCGCCCGTCGGCGAAACTGATGCCGTCGCCAGAATCCTTCCAGCCCTGGTTCAACAGACCCTGGCCGGTGCTTCGGCGGTAGGTCACGAATCCGGTCGAACTGACGGCGAGGGCACCAAGAATCCAGTCGATCGCAGCCTCGAGGTGCGGCCAGAGGTGTTCGAGATGGTCGTCGTCGAGGTGACCCCAACGCTGTGTCTCGGCTGCGAGCATCACGAAGAGCGGGGTGGCGTCGACCGTGCCGTAGTAGCGGCCGCGATCACCGAAGGCGCTCTGACCGCTGTGGCGTCGCAGCTCGTGAAGGATCTTGCCAGGCTGCTCCTCACTGACGGGATCGGTGCGAGTGCCTTGGAGTTCAGCGAGGGACAACAGAGCTCCGACGGCCAGGTCGGGTTCGAAGGGCAGTGCCATCCATGAGGTGAGAAGCGAGTCTCGGCCGAACAGTGTCATGAACCAGGGAGCTCCGGCGGCGACGACGACACGTTCGGGGTGAACGGGATCGAAAATTCGCAACGATGCGAGGTCTTCGAGGGACTGCTCGAACGCTCGAGCCAGCCGTTGATCGGTCGTCGTGATCGTGGCACTGTCTCGGCCGGCGGTCGCAAGATGGAATGGAGCGGGGGCCGATCCCAGGGGGAAGGTGAGCCCGGCTGGTTCGCCGTCCCACAGGGGTTCGAAGGTGATCGTGACGGTTGCCGACGAGCGAGGTCCACAGGTGAGGTCCCACGCCAACCGTCCGGCTTCGGCGTCGATGGCTGTCGGCGTGGGCTCGGTTTCGACCCGTACCGCATCGCCTGGTTCGGCGGCGGAGAACAGGAGGCCGTCGTCGGTGATGTGCAGCGGGGCGCTGCTCGTGTCGGGCCTGCCGGCTTTGACGTCGAACAGGTGAGCGAAATCCGCCGCTGTCCAGATCTCCAACCTCCGCCGGATCGAGGTGGCGGCCGCATTGTGGATCTCGATGTCGTGGCGGACTCCGCGACCTATCCACTGGCGATGGACGTAGTGCTCGGTGGGCTCTCCCTCAGACGCAGGCGCCCTCGGGTCGGGCTGGAACACCGAGACGGCATGAAAAGGGGCGGGACTCGTGGTGCTCAGATGTCGGCGGGGATGCGGTGCCTCCGGATCGGTGATGGCGAAATCGAAGCGGGAGACGATGCGTTGATCTTCGAAAACGGTGCCGTCACTCGGTTCGGTGACCGCTCCGTTCGACCGAGCCACGGTGAAGGTGCGCCCATTGACCAGGATCAGGTCTGGGCCTCCCGAGACCGAGCCGCTGTTGGTGCCGATGAAGACCAGCAGGAGGTCGCCGACC
>RCMY010008442.1_pt1 | contig 11939 bp, 9 predicted proteins | sample 2041341 | NCBI WGS metagenome assembly RCMY01 (sample SAMN09708234, study PRJNA481090) | Marine sediment metagenome, whole genome shotgun sequencing project.
GACCAGATACTCTTGTTGAAAGCGCTGTTGCGGCGTCATGTTAGCCGCGTCAAACGCCAGAGCGGCATCGCGCTGTGCGTGCAGACGGGCGATTTCAGCAGCTATGCCCTCACGACTCCAGTCGGGCAACTGACCGTCGTACTCGTGGCGGCCATTGGTGACTGCAAACGTCGGGTGCGCGGCGAAGAAATCCTCGATAAATGTATCGACCAGGTCGTCCCAGTCAGACGTCTTTTCAACCGCAACCGGTGCTACTTCCTTGACTGGTTCGGCCGTTTGCTTTTGTTGACAGGCCGAACAAAGAGCAACCAGGCCTAGCGCCATTAAAGTGTGCTTTAACATTGCGTTCTCCGCTTGCGAGTCTAAATTGAACCGGTACGATTATGTGGCAATAAAACGTCGAATAATAGAGCGTTGTTAGATGCGCCGCGCAATACGGTATCATGTGCGATTGCCAGTTAATGAAATAACGTTATGTCATCCAAAAAGCAGTCCTCAGATCCACATGCCGAACGCGAAGCAAACAAGTATGCGGACCCCATCGCCAGTCGCGAATTTATTCTCGCCACATTAAAGAAAGCCAGCAAGCCAATGACCGAGGCGGCGCTGATTCGTAAGCTGGAACTGTTGCCCGAGCAAGAAATTCCATTGTCACGGCGCTTGGGGGCGATGGTTCGCGACGGCCAGTTGATGCGCAATCGGCGGGGTGCCTATTGTTTGATCGATAAACTGAATCTCCTGCGTGGGCGGGTGATCGGCCACAAAGACGGCTTCGGGTTTCTGCAGTTGGAGAAGGGCGGCGATGACTTATTTCTGAACCCTAAACAAATGCGCCAGGTGTTCGACGGCGATGTAGTGCTGGCGCGCGAGTCAGGCACGACCCGGCGTGGCCAGGGCGAGGCTACGATTGTTGAAGTGATAGAACGCAAGCACGCGCAGTTTGTTGGCTGCCTGAGTGAAGAGCAGGGCGTGTGGTATGTCACCCCGGATAATGTACGTATTAGCCAGCAAATTTCAATACCAAGGAAAGAACGTGGCAAGGCGAAAGCCGGGCAAATCGTGTCGGTGGAAATTCTGGCGCAACCGAGTATTTCCAGCCCGGCGGTGGGGCGCGTGGCGGAGGTGCTGGGCGATCATATGGGCCCGGGCATGGAAATCGATGTGGCCCTGCGCACGCATGAAATACCGGTTGCCTGGCCGGCGGCGGTATTGAAGGAGGCCGATAGCTACGACGAGCTGGTTGACGAAGAGCATAAAGAGCACCGGATTGATCTGCGTCATCTGCCGTTTGTAACCATAGACGGCGAGGACGCGCGCGATTTTGACGATGCGGTCTACGCCGAGCGCAAACGCTCCGGTGGTTGGCGGTTGTGGGTGGCGATTGCCGATGTATCCAACTATGTGGCGGTGGGCAGCGCGCTCGATCAGGAAGCCGCCAAGCGCGGTAACTCCGTATATTTTCCCGGTCGCGTGGTGCCCATGTTGCCAGAGGCGCTATCCAATGGTCTGTGTTCGCTGAACCCGAACACCGACAGGCTGGCGCTGGTGTGTGAAATTAGCATTAGTGCTGCCGGTCGTGCGGGCAAGTACGTGTTCTTTGAGGCGGTGTTCCAATCGCATGCACGGCTGACGTATACCAAGGTGGGTCAGCATATCGAAGGCGAGCACATACTGCCGCGCAAGGAGCTGCACAAGCCGCTGAACAACCTTTACAACGTGTACAAAGCGCTGCGCCAGGCGCGTGAAAAGCGCGGCGCTATCGATTTTGACACGACCGAAACGCGCATTGTCTTCGGTAACGACAAGAAGATAGAGCGCATCGAGCCCGTGCAGCGCAACGAGGCGCATAAGGTAGTAGAGGAATGCATGTTGTGCGCCAATGTGTGTGCCGCCCGCTTTCTAGAGCAGCAGGAAATTCCCGGTATGTACCGCGTGCACGAAAGTCCCGGCGAAGAAAAGCTGCTTAACTTGCGGGCGTTTCTGGCCGAGCTTGGTTTGTCGCTGGGTGGTGGTGCCAAACCGAAACCAAAGGATTATCAGACCCTGTCGGCGTCGATTGGCGACCGTCCCGACCGGCATATTATCCAGACTATGATGCTGCGCTCGATGATGCAGGCGGCGTACGATATCGAAAACAAGGGCCACTTCGGCCTCGCCTATGACGCCTATACTCACTTCACATCGCCCATCCGTCGCTATCCCGACTTGTTGGTACACCGCGCCATTCGCTCCATTATCCGCTCGCGCAAGCCTAATGACCTGGTTACCCGAGTGCGCGGTGCCAAGCCAATAGCGCGCAAAAATATATTTCCTTACGACGCGCAGCGCCTGCTGGCAGCAGCCGAACAGTGCTCGATGACCGAACGGCGCGCCGAAGAAGCCACCCGCGACGTGACCGCCTGGTTAAAGTGCGAATATCTTATTGATCGCATTGGCGACGTGTTCGAGGGCACCGTTAATGCCGTGACCGGCTTTGGTTTGTTTGTTGAGTTAAACGATATCTTCGTGGAAGGCCTGGTACATATCACCGCGCTAAACAACGACTACTATCATTTCGACGCCGCCAAACAACGCTTGCTGGGTGAGCGTACCGGCGTGATTTACAAGCTCGGTGATTCAATGACTGTGAAGGTAGTGGCAGTCAATCTGGAAGATAAAAAGATAGACCTGGAACCCGCCGGCGATGACGCTGAAAAGCGGCCGGCCGGTAACGGTAAAGATCAGAGGCAAGGCAAGCCGGGCGATAGCAAAGGGCCGCGCGGTAAAAGCGGCAAGAAGCGTAATAGTCGGCGTAAACGTAAGCAGGCATAGCCAGGCCAAACATACCCTGCGCACGCGGCAACGGCTCACAGCGTGTGGTTTACGCGCTGAGGTTTTGCAGGCAGTCGCCACTGAGCCCAAAAAAGGTGCGCGCGGCGCACCCTACTCCAGCTAGCTGCAACTCTACCGTAAACGGCTTATCCTGTAAGCATTGATTGACGGGTGGCGAGTTACAAGCTGTCCGCCCCACAGCCCTAACAATAACAACAAACTCAAAAAGCCTATATTGCCTCCACCGCCACCTGACGAACCCCCATCTGAACCGCTAGGATCAGCAGGCGCAGGTGTGGTTGGTGTTGGAGGAGTGGCTGGCGGAGCACTATTACCGGGCGGCGTGCTACCCGGCTCGCTCAAACCAACGTCAGTATTGTTGGCCGGGTTGGGGTCGACCTCGTACTGACTTAGCTGCGCCGTTAGTCCGGCGCTGCCACCAGCCTGCGGCGCTTGCAAGCTTAGCGTGATAGCTTCACTGGCTGCATCGGGCACTGTTCCCACTGTGCAGGTAACGACTTGTTCGGCAGCTTCGCAGCTTGTGCTGCTACCTGCCGGACTGGCGCTTACCAGGCTAACGCCGGCGGGGAGATTGATATTAGCCGTAAGGCCGTGCGCCGTTGCCGGGCCGAGGTTTTGTATATTGACGTTGACGTCGAAAGTTGCTGCGTCGGCTGCCGGTGAGGTTATTATTACTGATGTGTCGGCGGAAATGTCGAATATGGCAAGGCCATCGTCGGCGGCGACATGAGCAAAGCGACCGTCACGGTTAAGCCGTAATGCACTAACCTGCGATAAACCCCGATCTGGTACGGCGTCTTTGTTTTCTTGTTCCGCTCCAAGATAGGTCAAAGTGCCGGTTGTAATGTCGCGCTGCCATAGTTGTAAGGAGTCTATATCGATAAAATACAGCAAGCGGTCATTGCTGCTTATGGCGTACTTTTCCGGGTAAAAAAATTGACCCTTTGGGTGGCCTTCTGGCAACTCACTAATTCGCTCGGTCAGCGACAACGACGCATCATCGTTAATCTTAAAATGCCAAATCTCGACGTCGCTTTCCGCAACACTATTGGTCATATACAAACTGTTGCCGTCATGGCTAATGATAAAATTGTATGGCTCGCCTAGCGATGCCGTTGCAGCATCCAGGGTTGAGATTTCACCAGCGTAGGTGAGTAGGCCGGTAGCCTGATCGCGCTGGAACCAGGCGATCACATTTTCGGTAAAGTCCATGCCTACGTACAAGTGGTTTTGGTCCGGTGATAGTTCCATTTCGACTATCACATCATTGGTAATCGTATCAACAACGTTGTCGATATATTGCGCCTCTGACAAAATTCCGTTGGCAGCGCGTTTTAATACCAGCATCGCCCGACCGTTGATGCTCCCAAAATAAATGTAATTGCCATCGTCCGACATGACTAACGTCGGCGCATAACTAATACCGCGTCCTTCGTAAAATTGACTTTGAGTCAGCAAACCGGTTTCTGCGTTCCGCTCAAACATGGCGATACCTTCATGGATATATCCATCAACGTACGTTGTACCATACATATACAAATGCGATCCGTCGGGAGACATCAGAATATCACCGGTTGGTGCGAAACCCTCTAAAGTGGTTTGATCCTGGACCATAGAGTCGACCAGATTCAACTGGCCGGTGGCGCTGTCGCGCTCGAACACATTGATCGCATAGTCACAGAACGATGCGGTGTACACGAACTTTTCATCCGGCGACGTTATGCTGTCGTTAGAGCAGTCCATATTATCAACGCCGTTCAAACCATCCTCAATCCATTGGACAAGACTCAGCGGCGCAGCACTTGCAGATGTAGTTAGTGCAAACAGGCAGGCTAATGCCAACGCTTTAAAATATTTCATTCCTGTTCCCGAGTTGGTTAATTCCATTGCAACGAGCTTGCTCGATGGTTTGCTGATTCGCGACGCACGCAATTTGCGCAGGAGTTTATCAACTAATCTTCATTTTGAAATAGACGTGGTATTTTTACCGTTCCTGAGAGCTGCAACTTGTGCGCCCGGTATTACATCTATGCTCAACCGTACTTACCTCTTACAAGCCAAAGTTTTTATTTGCGGTTAATCTGGAAGATAAAAAGATAGGTCTCGAACCCGCCGGCGATGATGCCGAAAGGCGACCGACCGGCAAGGATAAAGCAAGAGATCGAAAAGACAGCAAGCGAGGCGATAAAAAAGGACCACATAGCAAAGACGAAAAAAAACGCAACAGCCGGCGCAAACGCAAGTAAACCGACTGATTGCACCGCTCGTAGGGTGCGCCGTGCGCACGCTGCTAACCGATTTCAAATTTGCGGCCAGACCAATTTGGTCACAATCGTCTTGGATCTAAAAATGTGCGCACGGCACACCCTACGAAGCTAGCCCGTTTGCCAACGGGCACAGCGGCATTCTAGACTTTTCATCCTGCACGCATAAACCGCTGCCGCCGCGCCACCAGCCTGCCACCCAACAGACCCAGTAACAGCAACACATTGGTAAACCCCATACTGCCACCACCGCCACCTGATGAACCGCCATCCGAATTACCGGGATCAGCAGGCGCAGGCGGGGTCGGCGCTGGAGGAGTGGTTGGTGGAGTATTATTACCGGGCGGCGTGCTACCCGGCTCGCTCAAACCAACGTCAGTATCGTTGGCCGTGTTGGGGTCGACCTCGTACTGACTTAGCTGCGCCGTTAGCCCGGCGCTGCCACCAGCCTGCGGCGCTTGCAAGCTTAGCGTGATAGCTTCACTGGCTGCGTCGGGTAACGTGCCTACGGTGCAGGTAACTACTTGCTCAGCAGCTTCGCAGGTTGTACTGCTACCTGCCGGACTGGCGCTCACCATGGTAACGCCGGCGGGGAGGTTCACGTCAACCGCAACACCGTGCGCCGTTGCCGGGCCGAGGTTTTGTATATCGATGTTGACGTCGAACGTTGTTGTGTCAGCTGCCGGTGAGGTTATTGTTACAGATGTGTCGGCGGAGATGTTGAAAACCGCAAGGCCGTTGTTGGCAGCTACATGTGTAAAACGCCCATCTGGGCTGAGGTGTTGTGCCGCGACGTGCAATAGCGCTCGTTCTGGTACGCCGTCTTTGTCTTCTTCTTCCGCTCCAAGATAACTCAGTGCGCCTGTCGTGACATCACGCTGCCAGACTTGCAAGGTGTCTACATCAGTAAAGTACAGCAAGCGATCATTGTCGCTAATTGTAATTGCATCTGGTCCAAAAAACTGACTTTTCGGGTGACCATCGGGCACGTCGGTGATTCGCTCTGCAAGCGATAAAGACGCGTCATCATTGATAGTAAAATGCCAGATTTCGTCATCGTTAATCATGTACAAACTAGTGCCGTCATGACTAATAACAAAATCATCAGGCCTTGCGAGTGAAGACGTTTCAGCATCCTTCGATGAAATTTCGCCAGCGAACGTCAGTCGGCCGGTTGCTACATCGCGCTTAAACCAGATAATGAAATTTTCGCTGAAATCCAACCCAGCGTATAAATACTCCTGCGACGGCGAGAGCGCTAAACCGACCACCGGGTCATAGCCTTGGCTGTCAATGATGTCTTCAATATATTGCGCTTCCGTTAATATGCCATTTTCGGCGCGGTTCAATACAAGAAGCCCCGGACTGGCGCCACTACTGCCAGCGCCGAAATAAATATTATTGCCATTGTTCGAAATCCGCAGCGTTGCAACACTGTTTGTTCCACGCCCCTCGTAGAACTGTATCTGGGTCAATAGACCTGTTTCGAGGTTACGTTCGAAGACTGCGACGCCATCGCGCACACCTGGACCCGGAGACGAGGCTCCGGTTGAGCCGTAAGTGTACAAATATACTCCGTCGGGAGATATGACAAAGTTTGTGAACAAGTCTGGTCGAAAACCCTCACCGCTGTCTTCATCCCAGACCATGGTATCGACAAGATTTAACTGACCCGTTGCAATGTCACGGGAAAATACGTTGAGGGCAGCATCGCAGTATGACGCAGCGTATACGAATTTTTGGTCCGGTGATGTGATGCTATCTTGCGTACAGTGCATGTTGTCGACGCCATTTAAACCATCACCGATCCATTGGGTGAGGCTCAGCGGCTCAGCGCTTACGGAAAAGACTATTGCAAAAAGGCCAGCACCTGTCAGCATTCTTAAAAGTTTCATTTGTACTCCTTTGTGTTGATGCCACTGCGGAGGGATTACAAGACAATCTTTACCCTCAGGCATTCCGCATCTCCTCCCAGCTTTTTTGCGGAGAGTACCACCAAATATTTATTTCGTACCAAGCATGGTAATTTTACCGTTCCTGGCAATGCACGCTGCGCCAGAACGGCTTTTGTTCCATGCCCCAAACAGCGGTTAGCTTTTACAGGTCAAAGGTTTTTCTTTTCAGAGAGTTGGAATGCGTATAATGACCCAACGCCAGCCTGCGGAGTTAGGCCCAAGCTGAGCTGATATAAAAGTAAAGGTAACTCTAAACTCATAATTTGTAATTATTCAGGCTAACTATCTCAACTATGAGTGAAACCGAAACTATATACGGCATCCATGCCATCACCGCCTTGCTCGACCAGGCACCCAAACGCCTGCAAGAGTTACTACTCCTGCAGCAGCGTGACGATCAGCGTTTACAAACGCTGGCGACACGAGCAGCTGAACAAGGTGTCGATCTCCGCCGAGTCGCGCGCGAAGAATTAGATAAGTTGGTGGACGGCAATCACCAAGGCGCAGTGGCGCGCTGTGTACCGCGCCAGGTCATGCCAGAAAATCAGCTTACCGACTTCATAGCGGCAATCGACGGCCCACCTTTATTACTGTTACTCGACGGCGTCACCGATCCACATAATCTCGGTGCCTGTTTGCGCAGTGCGGAGGCAGCTGGTGTGCATGCCGTGATCATCCCGAAAGATAAGTCAGCGGACCTCACGCCACTGGTGCGCAAAATCGCCAGCGGCGCAGCCGAGTTTATTCCAGTGTTTAGGGTAACGAATTTGGCGAGAACGATGGCCGATCTGCAACAGCAGGGTATCTGGCTAGTAGGACTTGCCGGCGAAGTCGATACCAGCCTTTACGCTATTGATTTAAGCGGTCCGGTTGGATTGGTGATGGGAGCGGAAGGCAGCGGTTTAAGGCGGCTGACGCGCGATAAATGTGATTATTTGGCAGGTATTCCCATGCCTGGCACGGTCGCCAGCCTGAATGTGTCGGTCGCTACCGGTGTGAGCTTGTTTGAGGCCGTGCGGCAGCGTGGCACAGTACGCGTTTAACCGCGATCGCGCCTTGCATCTGGCATGGCGCTCGCATAAAATGCGCGTCCCGCGTTAGCCACAGCCATACTTAATGTATGCCTTGGCCGACGCACTCCTTGCTTCACCGCGTTCAGTTTGTTTTGCAAACTACACGCCGGGAAGCTTCAACCCGTAAGGAGCAGCAATGCGACACTACGAAATAGTGTTTCTGGTCCACCCTGACCAGAGCGAACAAGTGCCCAGCATGATTGAGCGTTATAAGACGACAATCGAGAAAGACGGTGGTCAAATCCATCGTCTGGAAGACTGGGGTCGGCGTCAGCTGGCGTATCCGCTCAACAAACTGCATAAAGCCCATTATGTGATGATGAATGTTGAGATTAATAATGAAGCACTGGAAGAGTTAGAGACGGCGTTCCGTTACAACGACGCCGTGCTGCGTAATCTCGTTATCAAACGCAAAGCAGCGGTGACCGAAGATTCAGTCATTATGAAGCAGGAGCGGGAAAACCGCGAGCGCAAAGCGCGCAACGAAGAGTACGCGCAGAAAAATGCCGCCCGTGCGGAAGCTGAAAACAAACGCGCCGCTGAAGCCGCTGCACGTGAGTCTGCAGCCGCAGCCGATAAACCAGAAACCGCCGCCGAGGGCCAAGCCCCCGACGCGTCTGATAAAGAGTAGAGGTGCCGCATGGCTCGTTATTTTCGTCGCAGAAAGTACTGTAAATTTACCGCCGAGGGCATTACCGAGGTTGATTATAAAGACCTGGAAATTCTCAAGGAATTTGTCAGCGAAAGCGGCAAGATTGTCCCCAGCCGTATTACCGGCACCAAAGCTAAATATCAGCGGCAATTGGCGACTGCCGTCAAGCGCGCGCGTTATTTGGCCTTGCTGCAATATACCGACGGCCATAAATAAGCGAAATTTGCGCTGCTGGAACAATTTATGTGCGGTCTAGCCAGTTTATGCGCGGTCTAGCCAGTTTTATTATGCGCAGCCGCGCGCGGGCACTGATCATCGCCGTGCCCAGCACCGGCACGGCCTTCTTTTTCTGGGTCGGTGCGGCGGCGATTGCGCTAGTCACGCTGCGCAAGGGAATTTACGAAGGCGGTCTCGTCTGTTTGTGGAGCCTACTACCAGCCGCTTTGTTGGCCTGGTTGATGAATCCACTGCCGCTTATGATTGTGCTGTGTACCTTTGCAATGGCAGTGTTGCTGCGTAGTCTGAGTTCATGGCCCAGCGCGTTGTTGTGTGCATCGGTGGTCAGCGCGCTGTTTGCCGCGCTGCTGCTGTTTGGTCTCACCGATTACATGCAGGAGTTCCTACATTATTTCACGCAGTTTTTTGCTCAGCTAGAAAAAGAACTGGCGAAACAGAATCCGGCCCAGGCCAGCCTGTTGCCGCCGCTGGGTTTACCGTTCATGGCGGGCATGTTTGGGCAAGTAGTCGCGCTGTTTAGTGTTTTCAGTTTGATCATCGCCCGCTATTGGCAGTCGCTGTTGTATAATCCAAATGGATTTCGGCAAGAGTTTCATGCGCTGCGCTTACCGGTGCAGCTGGCGATACCGTTGATTATATTGGCGGCGCTCTGTTTGCTAAATGCGCAGTATCAAATCTGGGCCGGAATTTTCCTAGTGCCGCTGATGATCGCTGGAATTGCATTGGTACACGGGCTCTCGGCCCGTAAAAATGTCAGCAGCATCGTGATGGCGGTATTTTACGTGGCCCTGATTTTAATTAACCCAGTTATACTATTGCTGTGCGTCGCAGCAGTGTTCGATAGCTTTATGAATTTTCGCGCTCGCTTTGCAAAGCCGAAAACTTAAATATAGAAGGTGTAAGTAATGGAAGTAATCCTGTTAGAAAAAGTCGGCAAGTTAGGTAACCTTGGCGATACCGTTAGCGTGAAATCAGGTTTTGGGCGCAATTTTTTATTGCCTGGCGGCAAAGCAGTGTCTGCAACGAAAGACAATGTTGCCAAGTTTGACGCGCGCCGCGCCGATCTCGAAAAAGCTGCTGCTGAAAAACTCAGCGCCGCACAAGCGCGTGCCGAAAAATTGGCCGGTTTGTATCTCAGCATTCCGAGCAATGCCGGCGAAGAGGGCAAGCTATTTGGCTCCATCGGCACCCGCGATATTGCCGATTGCATCTCTAAGGCCGGCGCAGAAGTCAGCAAGAGTGAAGTCAAACTGCCACAGGGCGCCATCAGAGAGCTGGGCGACTACGAAGTCGATATCCAGTTGCACAGCGATGTCACCCAGACGGTAACGTTGCACGTTATTCCTGAGTAAGCCCTTCGCCCTCTATTTAAAGTGGGTTGAACTAAATGGAAGACTTCCAGCCGCAGTCACTGAACGACGCTGAAGTTGCCCGGCTGAAGATTCCGCCACACTCCATTGAGGCGGAGCAGTCAGTATTGGGGGGGCTGTTATTGTCTGGCGAAAGCTGGGAGCGGGTCGCCGACATCATCACGGCAGGTGATTTCTATCGCGGTGAACATCGTCTGATGTTTCAGGTGATGGAAAAGCTGGTCGAGAACGAACAACCACTCGATTTGCATACCGTTGCCGACGCGCTAGCCGACTTGAAAGAGTTGGAGCGGGTTGGCGGTATTGCTTACATCGCAGAAATAGCCCACAACACTCCAAGCGCCAGTAATATTCGTGCTTACGCGACTATTGTGCGAGAGCGCGCGATACTGCGCCAGCTCATAGGCGCGGCCGCGACGATCGTCGACAGTGGTTATTTTACCGAAGGCCGCAGCAGCAGCGATATTCTCGAAGACGCCGAGCGACAGATTCTGCAAATTGCAGAAGGCCGCACCAAAGGCGGTGGTCCTCAGTGGGTCACTCCCATCCTCAAAACTACGTTGGACCGGCTCGACGAGTTGTGCCAGTCCGATAGCTCTCTGACTGGCCTCAGTACCGGCTTTAGCAAACTGGATGAAAAAACTTCCGGTTTGCAGCCCTCAGATCTCATCATTGTCGCCGCACGCCCTTCCATGGGCAAGACCAGTTTCGCTATGAATCTGGTAGAAAACGTTATTACCACCAGCAATACAAAGCCGGTAGTAGTGTTCAGCATGGAGATGCCAGCGGAGGCGCTCACCATGCGCATGCTGTCATCAATCGGCAAGATAGATCAAAACCGGGTGCGCACGGGTGACTTAAAAGGTGACGACTGGACCAAGCTCAGCGCCGCCGTGGGTAAGCTCAAAGATAAGCCGCTGTTTATAGACGACACACCGGCGCTAACGCCCTCCGAGGTGCGGTCACGCACGCGCCGCCTGATGCGCGAGCACGGTGAAATCGGCATGATCATGATCGATTATTTGCAGTTGATGCAAATTGCTGGCAGCAGCGAGGGCCGTACGGCTGAGATTTCGGAAATTTCGCGCTCGCTGAAGAGCTTGGCGAAGGAGTTTAACTGCCCGGTGATAGCGCTGTCACAGTTGAACCGCGCCGTTGAACAGCGCCCTAACCGGCGCCCGGTGATGTCGGATTTGCGCGAATCAGGCGCCATCGAGCAGGACGCCGACGTGATTATGTTTATCTATCGCGACGAAGTGTATAACGAAGATACGCCCGAGAAAGGTGTTGCCGAGATCAATATCGGCAAACAGCGTAACGGCCCTATTGGCATGTGCAAATTGGCGTTTTTTGGTCAGTACACGCGGTTTGAGAATTTAGCGTTCGGCGACTATCCCGAGATGGAATAACCATTCCTCAATCCCGTAGGGTGCGCCGTGCGCACGTTATAGTATGCATGTAGTTCCGGTGCGCACAGCGCATATATGGACCCACTCGGTTTTTGCAACACACTTTTTCACTTTTGATCGCGAGCGGTAAAGACTGCACCCATATAT
>RCMY010004575.1_pt1 | contig 11938 bp, 11 predicted proteins | sample 2041341 | NCBI WGS metagenome assembly RCMY01 (sample SAMN09708234, study PRJNA481090) | Marine sediment metagenome, whole genome shotgun sequencing project.
CCCGCCGCGACCGCAGTGGCGATACGACGACGCGTCCTCATCGATCGCTCCCCGGTGTCTGGTTGATGTGACGTCGGGTCAGACGTCCACCCAGACGAGTCACGATCTCGTAGTTGATGGTGTCGGCGGCCTCGGCCCAGTCCTGGGCCGTCACCCGGCCCTCCCCATCGGGGCCGAAGAGCACGACCACGTCGCCTGCGGCGCTCTCCCGGCCTTCGAGGTCGACGAGGAACTGATCCATGCAGATCCGACCTCGGAGCGGAGAGCGCGCGCCATTCACCGACACTGCCGCCCGGTTACTGGCCTGGCGAGGGATGCCGTCGGCGTACCCGAGCGGAACCAGGCCGAGGGTGGTGTCGTGGGTGGCCGTCCAGAGGTGACCGTAGGAGACCGAGTCACCGGCGGAGACCGCCTTGACCATGACAAGCGGGGCGGTCACGGTCATGGCCGGCCGCAGCCCGACCTGGGTTCCCGGCTGCCCGGGGGCCGGGTCGAGTCCGTAGACCGCGATGCCGCAGCGCACCGCGTCGAAGCGGGCGGAGGGTCGTAGCAGCGTGGCGGCCGAGTTGGCGAGGTGGCAGATCTCGGGCTTCAAGCCACTCGCCTCGGCCAGGGTGATCGCCTCGCGGAAGGCCTGCTCCTGAGCGTCGTTCGCGGGGTGAGTGGGGTCGTCGGAGCAGGCGAAGTGTGACCAGAGGCCGGTCACCGACCAGTCTCCGGCCTGCTCGCCTGCGCGGGCCCGATCTATCACGTCCTGCCATTGCGCGCGGGCTGCGCCACCGCGGTTCAGGCCAGTGTCGACCTTGAGCTGAACCCGCGCAGGCCGACCTGACTGGGCCACGGCCGCTGCGATCTCGTCCAACTCGGCCACGGAGTAGGCGGTGACATCCAGATCGGCCTCGATGGCCGCGGCATACGGCGCTCCTGGTGTGGTCAACCAACACAGGATGCGGCCGGTGTCCCCGCCGGCCCGCAGTTCAAGCGCTTCGGTCAGGGTTGCTGTGGCCAGCCACTCGGCGCCGGCTTCACGGGCGGCTGCTGCGACCGGTTGCATGCCGTGGCCGTACCCGTCTGCCTTCACCACCACGATCAGGGGCACCTGCGCGATCTCGCGCAGGACGCGCACGTTGTGCCGGATCGCGTCGAGATCGACGACGATCTCGGGCTTTCTCGCGGCGCTCATGGAAAGTGATTGTTCCATCACCCGACGGGAGGGAGATCACGGATGGCCGCCGGGATGGACTTCGCCACGGCCAACGCCGTCATCGGGCCACCCGCGGAGGCGATCTGCGCCGCTGCTCCGTGCAACCACGAACCCACGCTGGCGGCGTTGAAGGGGTCCAAGCCGGCGGCGAGCAGCGAGCCGATCAGACCGCCCAGCACGTCGCCCGCGCCCGCCGTGGCCAACCAGGGCGTGCCGGTGGAGGTCACCCGCACCCGACCGTCCGGGTGGGCGATCAGCGTGTGTCGGCCTTTGAGCAGCACCGTGGCGTCGTACTCCTGAGCCGCCCGACGGGCGGCGCCCAACGGGGCGGCCTCGATCTCGGCTCGATCCAGGGACATCATTGCGGCCAGTTCGCCGGCGTGGGGGGTCAGGACCGAGGCGAGTCCCCAGGGGCGCGGGACGGCGATGAGCGCGTCAGCGTCCACCACGAGCGGCACTCCCGCCTTCTGGGCCTCGCTGAGTTGGGCGGCCGCCTCCGACCCGCTCCCAGAACCGACGACCCAGGCCTGCACCCGCCCGTCCCCGATCACCTCGGGATTCTCCTGACGCACCCGATCGGCGACCTCAGGCTCCCCGACGTACCGCACCATCCCGCACAGGCCGGTGTTCGCCCCCGCGACGCTGAGAAGCGCGGCGCCGGGATAGGTGGCCGAACCGGCGCGGATGCCGACGACGCCGCGGGTGTATTTGTGGCTGTCGGAGCGTGGTCGTGGCAGGAGCCTGGCGACGTCCCGTGGCTGCAGCGCCTCGACGGTGGGCGCGGGCAGATCCAGGTCGAGGTCGACCAGATGCAACTCCCCACAGGCGCTGGCGGCGGGGTCGATCAGGTGGGCGATCTTGTGGGTGCCGAACGTGACGGTGAGATCGGCGTGAACGTGCGGGCCGTCGACCTCACCGGTGTCCACGTTCACTCCGGACGGAACGTCCACGGCCACCATCGGTATCCCATGAAGGCCTGCCAAGGCATCTGTCGCGTTCTGGCGCAGACCAGGGCGCCCACCGATTCCGAGGATCCCGTCGACCACGAGATCGGGTCGTGTGTCCGTGGACCAGCCAGAGGTAGGGCTCGGGCTCACGACCCGTCCTCCCGCCTGTCGCAGGGCCCGCACCCCGGCCTCATGGATCCGGTCGCTGACTTGCCAAGCCTCGACCTGGACCCCTCGCCGTGCCAGCACAGCGCCAGCGAACAACGCATCGCCCCCGTTATCGCCCGGTCCGACCAGCAGCAGCACGCGTCTGCCGTACGCCGAGCCGAGGTAGTCCAGGACGGCGTACGCCAGACCGTGCGCAGCGCGCTGCATCAATGCGCCCTCCGGCAGCTGCGCCATCGCCGCAGCCTCGGCCTCGCGCACCTGTACCACCGTGTGTGCTCGGATCATGGGTCCAACGTATGGCCTCGTGCCACCTCGTTGTGCGGGTCGTGTGCCTGACGGCTACCCAGGGCCCGTGGACAGACACACAACCCACGTCGCCGCGGCAGCGAAGACCCCCTAGATCAGGTCGTGTGTCTGAGAACCACCCGATGCTCGTTCTCAGGCACACAACCCGAGACCACGAACGGACCTGTGGAGAGACGGATGCGGGTAGTCGCCGAGGCGGGCACGCTTCCACGCCATGAACTCGATGCTTCAGCGGCTTATCGCCTCGCAGGACGGAATGGTGGCCAGACGACAACTCAGTGCCCACGGCCTCGGGTGGGATTGCGTAGATCATCAAGTCTCAGCCGGGCGGTGGTCGATCCGCAGCCCGAGGGTCATCAGCACCTTCACAGGCACCCCCACGGTGAACCAGCGTCGTTGGCTCGCGGTGCTGCACGCGGGGCCGCGGAGCATGCTCGGTGGGCTCACGTCCGCGGCCCATCACGGCCTGGAGGGATGGGAGCGCGAAGCCGTCACGGTGATGGTCGGCGACGAACTGAGCTTCGAACCCGTCCCCGGGGTCAACTTCTTCCGCTCTAGGAGGCCCTTTGACCTGATGATCAGCCCCAAGGCGGGCATCCCTCGCTGTCGATTGGAGCCGGCGCTGCTCCTCTGGGCGGCGTACGACGCAGCGCCGCGCGCCGCCCACGGCGTCCTGGCGGCCTCCATTCAACAACGGCTCACGACTCCGGATCGAATGGTTGAGTGGGTCGATCGGCTGCGACCCCTGCGCCGAGCGAAGCCCTTCAAGGCGACCCTCAGCGATATCGCGGGAGGCGGCCACTCGGGCGCAGAACTTGCCATCGCACGGATGTGTCGCCGCTTCCAGATGCCCCCGCCGTCGCGTCAGGTAGCCCGCGCCGACAACTCAGGCCGACGTCGTTGGACGGACGCCGAATGGGATCTACCCGACGGATCGGTCCTCGTGCTCGAGGTGGACGGGTCTTTTCACATGGAGGTCCGTCAGTGGCATGACGACCTACGTCGCACCCGACAACTCGTCGGGCCGCGGCGCATGGTGGTGCGATGCAGCGCGTATGAGCTGAGGCACGAGGCCGACCAGGTAGCCATGGACCTCATGCACCTTGGCGTGCCGGGTCGTGTGCCTGGGACCGCCGCCTGAGTAGTCGACAGGCCCACAACCCGAGCGCAAGGGCCCACCTACGACTCGAGGACCACCATGGCCGTGGCGATCCCGGCGTCATGGGACAGGGAGAGGTGCACGGAGGTCGCACCCAGCGCCTCGGCCCGCGCCGCCACCGTGCCGCTCAGCACCAGTCGGGGTTGACCCGACTCTTCGCACACCACCTCAGCGTCGTGCCAGGCCAGGCCTCCGGGTGCGCCCAGGGCTTTGGCGACCGCCTCCTTGGCGGCGAAGCGGGCCGCCAGCGAGTTCACCGGCAAAGCAGCTTCCGCAGCCGTAAACAACCGGTGCGCCAACTCCGGGGTGCGTTCCAACGACTCGGCGAACCGAGCGATCCCTACGACGTCGACACCGATGCCGATCACCGCCACAGCGAGATCACTCCACCGTGACGGACTTGGCGAGGTTCCGGGGCTGGTCGACGTCGTGACCCATGGCGGTCGCCAGCTCACAGGCGAACAACTGCAGCGGCACCGTGGCCACCAGCGGCTGAAGAAGCACCGGCACCCGCGGCAGACGGATCAGCGTGTCGGCGTACGGCGTGATGGCGTCGTCGCCCTCTTCGGCGAGGCAGATCGTCACCGCACCTCGGGCCCGAACCTCCTGGATCCCGCTGAGCATCTTCTCGTGCAACTGATCGCGTCCACGAGGAGGCACCACGCACATGACCGGCAGGCCGGGCTCAATCAGGGCGATCGGGCCGTGCTTCAACTCGCCCGCCGCGAAACCCTCGGCGTGGATGTAGGCCAGCTCCTTGAGCTTCAGGGCGCCCTCCATAGCGACCGGGTAGCCGGCGTGCCGGCCGAGGAAGAGCACGGACCTGGTCTTCACGTGGGCGCGGGCGAAGGCGTAGACGTCCTCGGCACCCGCAAGAACAGTTTCGATATGCCCGGGGATCTCCTCGAGCTGCTCCATGACTTCGTCGATCTCGTCGCCGAAGCGGGTGCCCTTCACCTGCGCGAAGTAGAGGGCGAGCAGGTAGCAGGCGACCAGTTGGGTCAGGAAGCCCTTGGTCGAGGCCACCCCGATCTCGGGGCCCGCATGGGTGTAGATCACGGCGTCGGACTCGCGCGGGATGGTGGATCCGTTGGTGTTGCAGATCGCGAGAACCTTGGAGCCCTGGACCTTGGCGTGACGGATTGCTTGGAGGGTGTCGGCGGTCTCGCCGGACTGGCTGATCGCGACAACGAGCGTGTCCTGGGTCAGGATCGGGTCGCGGTAGCGGAACTCCGAGGCGAGTTCGACCTCACACGGGATACGGGTCCAGTGCTCGATGGCGTACTTGGCCACCATGCCGGCGTAGAACGACGTGCCGCAGGCAATGATGATGACCTTGCTGATGTTCCGGATCTCGTCGTCCGACAGACGCATCTCGTCGAGCTGCAGCAATCCTTCGGGGGTACGCCGACCCAGCAGCGAATCCGCCACGGCCTTCGGTTGCTCGAAGATCTCCTTGCGCATGAACCAGTCGTGGCCATCCTTCTCGGCCGCCGACAGGTCCCAGTCCACGTAGTAGGGCTTGCCCTCTGCGGGCGTGCCGTCGAAGCCAATGATGCTCACGTCGTCGCGGGTGATGGTGACGACCTGGTCCTGGCCGAGCTCAACCGCGTTGCGGGTGTGCTCGATGAACGCTGCAACGTCGGAGCCGAGGAAGTTCTCGCCCTCGCCCACCCCGACGACCAGCGGTGAGTTGCGGCGCGCAGCCACCACCCGGTCCGGGTCCTGACCGTCGACGGCGACGAGGGTGAAGGCGCCCTCGAGGCGGTTGACCGTACGCCGCATGGCTTCGGTGAGCCCGCAACCGGACGCCAACTCGACCTCGACGAGGTGGGAGGCGATCTCGGTGTCGGTTTCCGACAGCAGGGTGTGGCCGGCCTCCTCCAACTCGGCGCGCAGCACGGCGAAGTTCTCGATGATGCCGTTGTGCACGAGCGCGACGCGCTCCTCGCGCCCCAGGTGCGGGTGCGCGTTGGCGTTCGTCGGGGCGCCGTGGGTGGCCCAGCGGGTGTGTCCGATGCCGACTGGCGATGTGGGTAGCGGCTGTTCGGCCAGCGACTTCTCGAGGTTGGCGAGCTTGCCTGCTCGCTTGTCGGACGCAATTCGGCCGTTGTTGATCAGCGCGACCCCGGCGGAGTCGTAGCCGCGGTATTCCAAGCGCCGCAACCCTTCGATCACCACATGTTGCGCCTGCTGATGACCGACGTAGCCCACGATTCCACACATGGGGAACACTTTAACCGTGGGACGGCCTACTCCCATGTTCGCGCCGTGCTGCGACAATCGTCGGCATGTCAGACGTCGGGGGTCATCTGCCCCACGGGTCCAACGGGTCCAACGGAACCGTGCAGTCCGCAGAACCCATCGACAACGGTAGGGAAACCTCGCCCTACATCGAGTTGGATCGATCCGCCTGGGCCGCGCTGGCCACGGAGAACGAGATCCCTCTCACCACCGAAGAGATCGATCGGCTGCGTGGTCTGGGCGATTCCTTGGACCTCGATGAAGTCGAAGAGGTTTATCTGCCGCTGTCCCGCCTCCTCAGCCTGTACGTCGAATCCGCAGGCCGGATGCACCGCAAGCAGGAGTCGTTCCTGCACCGACGCACACCGCCGCGCACACCGTTCGTGATCGGCCTGGCCGGATCCGTGGCGGTCGGCAAGTCCACCACCGCCCGCGTCTTGCAACAGATGTTGGCGCACTGGCCCGAGCACCCGAACGTCGCGCTCATCACCACCGACGGCTTCCTCTACCCCAACGCCGAGTTGGAGCGCCGCGGGATCCTGCACCGCAAAGGCTTCCCGGAGTCCTACGATCGGCGGGCGCTGCTTCGCTTCGTGGTGGACATCAAGTCCGGCAAGGAGGAGGTCGAGGCGCCGACGTACTCCCACCTCGTCTACGACGTGGTGCCGGACGAGAAGGTCACCATCCGTCGGCCAGATATCGTCATCATCGAAGGCCTCAACGTCCTCCAGCCGGCGCGGGTCAACGAGGACGGGCGCGCAGGTCTCACGCTGAGCGACTTCTTCGACTTCTCCGTGTTCGTCGACGCAGGCACCGCCCACGTCCGCAAGTGGTACGTCGAGCGGTTCCTGCACCTTCGAGAGACCGCTTTCCGTGATCCGGACTCCTACTTCGCGAAATACGCCACCCTTTCCCACGAGGAGGCGGTGGCGGAGGCGACCCGCATCTGGGACGAGATCAACGGTCCCAACCTGTCTCAGAACGTCCTCCCCACCCGATCGCGGGCGACCCTGGTGCTGCGCAAGGACGCGGACCACTCGGTCCGCTACGTGCGGCTGCGCAAGTTGTAGGCGCTTCGGGCTAGGAGACGTAGTCCGTAGCGAGCGCCCGCGCGGCGATCTCTAGTTCCTCCAGGTCGACCCGGCCGACCACTCCCCCGCGATCATTGGCATCCACCATCATCCGGCGGCCTTCGACGTTGAGCACGACCCGAGCGTGGTTCGTGTTGGCGATCGTCCCGGTCAACAGCCACGCAGGGGTGACGGTTTCGGAGTCGGACTCCAGAGCGATCCGTGAGCGGGTCAGACCCGGGTAGTCAGAACGGCGCCCGGTCTGAGCGAACGTGTCGACATCGGAGGTAAAGCCCCATTCGATGATCATGCCGAGTTCGTCGAAAGCGGTCTGACAGTCGGTCAGCCCTCCCTGAAGCACGGCGTAGCCGACCTCCTGCGGACGGTCGGTCCACTCGGTGAGCTCTGCGGAGGTGATCTCCTCGCACAGGGTGCCCTCGAAGGTGGAGGTCCCGTCGGCGTCCTGAACGGAGACGCTGGGCGTAGCCGGGGAGCCCACCGAGCAGCCAGCCAGGATGACGACCCCCACCAGCAGCCCGAGAGGTCGAGTCAGCAAACCTGGGCGTCTTGCGCTCAACGCAGCGCGAGCCGGTCCCGCACGACTTCGGCCAGTCGTTCAGCGACATCGCCGGCCAGTTCGGCGGTGGGAGCCTCCACCATCACCCGGACCAGTGGCTCGGTGCCCGAGGGACGCAGCAGGATGCGGCCGTTGCCAGCCAGACCCGCCTCTTCCTCAGCCAGGCTGGCGGCGAGCACCGGGTCCTCGTCGGCCCGAGACTTGTCCACGTTCGGCACGTTGATCAGGACCTGCGGCAGGCGGGTGACCACGGAGGCCAACTCCGCCAACGACGACCCGGTCTGAGCCATCCGGTCCAGCACATGCAGCGCGGTGAGTACGCCGTCCCCGGTGGTCGCGTGCTCGCTCATGATGACGTGACCGGACTGCTCCCCACCCAGGGTGTAACCCGAGTGCCGCATCGCTTCCAGGACGTAGCGGTCGCCGACCTTGGTCTGGCGTACGCCGACCCCGGCCTTTTCCATGGCCTTCACGAAGCCGAGGTTGCTCATCACGGTGACCACGACGGTGTTCTTGGCCAGCGTCCCGGCCTCGGACATGGACAAAGCGAGCACTGCGAGGATCTGATCCCCGTCCACGACCTCGCCGGAAGCGTCCACAGCCAGGCAGCGGTCGGCGTCACCGTCGAGAGCGAAGCCAGCGTCTGCTCCGTGCTCGATGACGGCCCGCCGCAGAGAGGTCAGGTCGGTGGATCCGCAGTGGTCGTTGATGTTCAGACCGTCGGGGTGGTCGTGGATCGCAATCACGTCGGCGCCGGCCTGGCGCAGCGCGGTCGGTCCGGCCAGTGCAGCAGCACCCTCGGCGCAGTCGACGACAACCTTCAGTCCCGCCAGTGAACGGTGGAGGGTCTGGGCCAGGTGGTCGGCGTACCGCACGACGGCGTCCTCGTAGACGCTGACGCGACCGACACTGCCACCGGTTGGCTTGGTCCAGCCTTCGTGCAGACGGTCCTCGATCTCGATCTCAAGTTCGTCGCTGAGTTTGACCCCACCGCGCGCCAAGAACTTGATGCCGTTGTCGGGCATGGCGTTGTGCGAGGCCGACAGCATCACGCCGAGATCGGCGCCGAGGACATCGGTCAGATAGGCAACACCCGGGGTGGGCAGCACCCCGAGCAGCATGACGTCGACACCGGCCGAGGCCAGGCCAGCCACGACGGCTGCTTCGAGGAACTGTCCGGAGATCCGGGTGTCGCGGCCCACGACCGCGAGCGGTCGGTGACCGGTGAACTCTCCGTGCTCGGAGAGGACCCTAGCTGCGGCAACAGAAAGGTCCAGGGCCAGCGAAGCGGTGAGATCACCGTTCGCGAGTCCCCGGACCCCGTCTGTGCCGAAAAGGCGAGCCACAGATGGCTACCTTCGACCTATCGCTTACTGAACTGAGGAGCCTTGCGGGCCTTCTTCAGACCAGCCTTCTTACGCTCGATGACGCGGGCGTCACGCGTGAGCAGACCGGCCTTCTTCAGCGTGGCGCGGTTGGCGTCAAGGTCGATCTCGTTGAGGCAGCGAGCCACGCCGAGACGCAGGGCGCCGGCCTGGCCGGTGATGCCGCCGCCGTGGATGCGGGCGATAACGTCGAAGCGACCCTCAAGCTGCAGGGCGCTGAACGGCTCGTTCACGACCTGCTGGTGCAGCTTGTTGGGGAAGTAGGAGTCGAGGGTACGGCCGTTGACCGTCCACACTCCGGTGCCGGGGACGATGCGAACACGGGCCACGGCCTCCTTGCGACGTCCGGTCGCGGCGGCCGGGGCGATGGTCGCCGGACGCTCAGGGGCGTCGGCCGACGCCTCGGACTCCGAGCTGTAGGCAACGCCCTGCTCGTCGGTCTGGTAGGTCTCCTCGACCTCGGTGCTGCTCTCCGACACGGTGATCCTTAACTCTGCTGCTCTGGAATGGTCTGAACGGTGAGGGGAATTACTGAGAGATCTGGGTGATCTCGTACGGCGTGGCCTGCTGGGCCTCGTGCGGGTGCGTCGGGCCGGAGTACACCTTGAGCTTGCCCAGCTGGGCGCGGCTCAACTTGTTCTTGGGGAGCATGCCCCACACCGCGTTCTCGACGGCCTTGCGGGCGTCCTTCTCGAGGATCTCGCCGATGGGCGTGGCGGTCAGACCACCGGGGAAGCCGGAGTGACGGTAGGTCATCTTCGTCGTCCGCTTGGTGCCGGACAGGGCCACCTTCTCCGCGTTGACGACGACGACGAAGTCGCCCATGTCCATGTGCGGGGCGTACGTCGGCTTGTGCTTGCCACGCAGGAGCTTGGCAACCTGGACGGCGAGGTGGCCGAGGACGATGTCTTCGGCGTCGATGACATGCCACTCGCGCTGGATGTCAGCGGGCTTCGGGCTAAACGTGCGCACGGTAAAGGCCTTACGTCGGTCGGGGCATGGATAAGAATGTTGCTACTTGAACGTGTTGTCGGCCGCGCTCACAGGGCATCCGGCCGGAGTAGGACTAAGGCGCGGACGACCGGGGCAGGTCGCGACTGCACGAGTTTAGGTCGACGCATACGGCTGGGTCAAAACGACCAGTCGAGTGGGCCACCTTCCCCCAGTGTAGGTGATCGGACTAAGTTGGCCCTGTGACTGATTCCCTCACCGTTCGCGACAACCGTACCGGGTCAGAATACGACCTGCCGATCACCAACGGAGCCATCAAGGGCGCCGACCTGGGGAAGATCAAAACTTCCGAGGATGAACCGGGCCTGGCCGTTTACGACCCAGGCTTCGTCAACACCGCCTCGTGCCGCAGCGCGGTCACGTTCATCGATGGCGAGAAGGGGATCTTGGAGTACCGCGGGTACCCCATCGAGCAGTTGGCTGAGAAGTCCAACTTCCTCGAGGTGGCCTACCTGTTGATCCACGGCGATCTGCCCACCAAGGAGCAGTACGACACCTGGCAGCACGAGATCACCTACCACACGTTCGTCCACGAGAACGTGAAGTCCTTCATGGAGGGGTTCCGCTACGACGCCCACCCGATGGGGATGTTGATGGCGTCGGTCGGGGCCCTGTCGACCTTCTACCCCGATGCGGGGCAGATCCAGGACCCGAAGAACCGTCACATGCAGATCATTCGGATGATCGCCAAGATGCCAACCCTCGGCGCCTGGTCCTTCCGTCACGCGCAGGGCAAGCCCTTCATCTACCCCGACAACGACCTGAGTTACACCGCCAACTTCTTGTCGATGCTGTTCAAGATGAGCGAGCGGCGCTACGACGCCGACCCGCGTCTGGTCAAGGCACTGGACATCTTGTTCATCCTGCACGCCGACCACGAGCAGAACTGCTCCACCAACGCGGTGCGCTCGGTGGGCTCCTCCCAGGTCGACCCCTACTCCGCGGTCTCCGCCGGCGTCGGCGCCCTCTACGGCCCGCTGCACGGTGGCGCCAACGAGGCCGTCCTACGGATGCTGCGCCGGATCGGGTCGGTGGAGAACATCCCCGACTTCATCAAGGGCGTGAAGGACGGCAACGAGCGCCTGATGGGCTTCGGTCACCGGGTCTACAAGAACCACGACCCGCGCGCCACCATCATCAAGAAGGCCTGCGACGACGTCTTCGAGGTCACCGGGGTCAACCCGCTCCTGGCCATCGCCAAGGAGTTGGAGAAGATCGCGCTGGAGGATGACTACTTCATCTCCCGCAAGCTCTACCCCAACGTCGACTTCTACTCCGGCCTGATCTACGAGGCCTTCCAGTTCCCGCCCGAGATGTTCACGGTGCTGTTCGCCATCGGCCGCACGCCGGGCTGGTTGGCGCAGTGGGATGAGCTGGTGCAGGACAAGGAGCAGCGGATCGCTCGCCCCAAGCAGGTCTACACCGGTCAGCGTCAGTTGACGTTTGTTCCCGCTTCTGAGCGTTGGGCCTGACGCGCCAGTTTCACCGGCCGGCCGGTGAAACTGGTGCTTGGCCGATGAAACTTTCTCGTCCAAGCATGAGTTTCTTCGGCCAAGGTCGGCCCGTATGACGACCCCGACCGGGATCGTCTGGGATCTGGGCAACGTCCTGATCGACTGGCAACCCCAGGTGGCCATCGCGGTCGGGGTCGGAACCGAGGAAGCCACCCGGTTTCTCGCCGCCGACGACTTCGACTTTATGGCCTACAACCACGGGCCCGACGCCGGTATGACGTGGGCCGAGGCGGAAGCTGCCGTGGCGCAGACGCACCCCCATTGGTTGCCGCATGCGCGGGCCTACCGGGAGTTTTTTCCGCGGTCGCTGGTTGATGAGGTTCCGGGCTCCGTCGACCTCCTCCGCACCCTGC
>RCMY010004576.1_pt1 | contig 11937 bp, 12 predicted proteins | sample 2041341 | NCBI WGS metagenome assembly RCMY01 (sample SAMN09708234, study PRJNA481090) | Marine sediment metagenome, whole genome shotgun sequencing project.
GAATCCCGAGGGCGTCGAGACCGTGCTCGCACTGGTCGAGCAAGCCGACGTGTTGCTCGAAGGGTTCCGGCCCGGCGTCGCAGAGCGGCTCGGCATCGGTCCCCACGATTGCCAGGCCCGCAACCCCAAGCTCGTCTACGGACGAATGACCGGTTGGGGACAGGACGGTCCCTACGCAAACGCCGCCGGCCACGACATCAACTACATCGCGCTGTCGGGAGCGCTCAGCATGATCGGTCGCGAAGGGGAGGCCCCGGTTCCGCCATTGAACCTCGTGGGTGACTTCGGCGGGGGCGGCTTGCTGCTCGCCTTTGGCCTGGTCTGTGGTGTGCTCGAGGCTCGTCAGTCCGGAGAGGGGCAGGTCGTCGATGCCGCAATGGTCGATGGCGCCGCCCTCCTCACCACGTTCATCTATGGCTTTCGGGCCATGGGCATCTGGACCGACGAACGGGGTGTCAACATGCTCGACACCGGCGCACCGTTCTACGACGTGTACGAATGCAGCGATGGCGAATACGTGTCGATCGGATCGATAGAGCCACAGTTCTATGCGCTTCTCCTGGAAAAGACCGGCATCGCCGCTGCGGACGAAGGTACGGAGATGCCGCATCAGATGGACCGGGCCGGCTGGGCTGCGCTGAAGGTCCGACTCACCGAGATCTTCAGGACGAAGACCCGTGACGAGTGGTGCGACATCATGGAGCACACCGATATCTGCTTCGCTCCCGTGCTGTCGGCTTCGGAGGTCGCAGATCACCCGCACAACGCGCAGCGCGAAACCTTCAAGACCGTGCATGGAGTGCTGCAGCCGGCGCCGGCACCCCGCTTCAGCCGCACGCCGCCGAAACTCGACCTGCCCCCCGCTCACGCCGGCCAACACACCGATGCGGTGCTCGCCGACTGGGGCTTCGATGCCGAACGGTTGGCATCGCTGCGCGAATCCGGAGCGATTGCCTAAATGGCCACCGCGGTCTTCTTTCACGCCCATCCCGACGACGAGTGCATCGCCACTGGCGGCACGATGGCGATGGCTTCTGCCGCCGGCCATCGGGTCGTCCTCGTGGTGGCGACCGGCGGCGAGTGTGGCGAACCGGTCGAGGGCGTGTTGGCCGAGGGGGAGGCCCTTGGCGATCGTCGTCGAACCGAGGTGCAGCGCTCGGCCGAGATCCTCGGCGTGCACCGGGTCGAGTTCCTGGGCTATCGGGACTCGGGCATGATCGGCGAACCCACGAACGACGATCCGTCGTGCTTCTGGCAAGCCGACACCGATGAGGCCGTCGGCCGACTTGGCGCCATCCTCACCGACGAGTCGGCGGACGTGCTGACGATCTACGACGACCACGGCGGATATGGACATCCCGATCACATCCAAGTGCATCGCATCGGCTCGGCCGCAGCGCGACTCGCGCAAACCCCTGCGGTCTTCGAGTCGACCATGAATCGAGACGCGATCGCAGCCAGCATGGACGCGGCGGTCGAAGCCGGATTCGCCGATCAGGAGCTGCTCGACCGCAGGGCGAGCCTCGGCGAAGCGTTCGGCTCGCCACAGCGCATCATCACGCACGCCATCGATGTCAGCTCAGTCGTCGAAAAAAAGCGATCGGCCATGGTTGCCCACGCAAGTCAGATCCCGCCGGACGCGTTCTTCCTCGCGATGCCGCTCGAACAATTCACGGGTACCTTCGGCACCGAGTGGTTCATCGCCCACGACCCAGCGGTGCCGACCGGCGAGCACGGCCGTGACTATGTCGACCGTGTCGGCGACTTCGCCGAGTCGCTCTTCGGCGCCGTGTCTTCGGCGCGACCCACCGGCGAGTAGGCGGGCTCGATGCGTGATCTCCACGTCGCCCTGGGCTGGTTCGTCGTCATGTCGAATCTCGTCGTCGGCGCTTGGTCGCTCACGGCCCACCGGTACGAGGTAGTGCGACAGCGCGCGTTGTGGCTTGCCATCGCGGTCGCCGAGGTCGCAATCGCCGTGCAGGTGGCCTTGGGCGTGGCCTATCAACAGTCGTCGGGTATCGAGGCCAGTGGCGTGCATCTGTTCTACGGCTTCGTCGCGTTGACGGTCGTCGGGATCATCTACAGCTATCGCCAGCAGCTCGAACCGCACCGCTATCTGCTCTACGGCGGTGGAAGCCTGTTTCTGGCGGGTCTTGCGTTGCGTTCGGTTTTCAACGCCGCCCAAGTGGCCGCATTGTAGGGACGTGCCGCGCTACAGGTTGACGACGGGGCACGTCGTTGTTCGGGTGATGCCCGCGATCATCTGAATGCGGCTCATGACCATCCGGCCGAGTTCGTCGACGTTGGCGGCTTCGGTGTGGGCGATGATGTCGTACGGCGAGGTGAGCACGTCAGCGGAAACCACGCCCTCGATCACACGAATCTGTTCGGCCACCTCGGACGCCTTGCCGACCTCGGTCTGGATCAGAATGTACGCGTTCACGCGGGCTCCCGTGGTTGAAGATGTGCCGTGATCGTCAGGCTAGTCGTTGCCGGCGGGCAAGAAGGCAAGAATCTGTTCATCGGTACGCCCGAGTTCCCGGAGGATTTCCTCGGTGTGCTCGCCGAGATCGGGCGCGGTCATCCGGGGCGCCCAACTGGTTTCGGAGAAGTCGGCCGGGGTGCTGATCATCGTCGTGCTCGACACCTTGTCCGGCACGTCGACGAGGGCGCCCGATGCGTGGAACTGGGGGTCGGCCAGCAGATCATCGGGGCTGTTGACCGGCGCCCAGAAGAAGTCGGGCTCGGTCTCGAAGAGTTCGGCCCACTCGTCGAGTGTCTTGGTGGCAAAGGCTTCATCGAGCAAGCCGATGAGGGTCGACGCGTTCATGGCGCGCGATCGGGGGTCGGCGAACCGCTCGTCCTCGAGCCATTCGGGATGCCCGACAACCCGGGCGATCGGCGGCCAGTGCCGCACTCCCTCGAGGCCGACGATCCAGAAGCGACGACCATCGGCGGTGGCATAGTTGTTGACGGAGGGATTGCCCATCGCCTCGCGTTGCCCGACCTGTGGGCACTGCCCCCACATCAGCGTCAGGTTGAGGTCGAAGCTGATGGTGTACACCCCTTGCCGGAGCAGCGACGTGGACACGAGTTGCCCGCTGCCTGATTTCTCGCGGGCGTACAAGGCCGCAGAAACCGCACCGGCCAAGCTGAGTCCGGTTGAATGATCGCCCATACCGCCGCGCTGGAACGGCGGGTTCTCGCCGGCTGGGGTGAGCAGGCTGGCGATGCCGCTACGGGCCCAGAACGCGGCGATGTCGTAGGCGGCCCGGTTCGCGTCGGGGCCCTCCAGCCCGTAGCCCGTTATGTGGCCGTAGATCAGCTTCGGGTTGCGTTCGTGGAGTGTGTCGTAGTCGAGTCCGAGCCGTGCGAGCGCGTCGGGTCGGACGTTGGTGATGAAGACGTCGGCCTGGTCGAGCAACTCGAGGGCGACCGCCAGGCCGGCCTCGTCGCTCAGGTCGAGAACGATGCTGCGCTTTGACCGATTGTCGAGCTCGAACGGTGGGTTGGTGGGCATGTCGCCGCCCAACATGCGTTGAAAGGTTCGGGCCGGGTCCCCCTCGGGCGGCTCGATCTTGATGACGTCGGCACCCCAGTCGGCCAGTACCCCACCCGCGGCGGGGCCGGCTACCCAGACACCCAGTTCAACAACGTTTACACCCGACATCGGTCCCATACGGGGCCATCATTGCCGCCTTCAGCCCCGTGTCGCCAAACGGGGACGGTGATCAGCTGGCGGCTGCATCCCCGGTGAGGCGGTTCTTGAACTGCGTCTCGAGCTGATCGGGGCTGAGCGGCTTCTCGAACAGGAATCCCTGCACGCGTTCGACGCCGAGTTCGGCGAGCGCAGCGTGTTGTTCGGCGGTTTCCACGCCCTCGGCGATGATGGTGAGTTCGGCGGCATGGCCGAGCTTGACGATGGCCTCGATGATGGCTCGGTCGACGGGCGATTCGGTGATCCCATCGACGAAGGACTTGTCGATTTTCAGATAGTCGACCATGTCGAGCCGCTTGACATACGACAACGACGATCGGCCGGTCCCGAAGTCGTCGATGGCCAAACGCACGCCGAGCTCCTTCAGGTTGTAGAGAACGGCGAGGGCGCTGTCGAGGTGATCGATGATCGTGTCCTCGGTGATTTCGATGATCAAGGACTCGGGCTTGATCCCTGCCCACTTCAGTACCTTCTGCACCTCGTGCACGAAGGTCACGTCGATGAGCTGCCGTTCGGCGACGTTGACCGAGACGGTGATGTCGGTGTCGTGCCAATAGGCGTGTTGCCAGATCGCGGCCTGAGCCGCTGCCTCCCGTAACACCAGATCGCCGAGCGGAACCATGAGCCCCGCTTCTTCGGCGACCGACAGGAATAGGTCGGGGCCGACGAAGCCGTGCCCGGGGCGGTCCCACCGTACGAGGGCCTCGAGCGAGACGAGTTGCCTCGTGTTGGTGTCGAGGATCGGTTGGTAGAAGACGGAGAGTTCCGCGGCTTCGAGTGCGTGGCGCAGGGCCTGTTCGGTATCGAGCTTCGAGAGCGCATTGGCGCGCTGCTTCTCGTCGAAGACGGCAAAACCGGTTCCCGACCGCTTCGCCCGGTACATCGCGGCGTCGGCATCGCGTACCAACTCCTCCGCGGTGCGTGGGTTGGTTTTGCTGGCGTGGGCGATGCCGATGCTCGTCGACATGACCATGTCCGAACCGTCCAGCGACAACGGTTCTTCAAAACTCTTCAGTATCTGTCGGGCGATCTGCACCAGCGAGTCCGTTGTGAGCAGTCCGCCGCACACGGCGACGAATTCGTCGCCACCGAAGCGCGCGACGACGTCGCTGGCCCGGACCGCCTGGGCCAGGCGTTGGGCGACCTCGCGCAGCAGCACGTCGCCCGCCTCGTGGCCCATCGTGTCGTTGATGACCTTGAAGCGATTGAGGTCGAGAAACAAGACGCCGAGCGAGGTGTTGTCCCGCTCCATGTCCCGAATGGCCCGATCGAGATGATCCATCAACCCGGTGCGGTTGGGGAGACCGGTCAGCGCGTCGTGGTTGGCCAGATGTTCGCTTCGAAGCAGATGTTCGTGCGTGGAGCGTCCAACCGTTCGTTGCACCGCTGCCGCCACGCCGGCGACAAGGCTCACCAACACGCCGGTCAGGCCAATCAACGGACCGGCGAATTTCACATCTTGGTGGATGTTCGGGACGACGAAGAACGCGACCATGGTTCCAACCAAGCCGGCGCTGGCCACGATGAACGGCGACATGACGAGCCGTTCGTTGACGCGGTCAGCAGCGCGTCGGCCGGAAACTGTCATCGTTCGCCCTTCTGCTGGTCATCGAGCTCCTCCCTCTATCGGCCGAAAAGACGAGGGTCATGAGTGAAAGCACTCGTCCGTTGCCGGGTAGCTTGGGGTATCGACGTGTTGTTTGTCTGTACCGGAAACACGTGCCGTTCGCCGATGGCGGAGGCACTGTGGCACGCCGCAGCAGCGGAGCGGGATCTACGCGTCCGTGCGCTCTCGGCGGGAACGCTCGGCTGGGGTGGCCGCCCGGCAACCGGCCATGCCGTCGACGTGCTCGCCGACTGGCAGGTCGGACTCGTTCACCACAGTCGCCGGCTCGACGCAACGATGGTTGCCGACGCCACGCTGGTGGTCGCCATGACGCGAGAGCATGCCTTCGGCGTGCATGCCTACGACGGCGCCGCGGCCGAGCGTACGTTTCTGCTCCCCGAGGTCGTTCGCCTGGCGGAGCGGGCCGGCCGGCGGCCGGGGGAGTCTTCGGTCAACTGGGTGGGTCGGCTCAACGACCAACGGGCCAGCGGACGGATTCCCGGGCGGGCCGCGGAAGAAATTGCGGATCCGGCAGGATCGGCGCGAGACGTGTACGAACGGACCGCTGAGGTTCTACGGCGAAATATCGCCGCACTGGTCGGGCACTGGCCGAGCTAGGCAGCCTGGGCCTTCTGGGTGGCCCCGCGGGCTCCTGAGGTGACGCATGCATTGAGTTCGATGATCGCTCGACTCGCGGTTGTCTCGCACAGGGCCGGACACACGGCATGCACCGCGGCCGCCGCGGCCGCCTTGGCGAGCTTGGCCGAACAGGTCATTGCGAACCGAAAATGCTCGCCGTAGGTCTCGTCCATCGAGGCCGGGTGAGCGGTGAACGCAGCGGTGATTCCCATGGCAGAGACCGTACCGATTTCGCGACGATATGTTCTCGCCAACTTCGCGTCCGTACGGCAATTTTGTGCAAGAAAGTTCTTTGTGAATAGAGGAACGTGCAATATCATTCGATTGTGGACCTCATTGATCGGGAAATACTGCATCTACTCCAGACTGACGCGAGTCGGTCGGCCCGCGAGATCGCCGAGCACGTGGGACTCACGCCCACCCCGTGTTGGCGCCGTATCCAGCATCTGCAGTCCAGCGGCGTGATCGAACGTCAGGTGGCGATCGTCGATCGGCGTGCGGTCAACTTGGATGTAGCGGCGCTGGTGCAAATTCGCACGAACGATCACAGCCAAGCATGGTTGGAGCGCTTCCAAAGCGGGATCGCCGCCTTTCCCGAGATCGTCGAGGCCTACCGGACCAGCGGCGAAGTGGACTACGTGCTCAAGGTGTTGGTGCCCACCATCGAGGCCTACGACGCGTTCTACAAGCGACTTATTCAGGCCGTCGAGTTGTACGACGTTCGCAGCGTGTTCGTGATGGAGGAGATGAAGCACACCACCGAGGTACCGCTCGACTACGTCGGGGAGTAGGTCGTTGTTGGACTATCGCTACGCATCGGCGAAAGCCAGCTCGACGGTCGTGCTGAACCGACCGGGGGCTGACTGGCTTGAGAAATTCGAGTCGACGTTTGCGACCAGGACACAGACGGAGCCGTCGGGCGGCTGAGCACAATCGACGTCACCGCTGAGCGTCGGAACGACGCTTCGCAGGTTCCAGGTGGTCGTGAACGTGCCGTCCGCTCCAACGTCCACTTCTTTGCTGAATCCACGACTGAAACAGCTGCTTCCGCCCGCTCTGTCGTCGACGCTGCCCTGGACACACTGCACAAGGGCAGCGCTGCCGGGAGAGAAACCTTGGCCGGTGATCGTGACCTCGGCGCCGTCGACGAGTCGGTCGACCGGTTGTGCCACCAGTGTCGGTATGGCGGAGACGATCTCTCCGTCGGCCGAGAAGTTCAGAACCACAAACCCGGACTGTGTCGTGTCGGAGACCGCACCCGCAGCGAGTTGGCAATCGATCACGGCGCAGTCGACCTGGTCGGTCCCGACCGCAATGACCCGCGACAGGTGGTACCTCGTGGTGAAGGTGCCGGATTTGTCGGTGCTAAGGACGACGACGGTACCGACGTCGCACGCATCGACGCCGATACCGCCGGCGAGACAGGTGACGACGCCGAGCGCCTGGTCGGCCGGGAACCCGGCTCCACCGACGGTCACCCAATCGGCGTCGTTCAGGTCGGTGTTGTCCGACAGCGTCACCGTGATGTCGCTCGCGGTCGGTCCGACAGGTACGTCGTCGCTCGCCGACATGTCGAACGCGGTGATGAGGGTCTCCTCATCGACCCGGGTTGTGGCCGGCCCAGCGATCGTCGAAGTCGTCGTGGCTGCGATGGTCGGCGGCGCCGTAGCTTCGACCACAGCCGTGTCGTCGTCGCGATCGATGATGACCCAGGCAGCGAGCGAGACCAGCACAGTGAGGCCGACCAGCACACCGACGCGTTGACCAACCCGGGAGGTGCGATTGCCGCCGTCGGTGTTCAACGCTGCCCCTGTCGTAGCCCGTGTCAACAGTACGACGCCGTGGCGGATCGATTCGTTCAGGTGAGCTACAGCTCGGACACTCGTATCCAGTCGATCTCGAACGTGGCGGTGTCGGTCGCTGGGTCGGGTTCGCCCGCCCAGCCATCGACCTGCAGGTTGAGCGTGATGAAGAACGAAGCTTCGGGGTCGTAGGGCGGTACGACGATTGCGGCTTCGTGCACGAGGGTGTTGTCGAAGTAGAACCGCATGGTCGTCTCGTCCCAGTCGACGCGGTAGTTGTGCCACGCCTCGACGGCCCCCGGTCCGACGACCAGTTCGCCGTTGTCGTTGACCGGCGCGCCGGCAACGCCGTGGAAGGCACCGCTGTGGACAGCCAGTGGCGTGGTCGATCCGTTTGGTGTCGGGCCCGGGTACTCGAGAATGTCGATCTCGCCGCTGCCAGGCCAGGGGAGTGGCGGGTTGGCGGGGCGAAGCCAGAAGGCCGGCCACATGCCGGAAACATCGTCCATGCGGGCTCGCATTTCGAAGCGCCCGCCATGCCATGCGAGGTTGCCTCGCGTGCCGCTCGACGCAGGGAGCCCGTCATCATTCGACACCACCATGCCGCTGGTGAAGTTGATCGTGTCGTCCGCGCACTGGGTAATCGAAGCGGGTGGTGTTTCGCGGTGTGCTTCGAGCACCAGCGATCCATCTTCCACTCGAGCGTTTGTCGCTCGGGAGGTATAACACTGGTCCCGGTACCCGTCGTCGGTTCCCGGCGAGTCGTCGGCCCCGTAGTCGCCGCTCACGACCTTCCACCGTGCCGGGTCGATCGCCGCCCCGTCGAAGTCGTCGAAGAACAGTTCGGTTCCGGGTGTTTCGAGAACCGAGAAGAAGCGGGTGTAGACCTCGCTCTTCACGCCGTTGTCGTACGACACGCCGCGCAAGCGATAGCTGCCGCTGCCGCCGGTCCCGCTCGGATCCCAGGCGTAGGACCATCCCGTGATCTCGGCTCCCGGGTTCGCGAGCAACGCGTCGAACTCGACCCAGTCGCCCTGCCATGAGCTGTTGCTGTCGTTCCAGTACTGATCGGTGACGGTGTCCTTGATCCACAACCGCACCTCGGTGACCGCACCATCTTCTTCTTGGGCCACACCGTGGATGGTCGCCGGTGCTGTGAGAACAGCGCCTTCTTCGAAGTTCGCGACGCCGATGCACGCCGAGGCGATCAGCAATACGGCGATCGCCAACGCGGTGAGCCGCACGTACCTTCTCGGGTTCAGCATCACGGCAGCCTAGTTAGGTGGCGAGTTTGTAGCCGAGACCGCGGATCGTGATGATCAACCCGGGGTTGCCCGGATCGACCTCGATCTTGGAGCGCAAGCGCTTGATGTGGACGTCGAGGGTCTTGGTGTCGCCGATGTAGTCGTAGCCCCAGACACGGTTGATGAGTTCCTGTCGGGTCAACACGTGACCGGCGGCCTCCATCAGTTCGGCCAACACTTGGAACTCCTTCAGCGGCATCGTGACGATCTCGCCGTCGAGGGTCACTTCGTGTCGTTCACGATCGAGGTGTAGCGAACCGACCTGCAGCTCGGATTCCGGTGTCCCCGTTCGGGCGCTGGCGGTGCGCCGAAGAACGGTACGCATTCTGGCGATGAGCTCACGCAGTCGATACGGCTTCGACACGTAGTCGTCGGCGCCGACCTCGAGGGCGACCACGGCATCGATCTCTTCGTTCCTGGCCGACACCATGATCACCGGTGTGTCGTGCGTGGCCCGGATATGGCGGCAGACGTCGATTCCGCTCATGCGCGGCAACATCACATCGAGCAACACGATGTCGGGATGCACGGCATCGAACACAAAGATCGCTTCTTCGCCGTCGGCCGCCACGTGGACCTTGAATCCTTCGCGTTTCAGTGCTTGCTGCAACACTTCGCGAAACGCGGGCTCGTCGTCGACGACCAGCACCGAAAGCGACTCGGTTGGCTGTGACATCTACTCGACCCGGGGGAGCTCGAGGGTGAAGGTGGAGCCTTGGCCGGGCTTGGATTCGACCATGGTGCGTCCGTGGTGGTTGTCGGCCACGTGGCGCACGATCGACAACCCGAGTCCAGTGCCGCCAGTATCTCGCGAACGGGCGCTGTCGACGCGGTAGAAGCGCTCGAAGATGCGTTCGAGCTCGGCTCGCGGAATGCCGACACCCTGGTCGGTGACGGAAATGTCGACGACGCCCGGAAGTACTTCGATGGTGACGGTGACGTTGGTTTCGCTCTCGCTGTAGCGAACGGCGTTGTCGATCAGGTTGGTGAGCGCCCGTACGAGCTGGCGGCGATCGCCCAACACGTTCGCGTTCGACGGAAAGCCCACGGTGGCAACGGAAATGCCCCGACCAGCCGCCAATCCGGCAGCGGTGTCGGTGGCCTCGGAAACCACGACGTCGATCGGGAGCGCCACGAGCTCGGGGGGCTTTTCCTCCAAACGGGTCAGTTCGAGGAGGTCGTCGATGATGTTCTCGACTCGCAGGACCTCTTTGCCGAGCCGTGACATGAGCTTCGCTCGCATCTCTGCATCGGTCTCGTCGTCGAGCGTCTCGGCGATGAGGGAGATGGCACCCACCGGGGTTTTCAGCTCGTGGCTGACGTTGGCCACGAAGTCGCGACGAATCGCATCGATGCGCCGATCTCCGGCGATCGAGTCGATGACGGCGAGCCCCCGACTTGGCTTCGGGTCTTCGGCCGGTCCGGTCCGAGCGGTCCGGGCACGGTCGGCGCCCGTGCTCTCGGGCTGCCAGCCATCGATGATGTAGCGGATGCGCTCGCCCATGTTCTCGGCGTGATCGCCGATGCGCTCGTAGAAACGGCCGATGAGCGCAAACTGCAGCGACTGCTGCGGCAACAGGTCGTGCCGTTTGGCCTCCTGCAGCAGGGTCTCGATGTAGAGGTAGTGCAGATCGTCGAGCACGTCGTCGAGTTGGTCGATCGAAGCTGCGAGTTCGCCATCGAGGTTTCGATAGGCCTCGGCGGACCGCTCGAACAACAGCTGCGCCTGCGCCGACATCCGCAGGATGAGGTCGCGAATGCGGTCGTCGGGGTTTGCACCCTGGAGGCGGCCGACCGCCTTTGCGATATTGGTCGTGAGATCACCGCTGCGTTCGACGTCGGTGTTCATGTGCATCGCAGCGAGGACCGCACGAAGGTCGGTTGCCACCGGCTGCTCGCGAATGAGCGTGTCGACACACAGGTCTTCGAGCTCTTGCGATTGCAGATCGATCTCGTCGTCGCCCACGATCAGCGCGTCGGCGCGGGCGACGTCGTTCTCCAGCAGGGCGGAGGTGACCGAGTCGGTGCGAACGGCCACCGCCTCGATCATGGCGAGGAGCCGATCGCGGATTTCGTTGAGTCGGATTTCGAGCGTGGAGCGGATCTCGTTCATGTGGATTCCTCGGCCATCTATCCGAACCGACCCGTGATGTACGCCTCGGTGCGTGCGTCGGCCGGAGTGGAGAAGATCGTGCCGGTGTCATCCAGCTCTACCAGCTTGCCCCGGCGTTGCCCAGTGGCCTCGTCGGCCTCGGCGGTGAAGAAGGCGGTGCGATCACTCACCCGGGCCGCCTGCTGCATGTTGTGGGTCACGATCACGATTGTGTACTGGTGCTTCATCTCGTGCATGAGCTCTTCGATGATGCCGGTGGCGATGGGGTCGAGCGCCGAGCACGGCTCGTCCATGAGCAATACGTCGGGGTTCACGGCGATGGCCCGGGCGATGCACAGCCGTTGCTGCTGACCGCCGGAAAGCCCGAGCGCCGATCCGCCGAGTCGGTCTTTGACCTCGTCCCACAGGCCTGCGCCTTTGAGGGAGTCCTCGACGATCTCGTCCATGTTGCCGCCGATGCCCGCAACCTTCGGGCCATAGGCGACATTGTCGTAAATCGACTTCGGAAACGGGTTGGGTTTCTGGAACACCATGCCGATTCGACGGCGCACGGCCACGGGGTCGATTTCTGGGTCGTACAGGTCGATGCCGTGGTAGGTGAGCTTGCCCTCGACCCGGGCGATATCGATGAGGTCATTCATGCGGTTGAAGCACCGCAGTACCGTCGACTTGCCGCAACCGGAAGGGCCGATGAAAGCGGTTATCTGGTGTTCGCGGACGTCGAGGTTGACGTCGGTGACCGCTCGGAAGTCGCC
>RCMY010004577.1_pt1 | contig 11937 bp, 9 predicted proteins | sample 2041341 | NCBI WGS metagenome assembly RCMY01 (sample SAMN09708234, study PRJNA481090) | Marine sediment metagenome, whole genome shotgun sequencing project.
ATAAGCATGGAATGACAGAAAGTAAGTTGAATGCGGCTATGCCAAAAATAGACCGTGAACGCTCCGATAATGAAAAGCGTTAAGATAGTAAAAAATATAGCAGCGTATTAATTCTCTCAAATACTATTAGCGAGTTAGTTTATGAGGGCTGAGTAGCTCATAATTTATGTTAGATTTGAAACCAAGAAAATAGAATTTTATCGGAAGGGGAGAGATAAATGAACCATTTAGATAATTTAAATAATGATTGCTCAACACCCTTGAATGATGACTATCAGAAGAGATTGACAGGTCGCTATTACACTCATAAGTCAATTGCGTTTCAAATGTTTAAAGCTTTACTTAATGAAATTGATTTTGTTAACGCTTCTAGACTAAAAGTTTTTGATCCTTTTGCAGGTGATGGACGTCTTATTATTTGGCTTATTGAGTTTTGTCTCTCTCATGGTTTGAATAAAAAGTGGGATGTGTACCTTTTTGATATTAATCAAAAAGGTTTATACGAAGCTGAAAAAAATATCAAAAACCTTAAGGATAGAGGGGTCGAAATTAACTATACGATAAAATATGGTGATGCATTCACGATAGCAGATATTTATAGAGATAAAGCAGACATAGTAGTTACCAACCCACCTTGGGGATTGTTAAAGCCTGATGCTAGAGAGCTTAAGCAACTTCATGATGATGATAAACAGACTTATATTGATTCTATAAGAGATTATGACTCATTTTTAGCTGAAAAATATCCTATTTCACAGCCTAAAAGAAAGTTTGCAGGGTGGGGAACGAATTTATCTAGAGTAGGAGTTGAACTAAGTCATCGCCTCTTAAGCAAAAATGGGTATTGCTGTATTGTTTTGCCAGCATCTTTTTTTGCGGATTATCAATCTGGATTAATTCGGGGGGAAATAATTTCAAGCTCTAAGCTTATTGAGTTAGCTTACTATCCAGCAGAAGCTAAGTTATTTGAGAAAGCGGATGTAGAGTCATCATCGTTAGTATATAGAAAAGGAAGAATATTTTATAAAGCAGTTCAGCTCACTATTTTTGATAAGTTTCTTCAAGTTAAATCGTCTGGAGAGCTGCTTCTGGATAAAGACCATAATGATGACTATATAATACCAATAACTTTAGGGATAGACTCAATAAAAGTTCTTCGCAAGCTTGAAAAGAGTACACCAACTTGGAATGAAATAGAAAAAGAGAAGTTAGAGTTATGGTCAGGTAGAGAAATTGATGAAACTGGTAGTAGCAAATGGCTATCTAAAGAAGCTGTAGGCATTCAGTTCATTAAAGGTAGGATGATAAGTCGCTTTAATATAAATAAGGAAGAAGTCATTTATGCAGATAAGCCTAACTATAAACCATCCGAAAGTACTTTATATATGAGGATTGCATGGCGTGATGTTTCCAGACCTAGTCAAAAGAGAAGGGTTATAGCAACTATTATTCCCAAGTCTACGGTAGCTGGGAACTCTCTAGGCGTAGTGTATTATAGAAATGGAGACGAAACTAGTTTGTTTTGTCTATTAGGAATTATGAACTCTCTATGCTTTGAGTTTCAACTTAGGATTTATCTAGCAACAGGACATATCTCATTATCTGCACTACGGAAAGTACATATTCCTGCTCAAAAAATAACATCTCAGTTGATACAATTAGCAGGTTTATGTAGAGAAAAAATTAATAACAAAGTAGTTTCAGAGGCAAAAATAGAAGCAATGGTTGCCCATCAAGTTTATGGTTTAACAAGAGAAGATTTTACGCTGATACTAGAAGCGTTTGATAAGGTTACACAAGAAGAAAAAAATGAAATATTATTAGAGTTTAATGAATTACAGGTAAGCTAAATATGAAAAAAGAAACAGTTTCCCACTTGATACCAAATCATTTAAGTTCGAAATTAAGTGAGCTTGATATGAAGGTAGTGTACTCCGTTCCACCAGGAGGTAATTGGAAGAATATTCCTGAAGATATACCATCAAAGAGAATAGCCCAGATTAGAGAGAGTTATGCACTTGGGAAGGGAAGCCGATCAACATATTATGGCCGACTTCGACCAAATATGCCATCCTATACTATCAACACTTATTTTAATAGACCTGGAAATGGTTGCCATATTCACTACTCTCAAGATCGTGTTATTTCTCAGAGAGAAGCTGCTAGGCTGCAATCGTTCCCTGACAGCTTTATATTTTCTGGTCCTCAAACAATAGTAAACACTCAAATTGGTAATGCAGTACCTCCTCTTTTAGCATTTCAAATAGCTCGCGAGTTAGAGAATAGCTTAGGAACAACGGGTGTGTTTATTGACCTGTTTTCAGGCGCAGGAGGAATGGGCTTGGGGTTTAAGTGGGCGGGATGGAAGCCCTTATTAGCTAATGACATAGAGCCTCGTTTCTTGGAAACCTACGCAAATAATATTCATGAAAATACAATGTGTGGGAGTATTTCAGACGAAGTTTTTTTTAAAACTTTGGTTGAAGAATGCAAAAAGCTTAGGTCCAGTTACCCGACTATACCGTTTTGGGTATTAGGAGGACCACCATGTCAAGGGTTTTCTACTGCGGGTAATAAACGTTCAATGGATGACGAAAGAAACTCATTATTTATCCATTATAAAAAGTTTTTAGAAGAAGTCTCGCCAGATGGATTTGTGTTTGAGAACGTTGCAGGTTTACTTAGTATGGATAAAGGCAAAGTATTTGAACAAGTGAAATGCGAGTTCAGTAGCGTTATGGAAAACCTAACTGGGTGGGTATTAAACAGTCAAGATTATGCTATACCACAGAGAAGGAAAAGAGTTTTCTTAATAGGGTCTAGTGATAAAAATTTTTGTATTAATTCCCTTCAACCTAAAACTAGCGATAACAGTAAGGAAACTCTTTTTTCCGACTTGCACGATTGGATAACAGTCGAAGAGGCTATTAGTGACTTACCTCCAATCACGCAAGGTGAAAATGGATCGCATTTGAACTATATAACTTCACCTGCAACAACTTATCAGAAACTAATGCGAGGTGTAATTACACCCTCTGAGTATTTAGCAGAATTTAAATAAATGTAACTTAAATTATATTTACTATCAAATAATTAAACTGTAATTATGGTTAAAATGTTGAGACGTTAATAGTATTAAAGCTTAATTATCTTAACAGGTCTTAACTAGTCTACATCGCTAATTCCTGTTCTAACGTACCTATCGTCATCCCACTGTGAATTTAGACTCCTAGCTATCTTAAACATTGCAAGATATAAATGATCCTTTGCATTTGCAAATACAGGTATTTCGTTTTTTGATGGGAAAGCACCAGCATATTCTTTGAGAGCATCCAAGGATATGCCGCTTTCAGATTCATACATTATGTACTTGAAATCACTATCTAGTTTTCTGATTTTACTGTTCATATCTGATTTATCTAAAGTTTCTATGGAGCCGTTAACTAAAGAAATAACCTCGTTACTTTCTACTTGATATGTATGTCTATTACTTTTTCCCATATAGCCTCTCAGCGCTTCAAAGCCGATACGGATTCTTCGAGCTTTTTGTTCATTAGAATACATAGTGGTTCTAGGTTCCACTATTAAGCGATCGAATTTAGTAATGAAGTTTTCAGCTCTTAAGTTCTCAAACACAAAATTATTATCTGCATAGTCAAGTTCTAAAAGATAAATCAAAAATGCATATTTTTCTTTATCAAACATCATACAGAGAATATGCATTGCATTTCTTTGATTATCTCGAAGCATTTTTGAGAGTCTTAAGGCTTTTTCATCGCTATTTACATCATTCTTTCTTAAGTTCCATAGTGGCTTTGCATACCATGAAGCAACTTTTACCCCTTCTTTCTCACAATTTATTAAATATAAAACATCATCCAGAGACATTCTATTATTTTTGGCTGAATTAGCTTTCTGACTTAATAGTTTGAACTCGGGACGATGGCGAAATCCTAATGATATTGGACCAATGTGGTCAGCTGATGGTGGACCGTCTCCACCGTCAGCTGTGGCTTCGTTGCTAAAGTCAGACCTAACTAACCCCATAAGTCTATCTGCTGCAATCCAATTACCTTCAGACCAATACTCAAAAACCCTTCTATCAGTTGTATAACTTTTTAAATTATTAGTACTTCTGCCTTTATCTGCTTTCCCTCTACAACAACGATTGAAGGAATGAAATCCATCAAATCTATCGGGAGCATTTGACATTACTCCAGGGCTTAAAGTTGATGGTTCTTTAGGGATGTATTCAGAGTTAAGCCAGGCAAGTATTTTATCTAAATCATCTCCAAAGTTTGGCACTTGGATATCTTTAGCCTTAAAAATAGCTTTAAATGATGAGAGGAATGTAGTTTTTGATAAATTGTATGCATGTTGAACTAAATCATGAACAGACTCGTTCATATCTACCTCAAAACTAGGATCGATATATTTTTTAAATCGTTTCATTAAAATACTACTGGGGTAAACGTATCCAATTGTCATGATTTGACCGCAACGCTTGCATGGCTTTTCACCTGTAGGATGTATAAGTTTAGCAGTTTTGCTTATCCATTGATCCTTAGAAGTGTCAATTCCAATGCTTTTTGCTTTTTTCTCCCACCAGTCTTTTCTTTTGTTATTAGTAAATTGGTAATCACCACCTGATCTATTAGATGGAGCTTCCCACTGAATTTTGCCATCACTTTTCACTGCATCAGGCATTCCTGAGTATACTGGGCTTGTTACTATCGTTTTCATATAACTTACAAATTCGTCGGCCCAAGCTTCACCTCTACTTCCATACTCGGAAGCATCATCTATAATTTTTTCGTGTTCCATATTAAAAGACCTAAGAGTTAGATATAGTTGCTAGATTGTATCATATGCTGTAAATATGGCTTTGACCGATTTTTTATAAATAGTTAGCTAAGTAAAGTAGTAACGGTAATTTACTTATTATTTATTTTAAGATAATGATTTTGCTCTAATAATATAGAACGTGCAAATTTACCCAAAATATGAGATTCAGATTAGTTTTAAATTTTGAAGTGTGATTTTTGGAACTGTAAAGTTTAAGTCTATCTTATACTAATTATTTACAATATACTTTACATTATAAAAAAATATAAACCATAAGCATTGTAATATAAAGGTTTAATAATAAAATTATAGGTATTAAGTATATATAACCGTTCTAGGATATACCTAAGATTTATATATAAAGTTAATAATAGTCTATAGAGCCTCCGTAATTACGGGGGTTTTTTATTGTTTTAATAAAGCTTACATTGTCTATTAGCTAAATATTCTTCTAATAGTTATATTTTCTTAATTTAGTAAAAGAGCTTTTGATTCTCAATCGTAATATAACTATACTAATTAGCAGTTGTTATAAATTAAATTTTTGTTTATATTACGATTTATTAATTAACGAATTTTAATAACTTTAGTAAATTAACAATAAGTATTCAGTTTTGAATACTTATTGTTAATGTTTATTGTTAATAAATTACTGAACCGCTACGCAGTTTGCAGCCACTATTTTATAACCGAGGTAATCATGACTACTAACACCGCTATCAATTTAGAAAACTTAAACGTAGATGAATTACGTGCTATTACTGAAAACGCTCAACAGCTTATTACTCAAAAACAGCATGAACGTTTGCATGATGCTTATGTACAATTTGAGAACATAGCCAAAGACAGTGGCTGTAGCATAGATGAGATCCTAAAGGCTGGAGAAGGCCTTGAGAAAAAACGCAGCATTAAGTATCGCAATACTGAAAATAGTAACGATACTTGGACAGGTCGTGGTCGTAAACCTACTTGGTTAGTTGAGGCTTTATCAGCAGGTAAAAATCTACAAGACTTTGCCATCTAGATCGCTATGAATTTTGCTGGATGATAGCTTTAGGTAGTACAAAATAATTGTATTAAGTACTGAGTGTTACCTCTTAAAAGCTAATCATCCACTAAAAAAAGCCAGTAGCTCTTATTGCGTTTATTCGCAGTAAAAGATACTGGCTTTTTAGCTGTCATTTTTAGGCTATTGTTTGTTATGATAATGACATTTTTATGGTAATAAAAGAGTAACTTATCTGTGCCACAAGCCACTCATTCCTCTAATAAGCGTCCTCGTAAGCTCTGGTGGCTGATTGGACTATTAGTATTTGCATTATTTGCTTTATTGCAGATGCCAGCAGCGTGGGTGATCCAAAAGTACGCACCAGAGTCGCCCTATGTACAACATGTATCCGGCAACTTATGGCAAGGCTCAGCGATTTGGCAGCTGCCATTATCTGAGGTACCATCGGCACCGTTGATAGGGTCATTGAATTGGACATGGCAACCTTGGCAGCTAATTTTTGGCAAGATAGGCGCTGATGTTAAAATCAATAGTGGACAGGCTAGCACAGGCCGGACTCAGCTAGAGGGACAGGTCAAGCTAGGACGCCACTCATGGCAAGTCAATGATATGAATGGCAGGATTGCGCCTGAGACTTTAAGCCAAGTGGTCAAATGGCAACTGCCTAATACACCCATCCAAGTCAATGCCGTATCACTACAACGTCATTCAGCCAAAGGCGAGCGAGCAGCTGGGTTTGTTGAGGCGGAAGGACAGCTGACTTGGGTAGGCGGTGAAGTGGGCTATCCTAGTGCAGGAAAAGTATTTTATATTACTATGCCAGCATTGCGCGCTCAGCTGAGCAGCGAGCAAAAAAATAATAATGACATGCTGCATATCAATCTGCTCAATAATCAGGACAAGCGCTTGGGTGATCTGTATATCGATGGCGATAATATGCTCGATGTGAGCTTGACTCAGCGTTTACTTGAGAACATGCCAGAATATAAAGGGCAAGCGCCGCAAGATACGCCAGTGGTTAGCGTACGTCAGCCATTACTGGCAGGGTTAGGGGGCGCTAATTGATAACTGTGATGAGCCGTCTAAAGCCTTTATTAGATATTCTTAATCGGTTCTCAGGGTGGCTGTTGCTGCTCGCTGTTGGTTGGCTATGTTGGACAGCTGCGCGGCTACTATGGTTAATGTTGGCACCACCGATAACGCCAGCATTGCCCCTAGCGCCACTACAGAATATGACGGGCTCTTTGACTGATAATAGTAGTTTGTTCGCCATTTTTGCTGACCCTGATCCAGCAGCAGTAGCCGCACAGCCACCACCCAATGTGACCCTAAAAGGCGTGCTGCTTGCCGTACCTGAGAGCTTGTCATCAGCGCTGTTAGATGTCAATGGTACTGTCAAAAACTACCGTATCGGCGATAGTTTGCAGGACAGTGGCTATACTTTAGTTGCCGTAGACTGGAACGCTGTGGTTATCGCAGACGCAGCTGCCAAACAGTCAGTCATCAGTATGGCAGACGCTATGCCTTTGGATCAAAGAGGTATGGCGGCTAATGCTATAAGCAATCAGCGCTTGCCTGATGCCAATAACAATAACAACTTATCGGCTTCGGCACTACCACAACCTATGGATATCCCTAATCCCAATGCTAGCGATGCCAATACCAATACTGATAGCAATAACCCAAACTCGGCTATCGATGAGGCAGTAAATGAGCTGCAAGAAAACCCTGCCAGCTATCTGAGTCGTATGGGCGTCATGGCATCTGGTGAAGGGTACCAAGTGACGGCTGCGATGCCAGCGGGATTACGCAATCGCTTGGGATTGGAGCCTGGGGATCGAGTAATGTCTGTAAATGGTCAAAACGTTGGTAATAATCCGGGCCAAGATGCCAGTATATTACAACAAGCCCAAAAATCTGGCGAAGCCCAGATAGAGGTAAAGCGTGGTGAGCAAGTGATCACGATTCGTCAACAGTTCTAAATTCGTTAGCTTATACTCTTTAGCACCTAACAAGTAACATCACAGTGGGCAATTATCACCATGGCAAGTTTAAATAAATTTTCAATGACCCCTTTGCGCAGCTCTTTACAGCGTTTGCTATATATCTGTCGGCCATTGTGTTTGGCGTTGCCGTTGTGGGCGGCGATGTGCGGGCTTGCCAGTGCCGAGAGCTGGAAGGTTAATCTACAAGATGCAGATATTAAAGCTTTTATTAATGAAGTGGCGACTATTACCGATCAGAACTTTGTGCTTGATCCGCGTATCAACGGCAATGTGACCGTCATCTCTAACCGTGCGTTGTCTCGTGATGAGATTTATCAGCTGTTTTTAAGTGTGATGCAAGTCAATGGTATTGCAGCTATTGATTCGGGAACGACTATCAAACTAGTACCGGATAATGTCGCTAAGCAAACCGGTATTGCCGTTGATTTGCGTGGTAACACTGTTGGTGAAGCATTGGCCACCCGAGTTATTTATTTGACCAATACTCAAGCCGCAGAAGTGTTAGGGGTAATTAGACCGTTGATGCCGCAGTCAGCACACGCCGCCGCCGTCCCAGGAGTCAACGCCTTAGTATTATCAGATCGTGCTGACAGCCTTAATCAGTTAACGGCGCTAATCCGTGATCTAGATAGTAACGTCAATGACAGTCTGCGGGTGATACCGTTACGTCATGTCGATGCTGAGCGCATGATGGATCTGATTAGTGCGCTGGTCAGTAGTGCCGGTGGCGGGCAAGCGCAAGGCAGTGATCAGCTTAAAGTTATCGCTGACACCTCAAGCGATCGGTTGCTAGTCAAAGGCAGTCCTGAGATGATCGCCAAAGTTCAAGAGATGGTTAATCAATTAGATACCACACCCACTCGGCGCTTAAGTGGTTTGCGAGTGTTTCGTCTAAAGTACGCCAGCGCCAATCATATTGCGCAGATGCTGCGTGGCTTACTTGCCAATCAGTCTATCAATAGTGCGGGCGCGACATCGACTTTAGAGTCAGCCTCATTAACGGACACTAGTGCTACTGGCGCAACTTTAAATACAGAAGCGGCTGAAGTCATTAGTGGGGGTAATTCAACAGTACCTACAGGCGGTTCGGGCACAGGTGTTGGCGGTCGTCCTTTTAGTATTATTGCTGATGAAACTCAAAACGCCGTCATTGTTAATGCGGCACCTGAGCTAATGTTTGAGATTGAAGATGCGGTAAATCAGCTCGATAATCGCCGTGCCCAAGTTTTGATTCAAGCGGCGATCGTCGAAGTATCAGGCGATGATGCTACTCAGTTGGGTGTGCAGTGGGCACTAGGCAATGCCAATAGTGGTTACGGAGTAGTCAACTTCAGTAACGTCGGTGCTAGTGCAGCCGCAATTGCTGGTGCGGCTTTATCAGGTGGTACCGGCCTTAGCGCAGCGGCTAGCTCTATCGTTGGCGCTTTAGTAGGGATTGGTGATAGCAGTAAAGACAGTAATGGTAATGCTCAATTTTATGGCGCTATCCTGCAAGCTTTGGATTCATCGACTAGTGCTAATCTGTTATCTATGCCTTCTATTTTGACTTTAGATAATGAAAAAGCCAGTATCTTAGTCGGTCAAAACGTGCCTTTTGTTACCGGCTCTTTTACTACTAGCGGCAATAACTCGAATAATCCATTCCAGACTATTGATCGTCAAGATATTGGTATTAATCTTAATGTCATACCGCATATTGGTGAAAACGGCACGGTACGTTTGGAGGTCTCGCAGGAAGTCTCTTCAGTCGTGCCAGGCAGTATCGGTAACTCAAGTGGTTTGATCACTAATAAAAGCCTTATCAATACTACTATTTTAGCCGATGATCAGCAGACTATTGCGCTCGGTGGCTTGATGCGAGATAACAGCACTACCAATCAACAAAAGGTTCCGGGTTTAGGGAATGTTCCTATTATCGGACGTCTTTTCCGCTCTGACAGCGATAACACCCAAAAGAGTAATCTTATAATCTTCTTACAGCCAACTATCTTGCGTGATGGCGGAGCGGTTGCGAGTGTCACTGAGCGCAAATTTAACCAAATGCGCGTGATGCAGCTAGTAATAGATAAAAACGGCACTATCAAGCAGCTGCCTCTGAGTGGTACTGAAGGCTGGGATGGTGATATCAATAAAGACTACGAGCTCATGGATCTTAATCCGCTGATACCTAAGCGGGATCAAACGCCAAAACCTACTACTAGCAGACAAGGCTTTACCCGAGTAGACAATCCAAGCTCCGGTATTACCACTTATCCGTTAAATCGTTAAGGTTATGTTGTTAAATTTTAATAAAATAGTGGTAGCGTTATGACTAGTAATGATAATGAAAATAGCAATAATAAGCAGGTGAATAAAAAGAAGTGGCTGGCTTTGACTGCGGTTGGGGTTGCCTTACTACTAATACCCAGACGTAGCAGTCGTCAAGATGCTGATGTGGGTATTGATGTGAGTACTGATACGACTAAAGATACAGAGGCCAATAAAGAACTTAACAAGAATGAGCTGACTGACACAGATAACCGTAAAGATAGCTGAGTTTAAGCGATTTAATTTGGCTATTTTCACTTTGCCTTCTACTATAACTACCTTTAACTATAATTTTTACTGTGGCGCACCCTATGAATGCCAAGCTCAATCAGTCAAAATCCACGGTAAATGCACTACTATTTTCTGCCATTGTGCTGGCCACTAGTAGCTTGTTAGGATGCAATCAGCAACCTAAATCTATGTTCGAAAAACAAGCAGAGACTGATGCGGCTAACGAGCTTACTACTGCTGCTATATCTGATGACAAAGCTGTAATAAAGGCACCAGCTACTACGACAAACAAAGCGGCCAATATAAGAATCAATAAGCAACAAGCCATCGCTCGTCAGCCAAACTGTGATATTAACAAAAAGATCTGTCAATATTTTGAGCTAAATGTACTGGCGTTTAGCCCTGAGCAGCCATGGCTCAATAGCATTATGTGGAAAACCATAGCGCAAGTGCTTACCCCAGAAGCCCCTTTAGCCAGTCAAGATCAAACGGCTAAAGACACTATCCTAATGTCACTCAAACAAATAGAGTATGGCGAGCAAGTGGTCGACACTTTGCCGATGTATGAGCGTATTGATACCGAGCTGGTGCTGCATCCGGTTCGTACTACTGATCAGGACTCTGGAGCCAATAGCGCTGGTGAGACTATAGCTACGGGCTATCTGTTAGTCCGCTCAACTGAAGAGCGTGGCAGCAGTCATCAGTATCTTGATTACGTCATGCTGGATATACAAAAAAAGCTTCAGCTCACTATTAAAGATATTCTATTACCAAAAGTTAGTATTGATGACTTGTTATCCGTCTTTGCAAGCCCACAGCAAGATTGGCTAATCTCGCAAGGGGTAGACAAAAAGCAGTTAAATGAGTGGCCTTTGCAGTTATCAGAGCAGTGGTACTTGGATGTGCAAGGCTTACATATGGTTTATCAGTCAAGGGAGCTGCTAGATGCAGATACTGATGCAGTAGACCTAATAGTGCCTTATGCGCAACTAAAAGGTTTAATTAAACCTTATTATATTGTAGAGAGCACTATCAATTAGAACGATCTTGCTTCTTCTACAAACGGTTATATTACAAATTATAAAATACCAAATATTAATTATCAAACGCCTTAGTATGGAGATCGTCAATGACGGTTATAGAAGCGACTGTCTCAACTATTGAACCTGCTGTTATTAATTTTCCAGCATCTAATGTCTATCCTCTAATTGATACGCATACCCATTTTGATGCGCCTGTATTCGATTATGATAGAGTTGCCCAAGCCGAGCAAGCGTATAAAAGTGGGATTCGGCACTTGGTCTTGGTTGGTTATTTATATCAACATTTCGATAGATTGTACGCCACCCAAGATGGCCTAAACCAACCAATCCTTAATCGGCATCAGCGTGCATCATTATCAATGAGCGCTACTGATGTCTCTCATCCTATAGAATTATCTCCGCAAGCGCATATTGCTTTAGGTCTGCATCCCTTTTATATTGAGCAGCATACTGAAGCACATTTAGTACAAATGGCAGCCATGCTCGATAAGCAACG
>RCMY010004578.1_pt1 | contig 11936 bp, 9 predicted proteins | sample 2041341 | NCBI WGS metagenome assembly RCMY01 (sample SAMN09708234, study PRJNA481090) | Marine sediment metagenome, whole genome shotgun sequencing project.
ACCGGCCAGTCGGCGAAGCGGTCTTTAAACGTGTCGAAATGTTGCGCAGCAAGCAGGGTAGTCGGCACTAACACCACCACTTGTTTGCTATTCTGGGCAGCGATGAAGGCGGCGCGCAGAGCGATTTCGGTTTTGCCAAAGCCGACATCGCCGCACACCAGGCGGTCCATGGCGGTGTCGGACAGCATATCGCGCATGACAGCGTTAATGGTTTCTTGTTGGTCGGGGGTTTCCTCGAACGGAAACATATCGGTAAAGCGCCGGTAGTCGGCTTCGGGGTTGCTGAATTTGAAGCCTTTACGGGCCGCGCGCTGGGCATAAATCTCCAATAATTCAGCTGCTACGTCGGCTACTTTTTCGGCCGCCTTACGCCGTGCTTTTTGCCAGTGGTCGCTGCCGAGTCGGTGCATCGGCGCCAGATCGTCTTCGGCGCCGCTGTAGCGGTTAATCATGTGCAGTGCGGTGACGGGCACGTAGAGCTGGGCGTTATTTGCGTATTCCAGGTGTAAAAATTCGCTGCTGTTATTGTCGACACTCAGGGTGATCAGTCCGCGATAACGACCCACGCCGTGCTCAATGTGAACCACCGGTGCGCCAATGCGCAGCTCCGTCAGGTTTTTGATTATCAGATCGGCACTGATGCCCGGTTCCGAATCGCGCCGTCGACGTTGCCGCACGCGATGACCAAATAACTGATCTTCGCAAATGATAAGCAAATTTTCGGCTGGCAGCTGGCAGCCCACATAGGCCGGTGCAATGGCAATGTTGTACTGCGCGTCGCCAGCCACAAACTCGGTCCAATGCGAAACCTGAGCAGGTTTCACGCCAATGGTTTGCAAATGCTCCAGCATGGTTTCGCGGCGACCGGCAGACTCGCAGCAAAAAAGTACCCGAGCGTCAGTCTCAGCCAATAGCTGCTTCAGCTTTTGCAAAGGCTGGGCTAACTGACTATTTACATCGATAGCGGGCAGTGGCGTCGCTGCTGGCGGGCTGTTCTCCGGCGCTTCCTTGCTCGCGTCCTGTTGCTGCACGCCGGCAAATTGTTTGAGTTCAGCAAATAGCTCGTCGACGCGTAAGAACACCTGTTGCGGCGGCAGCAAGGGGCGTAGTGGGTCAACGCCGTACTCGGTATAGCGGCTGACAATCTCCTGCCAGAAATGTTCGGCCGCCGGGTGTACACCAGGTGATTGAATAATCAGCGCCGCCGCAGGCAAATGGTCCAGCAGCGTGTAGCGGCGGTCGAAAAACAGCGGTAGGTAATACTCAATACCAGGACTGGCGACACCGCTGCTGATGTCTTGATAGATAGGGCAGGCTGAATGGTTAACATCAAAACTCGCGTGCCAGTTGTGGCGAAACGTCTGTATGCCTTCGCTGTCGAGCGGAAATTCTTTGGCTGGCAGCATGTTAATGCTGTCCAGTCGATCGTTGGTGCGCTGGGTTTCAGTATCAAAACTGCGCAGCGAATCAATTTCGTCGTCGAACAGCTCGATGCGAATTGGGAATTTGCTGCCCATTGGAAACACATCGATGATGGCACCACGCACGGCGAATTCGCCGTGTTCGAACACCGTTTCCACATTTCGATAGCCGCTACTCTGTAACTTGGCGCGAAAGTTGGCAATGGAGAGGGTCTCGCCTTTGGCCAGCACCAGGCTGTTTTGTGCGATGTAATGCGGCGCTACGGTGCACTGCATCAGTGCGGTGATAGGCACGACTAATATGCCGCGCTGTAACTCGGCGATGCGGTGAAAAGTGCGTAGCCGCTCTGAGATGATGTCTTGATGCGGTGAGAAGCTGTCGTAAGGCAGTGTTTCCCAGTCGGGTAGGTGCACCACCGGTTCGTTGGAAAAAAACTTCAGTTCTTCTTCAAGCTGCAGGCTTTGGCTGCTGTCGACACAAATCACCACGCTTAAGCCGTTGTGTCGCTCGGCAGCGCTGGCGAGCGCGATCGAATTGCCGACACCGTGCAACGCGGGCCAGGTCAAGCGTTGAGCGGGTTGCTGTGGAAGGGGAGCGTGGATAGAACTGCTGGACGACATGTTTCAATGGCAACGAAAACCGCTATGGTAACTGATTCCCGGCATAAACTGCAGCGCAGAGTTTGCTGCCGTGTGTGGTCTTTACTTATTGAACTACAGGCGCGAACCGCCGATAATGGCGCGTTTTTTATTAGCAGCTGCACAGCACAAGGGAACCAAGTGACTCAACAGAAGCGTGAACGGCCCGATGATTACTTTTCCGACTGGAAAGAACGTGAAGCATTGGCGGAGGGGATGATTCCGCTGGTAGGTAAATTGTATCGCAATAACGTCAATACATTTATCTACGGTCGCTCGCTGGTTGGACGCTCCGTTTTGAATTTGATGAAATCGCACCGCTTTGTGCGCCAGGTAGAAAAGAACGAGCTGTCTGAATTTGAAACCTATCCATTAATGCAGGCGCTGGCGGAGCTTGACTTAGGCCCCGCGCATATTGATATCGGCCGTCTTGCGGTTGAATACATGTCCGTCGAGAAAGCTGGCTCGCCGGAAGAATTTCTGCGTGGCAAGCTCGGCGACCTGATTGGTAGCACGGCGAAAACGCTTAGCAAGCCACAAGACGTGGTGCTTTACGGCTTCGGGCGCATCGGCCGGTTGATGGCGCGACTGTTGATCGAAAAAGCGGGCGCTGGCAATGTGCTGCGCATACGCGCCATCGTAGTACGTAAAGGTGGCGATGACGATTTGGTAAAACGTGCCAGCCTGCTGCGCCGCGACTCCATCCATGGCACCTTTAACGGCACCATCCGGGTCGATGAAGAACGTGGCTCGTTTGTGGCCAATGGTAACGAGATCAAAGTGATCTATGCCAGTTCGCCCGATCAAATCGATTACACCGAATATGGTATTGATGATGCAATTGTTATCGACAATACCGGTATGTGGCGTGACGAGCAGGGGCTGGGCTTACATCTGAAGTCCAAGGGTGTGAAAAGTGTGCTTCTGACCGCGCCTGGCAAGGGCGACATTAAAAACATCGTGTTTGGTATTAACAATGACGAATTGACCGGCGACGACCGTATCGTGTCGGCCGCGTCGTGTACGACCAATGCGATTGTGCCGCCGCTGAAAGCGCTGGACGACGAATTCGGCGTACATCATGGTCACGTTGAAACAGTACACGCCTATACCAATGATCAAAACTTGATCGACAACTTCCACAAAGGCAATCGCCGTGGGCGCAGTGCTCCGCTGAACATGGTGTTAACTGAAACGGGCGCGGTAAAAGCCGTTGCCAAAGTGTTGCCGTCAATGCAAGGCAAGTTGACGGGTAACGCTATTCGTGTGCCAACGCCGGATGTATCGATGGCGATTTTGAATCTCACGCTAAATCGGGAAACAACCGTGACGGAGTTTAACGATTTTATGCGGCGTGTCTCGCTGCACTCAAACCTGCGCGATCAAATTGACTACACCGCATCCCCGGAAGTGGTGTCTTCCGATTTTGTCGGTTCGCGTCACGCCTGTATCTTCGACGCGCAGGCAACCATTGTGAATGGCAAGAATGTTGTCGCCTATTATTGGTACGACAACGAATTCGGCTATGCGTGTCAGGTGTACCGTGTACTGGAGCAAATGGCCGGCGTGCAGTTAGCTGTTTATCCCGGCGCGTGATTTTTCCGGCACAATTACCGTCGCAATATAGCGTTTCGCTGTAAGGCACATTATACTTGGCCCCCCTTTTGTTCGGGCTGCTGGGTTGTTATCTGGTCCACAGGTCAGACAAGCACCTGACTCTTGGGGGTTGGTGCGGTGAATCTACAACTACCTATTCGTCTAATTGTGAAAGTATTCGTTCTTTCATATCGTTGAATATTGCCCAATACAGAGCGGGTTAAGGCATTTCTCTTTATGATTAAAATAAAACGCGGTCTCGATCTTCCCATTGCGGGGCAGCCTGAACAAAAAATTCATGCCGGTCCGGCGCTACGATCAGTCGCTCTGGTTGGTTTTGATTACGTCGGCATGAAACCGACCATGCTGGTGGCGGAAGGTGACGTAGTACGCACCGGCCAGCCGTTATTTACCGACAAAAAGACTGAGGGTGTGCAGTACACCGCACCTGCAAGCGGGATCGTTAGTGCCATCAACCGTGGTGCCAAACGCGTCTTTGAGTCGCTGGTGATTGAGCTGCAGGAAGACAACCCACTGACGTTTGCCAGCTATGAAGTCGGCCAGCTCGATGGTCTAAGCGCCGAGCAGGTAAAAGAAAACTTGATCAACAGCGGGCTCTGGACCGCGCTGCGCACGCGCCCTCTTAGCAAGGTGCCAGCACCCGATACTCAGCCGCACTCTATCTTTGTTACCGCGACCGATACCAATCCGCTGGCAGGCGACCCCGCCATTATCATTGCCGAGCACGAGCAAGACTTTGCCAACGGCGTCACTTTGCTTACCAAACTGACTGCAGGCAAGGTATTCGTAGCAGTGGCAGCCGATAGCAAAGCACCTTCGATACAAAATGATCGAGTGCATACAGAGGGCTTTGCCGGACCGCACCCCGCCGGGCTGGCAGGTACGCATATTCATCATCTGGACCCGGTTAATTTTCAGAAGGTGGTGTGGAGCATCGGTTATCAAGACGTGATAGCGCTAGGCAAACTATTCACCACCGGCCAGTTGTTCACCGAGCGCGTCGTGTCGCTCGCCGGGCCGATGGTTGAGCAGCCACGCTTGTTGCGCACTCGTCTGGGTGCGAATATTGACGAACTGTGTGCCGGCCAGCTCAAGGCGGGCGAGTGCCGTGCCATTTCCGGTTCGGTGCTGTCGGGCCGCAAGGCGGCGGGTGCCGTTATCTATCTGGGTCGTTACGCCAATCAGGTGTCAGTCATTGCGGAGGGTCGCGAGCGCGAATTCATGGGCTGGCTGTCGCCGGGGCTGAACAAGCATTCGGTGTTGCCTATCTATCTGTCGCGCTGGCTCGGTGGTGGCAAGAAGCTAAACATGACGTCAAACACTAACGGCAGTGTGCGCGCGATGGTGCCGGTTGGTAACTACGAAGACGTCATGCCGTTGGATATTTTGCCAAGCCCGCTACTGCGCGCCTTGATTGTCGGAGATCTTGAAACCGCACAAAACCTGGGCGCACTCGAGCTTGATGAAGAAGATCTGGCGTTATGTACGTATGTGTCAGTGGGTAAATATGAGTATGGCACGATTTTGCGCGACAATCTGACGCGCATAGAGAACGAAGGCTAGCAATGAGAGTGGGTTAAAGAGGTATTATGCTATGAAGCCAATCAGAAATTTTTTCAACACCCTCGAACCGCATTTTGAGAAAGGCGGCAAATACGAGAAGTGGTATCCCGTATACGAAGTGTTCGACACGTTTTTTTATTCCCCTCCCGATGTAACTAAAACCTCTTCCCATGTTCGCGACGGCATCGACCTGAAACGCGTCATGATTACCGTGTGGTTAGCTACTTTTCCGGCTATGTTTTACGGCATGTACAACCTGGGTTTCCAGGCCAACACCGCGATGCTTGATATGGGTATCAGTGCGGCACCAGGTTGGCACGGTTGGGTTATCAACCTGCTGGCAGGTTACGACCCCAATAGCTGGTGGGACTGCTTCTGGCATGGGGCCGCGTACTTCGTACCGATTTATGTCGTTACCTTTGTGGTCGGCATTGCCTGGGAAATTCTATTCGCGATGAAACGCGGTCACGAGGTCAACGAAGGCTTTTTCGTTACTTCCGTACTGTTTGCGTTAATTATGCCACCCGACGTACCGCTGTGGCAGGTGGCGTTGGGCATCAGTTTCGGCGTAGTCATCGGTAAAGAAGTATTCGGCGGTACCGGCAAAAACTTTTTAAACCCAGCGCTCACTGGCCGCGCGTTTCTGTTTTTCGCCTATCCTGCGCAGCTGTCGGGTGACTCAGTATGGACCGCGGTAGACGGCTTCAGCGGCGCGACCCCTCTGTCGCAGGCGGCAGCCGGCGGTATCGAGGCATTAAAGCACCCTTCGGGCGAGCTGATCTCTTGGGGCGATGCATTCTTCGGCAATATTCAAGGCAGTATCGGTGCCACGTCGACCCTCATGATATTGCTAGGTGCCGCAGTCTTGCTGCTAACCCGCATCGCCTCATGGCGAATTATGGCGGGTGTAATGGTGGGGATGATAGCGACCTCACTGCTGTTTAATTCAGTTGGCTCAAGCACTAACCCTATGTTCGCTATGCCGTGGTACTGGCATTTCGTATTAGGTGGTTTTGCTTTTGGTACGGTCTTCATGGCGACCGACCCGGTGTCGGCTTCGATGACAAATACGGGTAAATGGGTGTTCGGTGCCCTCATTGGCCTGATGGTCATGCTCATTCGCGTTGTTAACCCGGCGTATCCGGAAGGGATCATGCTGGCAATCTTGTTTGCCAATTTGTGCGCGCCGCTGATTGACCATTTCGTAGTGCAAGCCAATATGCGACGGAGGGCCCTCCGCTATGGCGTCTAAAAAAGAAACTGTGTCACAAACGCTGATTGTGGCGTTTGTGCTGTGTATTGCCTGTTCGATTGTAGTTGCTGGTGCAGCGGTAGCGTTGAAACCGACACAAGTTGCTAACAAGACTCTGGACCGCAATAAAAACATGCTTAGTGCTGCCGGTTTATATAAAGAAGGTGAGACTTCCACTGAGGAAGTGGCGAACCTGATGAAGGAGTTTGATGTCAGGTTTATCGATCTGAAAGAAGAGCGCTTGCTCACTGCGGAACAAGCCGAAGCAGTTAACCTTAACGCAAAAACGTATGATCAGCGTAAAGCATCAAAGCAAACCGAGTTATCTGAAGCGTTGGCCAAAGGCAAAGACATTGCCGGTCTCAACCGTCGTGCACGCTATGCAAAAGTGTTTGTGTTAGAAAAAAACGACGCGATTGATCTACTGATATTACCAATACATGGCTATGGTCTGTGGGGCACTTTATATGGCTTTCTGGCGTTAGAAGGCGATCTGGACACTATCAAGGGCCTGGGCTTTTATGAGCACAAAGAAACCCCGGGGCTTGGTGGCGAGGTAGACAATCCGAAATGGAAAGCGCAGTGGGTTGGCAAAGAAGTCTACACAGCAGACGGCGAAGTGGCCGTCACTGTAAGCAAAGTCAAAGTGGACGCTGGCAGCGAGAAGGCCAAATACCACATTGATGCATTGTCTGGTGCGACGCTCACCAGCCGTGGTGTCGACAATATGCTGCACTATTGGATGGGGCCTGAAGCCTACGGTCCTGTGTTAGATAAACTAAGGGGATAAGAAACGCCCATGAAAGCAAAAGACGTATTGCTCAATCCAATTTTCAACGACAATCCCATTGCGTTGCAGATACTTGGCATTTGTTCAGCACTGGCGGTAACCACCAAACTGGAAACGACACTGGTGATGTGTGTGGCGTTGACGGCGGTGACTGCGTTCTCCAACTTGTTTGTCTCCATGGTGCGCAACCAAATACCTTCCAGCATTCGCATCATTGTACAAATGACAATTATCGCCTCGCTGGTTATCGTTGTTGACCAAGTGTTACAGGCTTACGCCTATGCGATTAGTAAGCAGCTTTCAGTGTTCGTCGGTCTAATCATTACTAACTGTATCGTGATGGGGCGCGCCGAGGCGTTTGCAATGAAAAATCCACCACTGATGAGCTTTTTGGACGGCATTGGTAACGGGCTTGGTTACAGTGTGGTGCTAATATTTGTCGGTGTAATACGCGAACTGTTCGGTTCCGGCAAGCTACTCGGCTTTGAGATCTTGCCGTTGATTGAAAACGGCGGCTGGTATCAGGCTAATGGCTTACTGCTGCTAGCACCCAGCGCCTTCTTTATCATCGGTCTATTTATCTGGTTGCTGCGTAGTTGGAAGACTGAGCAGGTAGAAGAACGCGAGTTCGATTTAGCGCCACAGGTTGCTGGCACGGGAGCGCGTCATGCTTGAACAATATCTGAGTCTGTTTGTTAAAGCCGTATTTATTGAGAATATGGCGCTGGCCTACTTTTTGGGCATGTGTACCTTTATTGCCATCTCCAAAAAGATTCAGACCGCTATCGGTCTTGGCATCGCGGTAGTCGTTGTGCTGACCATCACCGTGCCGGTGAACAATTTGATTTATCAGTACCTTCTGAAAGATGGAGCGCTGGCGTGGGCAGGGTTTCCCGACATGGACCTGAGCTTCCTTGGATTCCTCAGCTATATTGGGGTTATTGCGGCGATCGTACAAATTCTCGAAATGTTTCTCGATAAGTTTGTACCCGCGCTTTACAACGCCCTGGGCGTATTTTTGCCGCTAATCACAGTGAACTGCGCGATTATGGGAGCCTCGCTGTTCATGGTCGAGCGCGATTACGCTTTCGGTGAAAGTGTTATCTATGGCTTAGGAGCAGGTGTGGGCTGGGCGCTGGCAATCACGGTGTTGGCCGGTATTCGGGAAAAGATGAAATACAGCGATGTACCCGACGGCCTGCAAGGTTTAGGGATCACGTTTATCACAGTCGGTTTGATGTCGTTAGGCTTTATGTCGTTTGGCGGTATTTCTCTCTAACAAATTCGTGGGTCTTTAGAAACTACACGGGAGCGCAGTTATGCTCGATATAGGCACAATAGTTAGCGGTGTCGCGATGTTCACTATTATGGTGATGTCGTTGGTGCTAGTGATTTTATTCGCTCGGTCGCGGTTGGTTAGTGACGGCGACGTAACGATTGAAATTAACGACGACCCAGAGCGCGCGATCACCGTGCCAGCTGGCGGTAAACTTCTCAATACGCTGGCAGATCAGGGCATCTTCTTGTCTTCGGCCTGCGGTGGCGGCGGTACCTGTGCGCAATGCAAATGCCAGGTCGTTGACGGCGGCGGCTCCATGTTGCCGACCGAAGAGGGCCACTTTACGCGCGGTGAGGCACGCGAGCATTGGCGCCTGTCGTGTCAGGTTAGTGTTAAGCAGGATATGAAAATTCAGGTCGACCCGGAGTTTTTCGGCGTCAAGCGTTGGGAGACAACCGTTCTTTCAAACGACAATATGGCCACTTTCATCAAAGAATTAGTGCTAGAGATCCCGAAAGGGGAGAGCGTAGACTTCCGCGCCGGCGGTTATGTGCAGCTTGAAGCACCGGCGCACACGGTAGACTATCGTGATTTTGATATCCCCGAGGAGTATCGCGGAGATTGGGATAAGTTCAAGATCTTTGACAACGTTTCTACTGTCAAAGAGCCCATCGTTCGTGCCTATTCGATGGCCAACTATCCGGAAGAAAAGGGCGTTATCAAGTTTAATATTCGGGTGGCCTCGCCGCCGCCGGGCTCCACCGGAATTCCACCGGGTCAAATGTCGTCGTGGATATTCGGTCTAAAGCCGGGCGATAAAGTCGAAGTCTTTGGTCCCTTCGGTGAATTTTTTGCGAAGAAAACCGACGCCGAAATGATCTTCATCGGTGGTGGTGCCGGCATGGCGCCGCTGCGCTCGCACATCTTCGATCAGCTTAAACGCTTAAGTTCCAAGCGTAAAATTTCTTACTGGTATGGTGCCAGAAGCCTGCGCGAAATGTTCTATGTTGAAGACTTCGATAAGCTGGCAGAAGAGTGTGATAACTTCGAATGGCACGTTGCGTTATCAGACCCCATGCCGGAAGATAATTGGGAAGGCTACACTGGTTTTATCCACCAGGTAGTGTTGGACAATTATCTTAAAGACCATCCTTCGCCGGAAGACTGCGAGTTCTACATGTGCGGACCACCGATGATGAACAAAGCCGTAGTGGGTATGCTGGAAGAGCTGGGAGTTGAGAAAGAAAACATCATGCTGGATGAATTCGGCTAAGCCTTTTATCAAACATAAACTCTGCTCCGCGTACCAACTGCGTGGTTCGGCAGTGCTTACTGCGCGACGGCGGAGCAAAATTTCTGCGCTGAGTACTCTTCATGCACTGTAAGCCAGAGCGAATCATCGCTCTGGTTGCCATCCTGGTTTTATCGGCCTGCGATGCTCCGCAAAAGTCCAGCAGTTTTTCTGGTCAGGTCATGGGCACCAGCTATGCTGTGCAGCTGGTCGACTTACCCTCAAAAACTGACGAAAAAGATCTCGACAGCCGCATCGCCGCCGTTCTGAATGCAGTGGACGGCGCAATGTCCACTTACAAACCCGAATCTGAGGTCAGTCGTTTCAACGCTGCGACTGCAGGTGTTAGCGTCGATGTGAGTGTCGACACGCTGCAAGTGGTTGAGCTGGCCCTGACGATACACAAGCAGAGTCAGGGAGCCTTTGATATCACCGTTGGACCCCTGGTTGATGTTTGGGGTTTCGGCGCGGACATGCGAGAGCTAAAGCAGCTACCGACACAGTCTGCCTTACAGCAAGCGTTGGAAAAAGTGGGCGTTGACGCCATTCAAGTGCAGGCAACGCCGCCCGCACTGTCGAAGAGCAAGTCAGTTGAAATAGATCTTTCTGCTATCGCCAAAGGCTACGCGGTTGATCTGGTCGCTGATTTGTTAGAGAAGCAGGGCATAGACAATTATTTGGTGGAAGTTGGTGGCGAGTTGCGTGGCCGCGGTCACAACAGCAAGGCCCAGACATGGCGTGTAGGTATCGAAACACCGGTCTTGGCGCGCGGCAACGCATTCACAGCCGTATCACTGGCCGATAGCGCGATTGCCACATCGGGCGACTACCGCAACTACGTGATGCTTGATGGCAAGCGTTATTCGCACACGATTGATCCGCGCACCGGCAGGCCGGTCGGCCATAATGTCGCCTCAGTCACTGTGGTACACGCGTCCGCAGCGGCAGCCGACGCCTGGGCTACGGCTCTTGATGTGCTGGGTGTGCCCGCTGGCTTACAGTTAGCTGAACAACTGGATTTAGCCGCCTATTTTATCGTTCGCGACGGTGAACAATTCGCCAGCCGTGAAACAACCGCGTTTAGCGCGTATACTCAGAGATAGTTTTTCGGAGAAATATCATGACCATGCTGATCATCACATTTATCACTTTTTTGTTTATTATTGGTGCGATGGCTATAGGCGTTATCATGGGTCGCAAGCCCATTGCCGGATCTTGCGGTGGCATGGGCGCTCTGGGCATGGTCAGCGACTGTGAAATTTGCGGCGGCGACAACTCAAAGTGCGATTCAGAAACACCCAAAGTGAATGCCAGCCGCGCGAGTTACTACAACGCCGCCGATTGATTTCAAGCTGACCGCTGCCAAATCGCGGCGCGTTTCAGATACGTTTCACGCACTAACCGCACGTCCTCCAAAAATGCCGGTAACTCTTCCAACAGCAGGGCTTGCGGGCCATCTACCAATGCCTTTGGTGGGTCGGGATGAAAGTCGACCAACACCATATTAGCGCCTGCAACAATACCTTGAGCGGTGGCGTGAGCGACATCCATGATGTTGTCTGGCGCTACCTCGCGGGTACCAACCGAGTGTGACGGGTCAATACACACCGGCATGCGCGTCAGGCGCTTGACCACGGGCACGTGGGAAAAGTCCACCATGTTACGATGCGGTGCGCCAAACGAAGACTTCATGCCACGTAAACAAAAGATAACCTGCGAATTGCCTTCGCTCGCCAAGTACTCGGCCGCGTTGAGCGACTCGTTCAGGGTAATGCCAAACCCACGTTTCAGCAGTGCAGGGTAGGTTTGTTGCTTACCGATAGACTTCAACAACTCGAAGTTTTGCGTATTGCGCGTACCGATTTGCAGCATAACACCGGTGGCGCGACCCGTTTGCTGCAATGCGGCGTCGATTTCCTCGATGTGCGCCTCGTGGGTCACTTCCATGGCAATGACTTTGATGCCGTACTTGCCAGCTAGCTCAAAAACATAAGGCAGGCAATCGTGACCATGACCCTGAAAAGAGTAGGGGTTGGTGCGTGGCTTGTAGGCCCCCATCCGCGTGCATTGCTGGCCATTGTCTT
>RCMY010004580.1_pt1 | contig 11934 bp, 12 predicted proteins | sample 2041341 | NCBI WGS metagenome assembly RCMY01 (sample SAMN09708234, study PRJNA481090) | Marine sediment metagenome, whole genome shotgun sequencing project.
GGTCCCGATTCCAAGGCGCCTTTATGCCCGGTGGCATCAAATACGGCGGTGCACATATCAACATTCGTAATTTTTGAGATTTTGTCTACTGCTTCCGGCCCTCCCATAACGATATGATCCACACCGATCATCTCCTTCGCAAAATCTAACCGCCCTTGGTTCATATCTATCGCAATTACTAAGGCTCCTTTGATCTGGGCCAGTTTCATAATTCCGATACCGATCGGGCCACAGCCCACGACAACGATGGTCTCGCCCTTTTGCAACTGTGCCCGCCGAATGGCATGGGCTCCGATGGCCAAAGGCTCTACTACGGCCATTTCATCGTCGCTCAGATTTTTTGCGGGAATCAACAGGTCGATAGGAACAGATATGAGTTCCTGCATTCCCCCATCAGTGTGGATCCCTAATACCTTCATTTGGGTACAGCAATTGGTTTTTCCGTTTCTACAGGCGATACAGATTTTACAATTGATATAGGGCATGACCACAACATTGTCGCCCGGTTTTAGATTTTGGGGGTTATCCTCGATCTCGACCACTTCCGATGCCAACTCGTGGTCCAATATTCTGGGATAGGTGAAAAAAGCCTGGTGTCCACCATAAGCATGCAGGTCCGTGCCGCAGATACCGACTTCTTTTATCCGTAGAAGTGCCTCTCCGGCCGCTTTTTCAGGTTTATTTTTTTTTTCAATTGAAACTCGCCGGGCTTTTCACAAACGATATATTTCATCGCTTATAAATTTTTAAAAAACCAACTCCACTAACTACCATTAAAATCCTTACAGGCTTATCTCCAAAACATGCGCAAAATCTCCCGACTTTTCGCCCAATGCGGATATGGATAATGCGTCATCCGTCTGATCGAATGTGACGTTCGCATCACTTCCCAAGAGCTTTATGCCCTTAATAATCAAATTTTTAGCGTATTCACTTGATTTTCCGAGGGACTTTATATCCACTTTTCCGTTCTTCGGCCAAGCCATCATAATGGCGTATAATTTACCATCTTTTTGGGTAAAACGGATGTCCTGCCCCGTAAAATCTTTGTTCTGGCCTTCGGAATGATGGCCTTTTTGGACTTCGGTCGGGCCTTCACCAAAGGTTTTCCAATACTCGGTATCGTAGATAGCCGCTCCGTTGACAGAAAGCCAAACGCCTATCTGAAACAAAATTTCCTTTTGGTCTTCCGGAATGGTGCCATCGGCCTTCGGGCCCACGTTCAATAAGAGATTTCCATTTTTGGATACAATATCCACTAAATCATCCACCAAGCTATTGGCCGTTTTCGATTCCCAATCGGTCACGTAGCACCATGAATTTTTTCCAATGGAGGTATCCGTTTGCCATGGCAGTTCACGTATTCCGGGTAGTTTTCCACGTTCAAGGTCGTAGACAACGGTGCCTTCCGGAAAGGCCTCGTGGTCGAAATTCTTATCGTTGATGACGACCTCTTTGCCCCATTCCCTTCCTTTATTGTAATAATAGGCGGCGATTTTCGGACGATATTCCGCATAATCGGGAATATCCAAATAAAAATCGAACCACAGAATGTCCGGTTGATAATTGTCAATCAGATCCACCGTCCGCTCCCACCACAACTTTTTGAATTCCTCGGATACCGGTTCTTCCAGATTTTTCCCTTTCGGGGAGTAGAGGTCGGCATACTCAGGGTCTACCGTATCAAAACGGTCTTTCTTGTTATAGAACGACCAGTTAAAGGCATAGTGCGAAGAGGCGCCCATGATCAAACCCTGTGCGCGGCCTTCCTTAAAAAGTTCGCCTAGTACATCCCGTTTTGGCCCCATGTTAACAGCGTTCCATCGGGTGGTATTCGATTTGTACATAGCAAAGCCGTCGTGGTGGTCCGCTACGGGAATTACGTATTTGGCACCCGATTTTTTAAAGACATCGATCCACTCCTTGGCGTTGAAGTTTTCAGCCTTGAACATGGGAATGAAATCCTTGTAACCGAATTCCTTTTGGTCTCCATAGGTCTTTTTGTGGTGGAGATAGGTGTCGGTCGGCCCGTCGCCCAAATGAGTGAGCTGGGCGGAAAAGTTGGCCGTATCCATATACATCTGTCGCGGGTACCATTCCGAACCATAAGCGGGAACGGCATAGGCGCCCCAATGGATAAAAATACCGAATTTGCTGTCATTGAACCATTCGGGATCGGCATAGTTTTCTTCGATGGATTCCCAATTCGGTTCAAATACGGCAACGGAATCCTTTTGTGTATCCTGCGCCGTGTTCTTTTCGGTTTTGGAACCACAGGAAACAAATAGCAGACCGGTTACGAGAACCACTAAAAATCGTTTAAAAAAGGTCATTTGATTTCTTTAATTAGGTTAATATAAGGCAATATGGTTCATAAATATCCCGCTAAATTGTAGTTTTTTATTGGGGACAAAAGCACCCTACGTTTCAATTAGTGCAACATATGGTTATTTCCGTGACTATTTAGGAAAAGCTACTAGACAATAGCTGTACAGTGCTATTAAATATAATATTTTTGCCTAACTACAGGGATGACGTATGCCTTTTTTGATAGACCAATGGCGAACAGCCGTTCAATCTTTTGAATTGACGATAGAAGAAGGGAAGACTCTCATACCCGCAGGCAAATCCTATTTGGGAAACGGAACGATCGGTGTCCAAAAGCATCCTTACGGAGATGTTGATGCGGTATTCGTTCAAAAAGACAAAAAATGAGCGGCCCATCATTTTGCCGAAGAACCTGGAAAAGGATTGTTCCGACATACTGACCAAACCCGCCACTTCCGCCAAATAGATCTTGCGATCGAAATTCGTTTCCACAAAGCTATGTACCGTGGCCATGCGGGTGCCGAATTTGGAAGGCATATCATCCATAAAACTGGACTCCGAAAGGGTCCGATATTCGCATTTTGCCAATTCCGTCAACACCGTCAACAACTTAATGTAAAGGTCGTGCCCTTTCGATAGAGGCAGTTTTCGTATGGCGCCGATTAAGGGTGCCGTATCCTTTTTATCGAATAAGATGCCCTTCGAGGCCGTTTGTAACATGTCGAAGACGGGGGTCAGTTCGGGCACCTTCGCAAATATCTCCCTGTTCCAGTGCACCACTATCGATTTTGAGCTTTGACCTTGTCGTACGTGGTTTTTCCAGCAATGGGGCAGATTCGACCGTAACAATGTCAGCTCGCCCGGTTCGTAAGGGCCTACATAATCGCCGATAAACTTTGTTCCTACGCTTTTTTCGATATAGGTGAGTTCGTGCTGCGGATGAAAATGCCAAGGTGTTTCAAAATTCGTCTCGGCATACGTGAATCCGGAAATGGTCCGTTGCCGGGTCACATGTATAGGTTCTAAAATTGGCTTCATATCCTATTCAAGGCTTAAAAAGCTAAAATAATTAATTTTTAAACAGAATAGTGTACTTATTGGTTAAAAAAGGATATGTATGTTGTTGTTTTTATTCCAATTTTTGCAGCGCAGGAAAATCCAAAACAATCATAACGTCCATTTAAGCGGAACAACATGAAGAAAAGTGAACTTCCCGACCCTTTCGGCGATGCACGATCGGAGAAGGGCTACGGCGAAATAAACGACCAAAATGATCCGGTGACGATGCTCTTAAGGCATAAGGATGTACGAAAATCGGCACACAATTATAAAAACTTTACCTCCGAGGCGGTGCCCGGTCGTATTGTGGTGCCTTCGGAAGTCAACATCCGTGAAACACGGCAAATTCCCTTTGAAGTAGACCCTCCCGTACATGGCGCATATAGGGCCATAGTCGAGCCTTGGTTCAAACGTCCGTTACAACCGGAGTACCAAGAAAAATTGACGGCACAGATTTCTGCCAACATTGCCGAAGTTTTGCAAAAAGGTACAGTAGAAGTGGTCGAGGGGTTTGCCCTGCCCTTGCAATCAAAGGCCTTGACGCTGCTGCTTAATACGCCGTTCGCTGAATCCAAAACTTGGATTTCTTGGGGTACGCATGTTTTTCGTAGCGAGGGCGAAGCACTTGATGGGGATAAGGCCAATATTCTTTATAAGTATATCGATGCACAGATAGACCGTGCCAGCGAAAATCCCGGCGACGATATGTATTCCGTTTTACTGGCTTCTGAATTTGAAGGTAGACAACTGACAAAAGAGGAGGTTAAGGGTGTAATGGTGCTGACCTTTGCGGGCGGACGCGATACCGTAATCAATGCCGTTACGAATTCCATTGCGTATTTGGCGGAACATCCCGAAGCCTTGGAACGTTTCCGCAAGGATCCCGAAATTATAGGAAAGGCCGTGGAAGAATTCATCCGTTACTTCTCGCCCTTGACGCAGATGGGCCGGGTAGTGACCGAAGACACGCAAGTGTGCGAACATGCATTAAAAGCAGATAGTCGCATTTCCCTTTGCTGGGCTTCCGCTAACCGCGATGCCGGGGTGTTCGAAAATCCAAATGAAATTGTGCTCGACCGTAAGATGAATCCCCATGTGGGCTTCGGCTTCAGTCATCATAACTGCTTGGGTGCAACGCATGCCCGCCAGATCCTAAAAATACTTTTGCAAACGCTAGCCGAGAAAGTCGGTTCGATGGAAATTCTAGATTATAAAGAAAATATCGAAGATTTGGGTGAATTCAAACGTAAAGTAGGGTACGACCAAATCGAGGTGAAATTTAACAAATTGTAAAACAATACAAAACAATATGGCCAAGATTACATTTATCACACAAGAAGGCGAAACGATAACCGCGGAGGCCGATTCAGGTTCCGTAATGGAGCTTGGGGTCAATAACAACGTCAAGGGCATTGACGGCGATTGCGGCGGGGTCTGTTCCTGTGCGACCTGCCACATTCACGTGGCACCCGATGATATGGACAAGACCGGCGAGGCCGGCGAAATCGAAAAAGATATGTTGGAACTTGACGATAATGCCAACGAATACAGCCGATTGGGCTGCCAGATTCCGATCAGCGATGCTCTTGACGGCATTGTACTGAAGGTCGCCAACTAGAATCTAGAATCCCATGTCAGAAAACCCAACCAAAGATAAAGTCTGCATCGTCATCGGGGCCAGCCACGCCGGCGTAAATTTTGCGTTTGCGCTACGTAGGGAAGGCTGGGAAGGCGAAATTATTCTCTTTGATTCAGATCCGGAACTGCCCTATCATCGCCCACCGCTTTCCAAGGCCTACTTGACCGGCGATGACGGTATCGAAAAAAATCTTTTGAAACCGGCGACCAGTTATGAGAAGGAGAACATCCAACTGCATCTTGGCCGCAGCGTAACGGCTATCGACAGAGCGAATAAAAAGATTGTTCTGGATAATGGACAGGCACTTAATTATGATAAACTGGTGTTGGCTACAGGAGCGCGTCCTATCGTTCCGCCAATTCCAGGCCTTAATACTGCGGCCAAGGTTTTTCCGATGCGCACAGCGGAAGATGCGAATGCCATCCGCAGTGCGGTAACGGCTGTAGATCGCAAGAAAATTGTTGTTATAGGTGGGGGCTATATCGGTTTGGAAACCGCGGCATCCCTAAAAAAATTAGGTGCCGATGTCACTGTACTGGAACGGGAAGACCGGGTGTTGGCCCGTGTTACGGCACCCGAAATGTCGGCCTACTTTCAAGAACTCCACGCCAAGAATGACGTCGCGATTTTTTCCAAAAAAAATGTAGTGTCCGTAGAAAATACTGGTGGGCACAATAAAATCTTATGTTCCGATGGCAGCAAATACGAGGCGGACATTATTGTAATTGGTGTAGGCATCCATGTAAATACCGAACTGGCCGAAAAAGCGGGACTGACCGTGGAGAACGGTATTCGGGTAGATGCCTGCGCCCGCACGAACGACGATGCCATTTACGCTATTGGTGATTGCACCTTTCATTACAATCCGCATTACGGGCGTTTTGTGCGGCTTGAATCCGTACAGAATGCGGTCGATCAGGCCAAAGTAGCGGCCGCCGCCATCTGTGGAAAAAACCCTATTTACGATGCCGTTCCCTGGTTTTGGTCCGATCAATACGATATCAAACTGCAAATGGTGGGACTTTCCGAGGGATATGATCAGGTCGTGGTCCGTAAAGAATTGGATAAGGACAATTGCTTCTCAACCTGGTATTTTAAAAAGGATACCCTGTTGGCAGTAGATGCGGTAAATAATGCCAAAGCCTATGTGTATGGCACGAAATTTATCAAAGACGGACAAAAATTGGATGTAGCCAAATTGGCCAACCCCTTGACGGAATTCAAGCCGTTGAATCTTTTGGCCGAGTAGATGTTAATATATAATAATCATGTCAATACGTTCAAAAAGTGCAGTAGCAAAAGGCGATGGTAGCTTTATTATCGACCATGTAACTATTTCCGATCCACAACCGGACGAGGTTCTGGTCAAAATGAAAGCCGCCGGACTTTGCCATACCGATCACGATTCCCTTTCTTGGGGCAAACCGATCGTTATGGGCCACGAAGGTGCGGGAGTCATCGAAAAAGTAGGCAACGGCATAGCACACCTTAAAAAAGGAGACCAAGTCATCCTCAATTGGGCAACACCCTGTATGACGTGTTTTCAATGTCAAGAGGGCAACCAACATATTTGCGAGAACAACTCCCCCGTGGTAGCCGGTGCTAATGGACATACGCCCGGGCACGCCAATCTAGAAAGTTCGCAGTGGCAGGGAAAATCCATCGAACGCTCCTTTAATCTCGGTACGTTGAGCGAATATGCCTTAGTAAAGGAATCCGCCGTAGTCAAGGTCGAGGAAAAAGACCTGAATTTTTCGGCCGCCAGCATCATCAGTTGCGGCGTTATGACGGGTTACGGGTCCGTCGTAAATTCCGCAAAGGTCGCGGCAGGTAGTTCGGTAACGGTACTGGGCTGTGGAGGCGTGGGGCTCAATGTGATACAGGCCGCCAGGCTGTCCGGTGCGGGCATGATCATTGCCGTCGATATCAATAAAAATAAGCTTGAACTGGCCAAGCAATTCGGTGCTACGCATACGGTTGTGGCCGATAAACAAGATAAAGGTCTGGAAGAGGCCGCCAAAAAAGTCAGAACGCTCTGCCAGGGCCGGGGTTCCGATTATGCTTTCGAGTGCACGGCAATTCCCGCATTGGGTGCGGCACCATTGGCGATGATTCGCAATGCCGGCACGGCCGTTCAGGTAAGTGGCATCGAGGAAGAGATCACGATTGATATGCGGTTGTTCGAATGGGATAAGGTGTATATCAATCCGCTGTACGGTAAATGTCGCCCGCAAATCGATTTCCCCAAACTAATGCGTCTCTATAAAAAAGGGAATCTACAATTAGATGAAATGATAACCCGTGAATATCGGCTTGAAAATCTGCAGCAGGCCTTCGATGATATGTTGGATGGAAAAAACGCCAAGGGTGTCATTGTATTTGATTAATTTTCGGCATGTTCAGAACCACAGAAATATCCGATCCAGCGTTCGAAAGCGGAAATCTTCGCTTTATTACCGTAAAAACACCGAATTTAAAAGGCAGGGGCGATATCTGTATTTTTGTTCCCCCTATGGATAATCTAAAGGATATTCCACTAGTGGTATTACTGCACGGCGTTTACGGAAGCGCCTGGGCCTGGTCGCAGAAAGCGGGCGTACATATCACGGCTTTGCAAATGATCGAAAAGGGCGAGATTCCCCCCATGGCCATTACGATGCCTTCAGACGGACTTTGGGGCGATGGCTCCGGATACGTGCCGCATGACGGCCATAATTTTGAAAAATGGATCGCGGAGGATGTCCCCGCTGCTGTCATCGAAAATATTCCGTGCGTAAGCGAAAAATCGGAAAGATTTATTTCCGGATTGTCCATGGGTGGTTTCGGGGCCTTACGGTTAGGCATCAAATATGCCGAAAAGTTTACCGCGATTTCCGCGCATTCCGCTATTACCGATCTTACACAGATGCCCCTGTTCGTCGAGGAACCTTTGGATGGATATCTTCAAGAGGATGAAAGCGAGAATTCCGTTTGGGGGATGATAGAAAAAAATAGAGCCCGTCTACCCAAACTTCGGTTCGACTGTGGTAGGGAAGATCAATTGATCGAATACAATAGAACCCTGCACCAACAGTTGTCTGATGCCGGTATCGATCACCTGTACGAAGAATTTCGGGGCGGTCATGAATGGCCGTATTGGGAAGAGCATATTAAGGACACCCTGTTATTTTTCGCCGATTGCCGTTAAAACTATCGCTCCTATTCCGGTTGACACATCGTATTTTGGGTGGATAATAGCGAAAAATGCGTCGATATCCCGAAAAAGGATATATTTACTCATACTATCGAAGTAGTCCGCCCGTAAATTATGGAAACAAGAAAACGTGCATATTGGTTATTGCTCTTGGTCATTTTCCTGTTTTCGGGATGCCGATCGGGACAAGAACCCGAATTCCTGTTCCGGGCAGGCCTTTTGGTCAACGAAAACCACACTTGGTTCAAGGCTTTTGCCCATTTTGGCGAAACCTTGGAAAAGCGTTCCAAGGGGAGGATGAAATTGGAAATATATCCCTCCGAGCAACTGGCGAAGGAGGCCGAGGCCATTCGCCTGATCCAGTCCGAAGTCATTGACATGACCGTAACGGGTTCCATACTCAGTAACTGGACCGAAGTTTTGGCCTTCTGCGAACTGCCTTTTCTATTAAAGGATTCTACCGACATGAAACGCCTAATCGACGGACCCATCGGAAAGCGAATGGAAGAAGAAATGCGCCTCGTTACCGGATTAAGGCCCTTGTGCTATTTTCAAAGGGGCGAACGCCATTTGACTTCCAACCGACCTATACGGCATCCCGATGATTTAAAGGGACTCATTGTAAGGGTGCCCAACGTACCTTCGTTTGTGACTGCCTGGAACGCCTTGGGAGCCAAACCCACCCCAATGGCATTTTCCGAGATTTTTACCTCTTTGCAGCAAGGTACCATCGAAGCACAGGAAAATCCAATGGCCATGATCAAAAATGCCGGTTTTTCCGAGGTACAGGACTATGTTAACCTAACGGGGCATGTGGTAAGCTGGGGCTATCCTGTGCTGGGCGAAAAACAATTCCAGAAACTTCCCGAAGACCTTAAAAAAATTGTACTCGAAGCTGGGGCGGAGATGCAGGTCTATGAACATCGCCTCTTTATCGAAAACGAGAAATTGGTGGCGGAAGAACTAAAGGACGAGGGCATGGAGTTTATCGAGGTCGATAAGGAAGCATTCATCAAAAACGCCGAACCGGTCATATATAACAGTCTATCCCCCGAGATGAAAGCGGTCTACGAACAGCTAAAATCGGAAATGGAATGAGTACCTCCAAAACTATAGGGCGCGTACTCAAGATAGGCACACTTTGGTGTACCTTGGGGTTGATCGGTACAGTGCTGCTTCAAATCTATGCCCGTTTTTTTATGGACAGTGCTCCTTCCTGGACTGAAGAAGCTTCCCGATTATTTTTTATTTATGCCGTTTCATTTGCCTCGGGGCTGGCGGTAAAAACCAGGTATTACGTCCATCTTGATACATTCTATAATTCTTTTGGTACACGCCTGAAAAAAAAACTGACCCTTATTATACCGATAATCAACTTCATACTCTTTGGCATTCTGACCGCTTATTCGATCGAATCCGTTATGCTTGGTATTTCCGAGAAATCACCGAGTTTGGGCTTTAGTATGGCCTTTGCCTTTTGTAGTATTACCGTTATGGGGCTATCCGTTTGTTTTTATACCTATAAAGAAATCCTTAGAGCCATTAAAAACAGGGAAGGATGATCTGGATATTAATCGTCGTATTTATTGCCTGTCTGGTCTTGCGGTTTCCCATTGCCTTTTCCTTGGGTATTTCCTGTTTGGGATATCTTCTTGTCAAGGGAATTCCCCTTATCGTGGTTCCCATGAAAATGTATTCAGGCATAGACGTGTTCGTGCTCTTGAGCATTCCCGGTTTTATCATTGCGGGCAACCTGATGAACCAAGGCGGTCTTACCGAGAAGATCATCGCCTTTTGTAACCACTTGCTGGGGCATATCCGCGGCGGACTCTCTTTGGTGAACATCGGCGCCTCGATGCTGTTTGCCGGAATTTCGGGCACCGCAATCTCCGATACGGCCAGCCTGGGATCCATCCTGATACCCGCTATGAAGAAGGAAGGCTATGATGCGGAGTTTGCCTGTGCCATAACGGCATCCTCTTCTACGGTAGGCCCCATTATTCCCCCAAGCGTCCCCTTGATTATCGTTGCAACGCTAAGCGGCCTCTCCGTAGGAAAACTGTTTTTGGCGGGTGCCATACCCGGACTGTTATTGGGAATGGGCATGATGTTCGTCGCCTATTTCATCGCAAAAAAGAAAAATTATCCCAAACATGCCCGAAGTAGTTTTGGGGAAGTGGCCAAGGGTTTTGTGGACACCTTTTGGTCGCTTTTGATGACCTTTATCATTCTCTTCGGGATCATAGGAGGAATATTTACACCGACCGAGGCCTCTATCATCGCCATACTCTACGCATTGGTCATTGGCCGATTTGTGTACAAAAAGCTCAATTTCAAGAATGTGCAGATCGTTCTGTTAGACTCCATGAAAACATCCGCTTCCCTTATGGTGTTAGTGGGCTTTGCAAATCTCTTCGGATGGATCTTGATTACCGAACAAATACCACAATCCATATCCAGCGGCATTCTAGGGTTTACCGACAACAAATACATGGTGCTATTGTTAATCAATCTATTGCTGATTGTTGTAGGCACGTTCATGGAGACTATCGCGGCCCTGCTTATTCTTTTTCCCATCCTGCTCAAGGTGGCCCTATCGGTCGACGTGGACCCCATCCATTTTTCCGTAATCGCCGTATTGAACCTTATCATTGGACTTACCACTCCGCCTGTGGGCGTTTGTCTTTTTGTAGCATCCAGTATCGGCAAGGTTTCCATTGGCAAGGTCAGCAAGGCCGGTTTTCCGTTCTTACTAGTCAGCTTGGCGGTCTTGGTGCTGGTCACGCTTTTTCCCGTTATTTCGCTTTTCCTCCCGGGATTGTTCATGGAGTAAGGGCATCTTTAAAATAGCTTCGGCACCAATCCGAAGCTTAGTGCTAAATTGGTTTTTGCCCTCTTTAAACCGGGTTGATTGGCCGTCGATGATGAGGATCTTCGTAATTTTTTTCAATGGATTCCCAATTGGGCTCAAAAACCTCTTCGGAATCGATTGTACTGACTTGCGCCATTCGCTTTTTATTTTGGTCGCCACACGAAATTAGGATGATGGTTGCTAAACACAAAACAGTGAACTGTCTAAAATTCATTTTAAGATTTTTAAGATTGCATTTTTACAGTCATAATTAAGTGGTTTCTAACTTTGATATTGAGGCCGCTTGATTCCTGTTTTTTTTCAAAAGCCTGCTGAACGAATGTTTAAATTACTATTACTAATGGTTATTGTAAGAAAATAACTTGGATTTTAGTTAGAGTAGTTCAGTCAACCTATTTAAGATTATTGTATAGTGCTGATGCGTTTAGATATTAAAATCAATTCTCAATAAGGAATTGGTATATTATTCATTTTTTAAAATAATCATAATCAAGTGGTTGCAAAACTCAATGAATTTCTAAACGTATTTAGAAAACAAATGTCAATTCAAATCAAAAAATAGACAAACGCCTTGTAGATACAGTATCCATTGGGTTTTAACCGATTGAGAACTTTTAAGCGCATCACTACTAATAGAACATATAATTCACAATCTTAAAAAGGCATCTCTAACAACTAAAATTTGAAAATGAAAAAGTTTACTTTTACCCACATTTGTCTTTTGTTCGCCTGCACCATTTCGGCCCAAGAAAAGCCGGATAGGCTGAGCCAGTCGAAGCCAAATATCATCTGGTTAATGGCCGAAGATATAAGCCTTGATCTCGAATGTTATGGAATGAAAGC
>RCMY010004581.1_pt1 | contig 11932 bp, 12 predicted proteins | sample 2041341 | NCBI WGS metagenome assembly RCMY01 (sample SAMN09708234, study PRJNA481090) | Marine sediment metagenome, whole genome shotgun sequencing project.
TATCCTACGGTACCCTACTGGAATCCGGATAGTTTTTCAGGTAAAAAATGGGAAGCTAGCGTGGTTCGGAGTTTTGCTGAAAGCAACGCATCCGAAGGTATCAGCCTTTACATTCATCTTCCATTTTGTGAAAGTTTATGTACGTTCTGCGGATGTCATAAACGCATTACTAAAAAGCACACGGTAGAAGCGCCTTATATCGACTCCGTTTTAAAGGAATGGAAACTGTATTGCGACCTATTTCCGGATAGACCTCGAATAAAGGAAATGCACCTGGGCGGTGGAACACCTACGTTTTTCTCCCCTGAACATCTTCAACGCTTGATCAATGGAATTTTCAGGAAGGCCGATAGGGCCGAAGATTACGAATTCAGTTTTGAGGGCCATCCGAACAATACGACCCGCGAACATCTGCAGGCGCTTTACGATGTTGGTTTTCGAAGGGTAAGCTACGGGGTGCAAGATTATAATGAAACGGTACAGAAGGCCATCCATAGAATACAGCCTTTTGAAAACGTAAAGCGAGCTACGGAAACAGCCCGTGAAATCGGGTATACGTCCGTAGGTCACGATATAATTTTCGGACTGCCGCATCAGACTTTGCAGCATGTGGAGGAAACCATCGCGAAGACCAAGCAACTGATGCCGGACCGCCTCGCGTTTTATAGCTATGCACACGTGCCATGGCTTAAAGGCAATGGCCAAAGGGGCTATAAAGACGAAGATGTTCCCAAGGGGGAAGAAAAACGGATACAGTACGAAGAAGGCAAAAAATTATTGTCGCAGTCGGGATATGAAGAGATAGGGATGGACCATTTTGCACTAGTTTCCGATAGTTTGTATACAGCGATGGAGACAGGTCGATTACATCGGAATTTTATGGGTTATACGGCATCGAAGACCCAATTGATGGTAGGTCTCGGAGCATCTAGTATCAGCGATTGCTGGTACGGTTTTGCCCAGAACGCAAAAAGTATCGAAGAATATACGCACTTGGTAAACCATGATATTGTTCCGATCTACCGCGGTCACATCTTGACCGATGAAGACCAAATTGTTAGAAAGCATATTTTGAACCTAATGTGCCGTTTAGAGACTTCTTGGGAAGATAGCACTATGTTTTTTGAAGACCTTCCCCGGATTATCAGGGAGCTTCACGAAATGGAATCCGACGGGCTCTTGGAAATCGGCATGCACGAAATTAAAGTAACCGAAAAGGGAAGGCCGTTCGTACGAAACATATGTATGGCTTTTGATGTGCTATTACACCGGAAAGCACCGGAAACACGATTGTTTTCGATGACGGTTTAAATAAAGTTTATGGGTTTAGGAGTTTACGGTCTCAGAACTCCAGTTTACCCAACCAGCACAGTCCTCAAGATGGTTCCCATCTTTATTTTGGGCAACATAGTTAACATTTAAAAAAGCATCATCATGAAAAAAATAATAGTACCGGTAGATTTTTCGCCACAGTCTGAATATGCACTGAAAACGGCAGCTTCATTAGCCTTGAAACACAATGCCGAAATTTTGGTCGTACACATGTTGGAGCTTAACCGCAGCTTGAACTCCACACCCGAAGTTGTCAATCAAGAATACGCCGTATTCTTGATAAAATCGGCCGAAAAACAACTCAGCGAGTTTTTAGACAAACCCTATTTAAAAGGTGTCAAGGTAACCCCGATTATCAAACATTATAAAGTGTTCAGCGAGTTGAATGAAATAGCCGAGAAACACGATGCGGATATGGTGGTCATGGGCTCCCATGGAAGTGAGGGTCTCAAGGAAATATTCGTGGGCTCGAACGCAGAAAAAGTGGTACGCCATTCCGAAATCCCTGTTTTGGTGGTCAAGAACGATTATCCCGATTTTAAGATCGATCGACTGGTTTTCGCATCGGATTTTAAACTAAAAGGAGTAAAGGCCTTCGAAAAAGCAAGGGCGTTCGCCGAACTGGTTTCCGCCGAACTGGATCTGGTATATATCAATACACCATATAGCGATTTTTTAAGTACTGATGATGCCTATGCGCGCATCAACAAATTCTTGGCAAAGGCGAACCTCGTCGACCAGGTCGAGATTTTTAACGATTACAGTGTAGAAATGGGTATTTTGAACTATTGCAAAACCAACGCGGCCGATGCCATTGCTATTTCCACGCACGGACGAAAAGGACTGTCCCATTTCTTCAGTGGAAGTATTGGGGAGGATGTTACGAACCGCGCTAAAATTCCGGTCGTTACCTTTAAGATAGGGTAGTTGGTCTGGGTAATTTTTAGAATCAAGGGGAATCTTTCAAAAGAAGGAATCCCTTTTTTTGGATGCTAGTCTCCCAACATGATAGATATCATATTTTTGCAATGGTCTACAATTTACTTTTGCCCCATGAAGCAGTTCATAATTTTGTTCGTTGCCATGCTAATGCTGGTCAAGCCACTTTGGCCGGTAGCGGAATATATTGTGAACTATGACTATATCGTCAATGTGCTTTGCGAGAATAAAGATAGGCCGGAGATGCACTGCGATGGTAAATGTTATCTGGCCGAACAATTGGCCAAGGAATCGGAAAAGAACGATAAAAATCCGTTCGGCGAAAACCGGACCAATACCGAAATACAGCCGATGGTATTTTTTGAGCCTTCTAATCCAATGAGTTTAGAAATCGATTTCCTTAGCTTGGCTTCCGATAATTTCAAGACTTCCCAAGTGTTTATCGCGACACTTTTTACCTCTGATATTTCCCATCCACCCGAAATGGCCTGATGCCACCCCGTTCTGCTCCGAATATTGTATCGGATAGGACTTTTGTGCCGATTTTTCATTGGATGGATGTTCCGTCCTGAACTGTCGCGTACCCTTGAGATTTTTAAATCAGGTTAAATCACATTAGATGAAAATTAAAATAATGGGCGCGCCGCATCTTAGGATGCTGGCCGGGCCGGGACGATCGTCCTATTTTTTTGGAATGCTCTGCTGCCTTTTTTTGGCGACGCATGGTCATGCCCAAGAACGGAAAGTGGAAATAGAACAAGATTCCGTTTTACCTATCGATTTGTCGGAGGTCATCGTTATCTCTTCCTATAAGAAATATTTGGAGCACAATGCGCATCCGAAACCGCTCTCGACCTTGGATGAGTATTTAGAGGCCTCGCAAAAGGTAAACATGATCAAGCGCGGCGCCTATGCCTGGGAGCCGGTCTTGAACGATATGTCGTCCGAAAGGCTGGCCATTACTATCGACGGCATGCGTATTTTCGGGGCCTGTACCGATAAAATGGATCCCATCACTTCGTATGTTGATGTGTCCAACTTGTCCGAGGCACACGTATCCAGTGGACAGCAAGGTGCCGAACACGGGTATACCATCGGTGGGGCCATTGACCTAAAGGTCGAAAAAAGTAATTTCAGGCCGACAGACTGGGAAGGTTCGTTCGAAATGGGCGGCGAATCGGGCAACAATGCGCAGATTATCGGCGGCGAACTCAATTATTCCGACAAGCGGTTTTATGTCGATACGGACGTCATTTATAGAAAGGCCGAAAACTATTCCGCCGGTGGGGGCGAGGAAGTCCCTTTTTCCCAGTTCGAAAAGTACAATGTTTCGGCGAATGCAGGCTATAGGTTCAGCGATGATCAAAAGTTGTCCGCCAGCATTATTTTTGATGAGGCGCGAGATGTCGGCTATCCCGCTTTGCCCATGGATGTTTCGTTGGCAAGGGCCTTTATCGGTTCGGTAAGCTGGCTCCAAAATAATTTTTTTGGGGGATTCACGGATTGGGAAACCAAGCTCTATGCCAATACGATCACTCACATCATGGATGATACCCAACGTCCCGACGTTCCCATACACATGGATATGCCCGGATGGAGCGATACCTACGGCTATTTTTCACAGACCAAGTGGAAAAACGAAAGGCATAAGGTCTTGTTGAAGTTAGATGGGTATTACAACCGCTCCCTCGCCGAGATGACCATGTACCCGAACAACCCCAATGAAAATGAGATGTTCATGCTCACCTGGCCCGATGTACGCACCCTGAATTCCGGGTTCTATGTCGAGGATGTCATTCAACTCAAAAAAAGTTCGATAAAACTCGCCACCCGATTGACCCTGCAAAATTTCAACGTCGCCGACGAATTTGGACGGAACAGTTTACGGATTTTTTATCCCGAAATGGAACAGCGCCAAACACGGTTCTTAAAGAGCGTTTCAGCACAGTACCATACGAATTTGAAGGCATGGCATTTCAATGGCGGACTATCCTATGGGGATCGTGCCCCTTCTGTTTCCGAGGGCTTTGGGTTTTACCTGTTCAACAGTTTTGATGGTCACGACTATATCGGCGATCCCGATCTGAAGAATGAAAAAGCCTTGGAGGGCAATGCCAAAATATCCTTTAAAGAAGAAGACTTTAGTATGGGGCTAGAGGGTAATTATTTCCGTATGACGGATTATATCATCGGAGAAATCGATCCGACCTTGAGCGTGATGACCATCGGTGCCGATGGCGTAAAGATGTACAAAAATATTGAAAACGCTGACCTGTACAATGTCACCTTAGATGCCGAATACAAAATTCTTCCCGCATTGAAATGGTCGGGCGTCGTCTCGTACCATCGCGGTACGGACCAAAACGGGCGCAATCTCCCGTTTATAAGTCCCTTTGCTTATGGCTCTAATCTGCAATATACCCACAAGACCTTCACGGGTGCGCTGGCGATGCGGGGTGCGGGGAAACAGGTCAATTTCAATCCCGAATTCGGGGAAGACGAGACCGAAGCCTACACGGTCTTTTCGTTGTCCTTGGGTAAACAATTTTCCCTTGGGATGGATGAGCTGTACGTGAAATTGGGTGTTGAAAATATTTTCGACGAATACTATTCCACCTATTCGGATTGGAAGAACATTCCGCGAATGGGAAGGAATTTTTTTGCTACGGTTTCGTATGCTATTAACTAACAAATCAATAAACAGAATCCCGCCTTTTAGGGAATGATACATAAAAATAATTAATCATGAAAAAAATAAAATATCTATTCGCAACACTAGCCCTAACAGCAGCCATTACCTCGTGTTCAAACGACGATGAAGATCCGCTTGTAGTGGAAGAAAATCCCTTGGCCGATTATAATAGGCTTACGAGCTTGACCGCCAATGGCCATGATATCGAAGTATATTCGGAACAAGATGAATTTACCATTGGGTATAACGAACTCTTCATCCGAATAAAAGATGCGGCAACCGATAGCTATATTAAAGGTGCCGAGATTACGTGGATGCCCGTGATGCACATGACCGATAAGATGCACTCCTGCCCGAAATCTGCCATTGCCAAGACCAAAGATGCCTCCGTCTACAGTGGATTCATTATTTATCAGATGCCCGGCAACGTTGATGAGTATTGGGAGCTTGGCTTGGAATATACGGTAAACGGACAGACCTTCAACGCCACGGAACGTATTGAGGTCAAAGCCCCCACCGATGGAAAAAAAACAATCAATACGTTTATGGGAAGCGACAATTCCCGGTATATCGTTGCCATGATGCCGTTCAATCCTGAGGTAAAGATCAACGATTTTTCGGCGATGGTCTTCAAGATGGAAGATATGATGAGTTTTCCCGTAGTGGAAAACTACAAAATCGTCATCGATCCAAGAATGCCCGGGATGGGCAACCACAGTTCCCCGAACAATGTCGATTTAATGTTCGATGCCACTTCTAAAATGTATAAGGGAAAATTGTCGCTGACCATGACCGGCTATTGGAAAGTAAACCTACAATTGATGAACGCTACGGATGAGGTTTTAAAAGGTGAGACCATTACCGAGGAAAACGAAAGCAGCAGTCTATTTTTTGAGATAGAATTTTAAAAGTTTTTTTGTAAAATGGCCATTTATTGAAAGACGGATAGTTTTTTTGTTATTAAAAGATACTTTTATCCGAAACATGACGAATATCATGTTTTCCCGTCCGCTTAGCGCATACTTTTGAGGCTTAATTTAAAATTAAATGAAAAGATGAATACAAAAATTAAAGCTGTTGCCGTAATTTTTTCCCTAATGCTCATGGCCTGTGGGGGAAAGGAGGAAAAGAAAAAGGAAGGTTTCAGTGTTGATCGTCAAAAGACGACCACCGAGAAACCTGCTGAAGCTACTGCCGAAACAGGAACACCGCCGTCGGAGAGGATTGCCCTCGACAATAAAGGTGTCGGTCCCATTACATCGGTCACTTTAGATGCCGAAATCGATCAGGCCTTGGCCAAAAAAGGCGAAGAGGTCTATAACCAAATGTGTCTGGCTTGCCATAAGGTCGGCAAAAAGTTTATCGGTCCTGCACCGAACGGAGTTTTGAAACGACGCAGTCCAGAATGGGTCATGAATATGATATTAAATCCAGAGGTTATGGTCAAGGAAGATCCTTTGGCGAAAGAGTTGCTAGCTGAATTCAATGGCGCACCTATGTCGAACCAAGGCCTTAGCGAAGACCAGGCTCGGAGTATTCTGGAATTTTTTAGAACCTTGGAATAGAAAAAGTCAAGAATCTAGAGCCAAGAATCTAGACAAAGTAATCTTAATCTCTTGTCTTTCCCGAAATTTCGGGGTGGGTGCTTGGCTCTTGATTTAAATCATCTAGTACTATAAAACTTATATTATGGAAACAACCAATTTAAAACTAATACTCGGTTCGTTTGTAATGCTGTTTTTAATCAGCAGCTGTAAAAATGAAACCAAGACTGACAACAACGCTGCTCCCGCAGCTACTACCGAAACAGGAACAACCCAAAAAACGGGACAGGCCTTTATCGAAGATGACGTCTCAACGCCCAATGTGCTGCAAATAGCCATCGGATCGCCCGACCACACCACCCTGGTTGCGGCGGTACAGGCGGCCGGACTTGAGAACTCCTTGGTAAATGCTGGTCCTTTAATGGTCTTTGCGCCTACCAATGCCGCTTTTGACGCCCTCCCGGCCGGTACCGTAGAAGACCTGCTCAAACCCGAGAATAAAGCTGCCTTGGCCAATATTTTGAAGTATCACGTAACGCCCGGCAACTACGACAAGGAATTTTTGAAGAAGTTCAAAAAAGTGGGGCAGGCCAATGGTCAAGATGCCATGGTCGAGGTCAAAGGCGATGATGTGTATGTAGGCGGAGCCAAAATAGTGGCCAGTATTCCTGCAGGCAACGGCATCGTGCACGTGATCGACAAGGTAATTCTACCGCCATCCGAGTAAAAAAATCAAAATAAATAGAAGTAACCATTAAATACACAAGATGAAAAAATATCGATATTATTTATTTGCGCTGTTAGGTTCAGCTCTTATGCTCTCTAGCTGCGGCAATCAGAATGGTAACGGGTCCAGCGCCCTCGCCAAGAACAATGCCGAAAAGGTATATGTGGCTCCAGGCGAACATGATGAATTCTACGCCTTTATGTCCGGCGGATATAGTGGTAACCTGACCGTTTACGGACTTCCTTCTGGACGAATGTTCAAGGAAATTCCGGTATTCTCGCAGTTCGCAACTTCAGGATACGGCTATTCCGAGGAAACCAAACCCATGTTGAACACCTCTTTCGGTTTTGTTCCATGGGACGATTCCCACCACCCTGATATTTCACAGACCGACGGGGTATTGGATGGCAGGTGGATCTTTATCAACGGTAACAACACGCCACGGATCGCCAGGATAAGCCTAACCACCTTCGAGACGGATGAGATTATCGAGATACCCAATAGTGCGGGTAACCACAGTTCTTCCTTTATCACAGAAAACACCGAATATGTGGTCGCGGGAACACGTTTTTCCGTACCCGTGCCCCAACGTGATATGCCCATCAACGAGTATAAGGGCAATTTTAAGGGTGCATTATCCTTTATAAGTGTCGATCAAGATACAGGTCATATGGATATTAAATTCCAGATTATGATGCCCGGTTTCAATTACGATCTATCCCATCCCGGAAGAGGCAAATCACATGGCTGGTTCTTTTTTACCACTTATAATACCGAGGAAGCAAATTCCCTTTTAGAGGTCAACGCCTCGCAGAACGACAAAGATTTCATTGCGGCTATCAACTGGAAAAAAGTCGAGGAGTACGTAAATAATGGTGGGGGTACGAAAATGCCCGCTAATTATGCCCATAATATTTATGATGAGGACACCCACACCGCTACTTCTACCATGAAAAAGGAAGTATTGACCGTAGATCCTACAAAAATACCTGGCGCCGTATACTTTTTGCCGACACCTAAGTCACCGCACGGTTGTGATGTTGACCCATCTGGAGAGTATATTATCGGTAACGGAAAATTATCCGCCGATTTAACCGTACACTCCTTTGACAAAATGATCGCAGCTATCGAAGGCAAAAAATTCGATGGCGAGGCGTACGGCATCCCCATTCTTAAATTTGAGGATGTATTGGCAGGCCAGGTCAAAAGTGGTGGCTTGGGTCCATTGCATACCGAGTTCGACGGTGAAGGCAATGCATACACTACTTTCTTTATCTCATCGGAGGTCGTACAATGGAAATTGGGTACTTGGGAAGTTATCGATAGAAAACCTACTTATTATTCCGTGGGGCATTTGATGATTCCCGGTGGAAACTCTAGAAAACCTTTTGGTAAATACGTCGTAGCCATGAACAAGATTACGAAAGACCGATATTTGCCCACCGGTCCTGAATTGGAGCACTCCGCCCAGTTGTACGATATTTCGGGGGATAAAATGGAGCTGATCTATGATTTCCCCACCCATGGCGAACCGCATTATGCAGCGGGAATACCTGCTGATATGATTGCGTCAAAATCGAAAAAGATTTACAGATTAGCGGATAATAAGCATCCTTATGCAGTAAAAACTCCTGCTGAGGCAAAGGTCGTTCGTGAAGGCAGTGATGTACATATCTATATGTCAACTATTCGAAGTCACTTTACCCCTGATAATATTGAAGGCATCAAAGTGGGGGATAAAGTCTATTTTCACGTGACGAACCACGAACAGGATTTCGACGTACCACACGGTTTTGCGATGATCGGTGCCAATAACTCCGAGCTATTGATTATGCCTGGGCAGACCAAGACTTTGCTTTGGGAGCCTAAACAAGTTGGCGTATGGCCGTTCTATTGTACCGATTTCTGCTCGGCCCTGCACCAAGAAATGCAAGGATATGTTAGGGTTTCCCCTGCTAATTCGAACGTCGAACTTAAATGGTCTTTGGGCGAATAGACCAACAATTTAAACATTCATTTTTTCAGACGAAAGCGGGCTGTGTTTTATGACCGGCCCGCTTTTTAACTATACTAATGTACCAACTACCTGACACATCGATGTTGATTTTAATCAAAAGATTCCTGCTATCCCTTCTATAGACTAGGGGCAGCGCGTGGGAATAATACAAATAACTACAAATGAAAAAGGCTAGTTTTTTAATGATTATCGGCCCTTTGTTACTATTGGGACTGTTTGCTTTTCCCTTATGGAACATTATGCTGGGCGCACCACAATATCCCGATCCCTTGGGCATGAACATCCATATCGATGGCATTCGAGGGGTAGAAGAGTTCGACATCCAGAATATAGACGGACTTAACCATTATATCGGTATGCGAACGATTCCCAAAGCTGAAGATATGTGGGAGTTTGAAGTATTTCCAACGGTTATTATCGCTATGGTAGCGCTCGGCGTTCTGATCGGTATATTGGGATTTTTGGGTAAGGTAAGTTACAAATGGTTTTTAGGCTGGTTCATTTTGATGTCCATCTTAGGTGTTCTGGGTATGTACGATTTTAACGCTTGGCTGATAGATTACGGTACGAATCTCGACCCGCATGCCATTATGAAGATTACCAATCTCGATGGCACGCCCATGAGTTATAAGCCACCATTATTAGGCCATGCAAAAATGTTGAATTTTGACGTTACCTCAATGCCGGCAACCGGAGGGTATATGATGTTTGTGGGGATGATGTTAACGGTCGTTGCATTTTATATAGGATGGAAGAGCCGAAAATCGAAAGAGAACAGGCCATCCGAAAATTTGGCGGCGGCATGAAAAAATACTTAATTCTCGTATTATTTCTAGCTTTGGTAGTATCTTGCAAGCCAAGCGCCGAACCCTTTGATTACGGATCTGATGTCTGTCATTATTGTAGTATGACCATCGTTGATCGACAACATGCGGCGCAGTTCGCTACCAAAAAGGGAAGGGTATACAAGTTCGATGCCATAGAGTGTATGATGAACCATGTACAGACCATCGATGCCGACGAAGTGGCCCTTTTTCGTGTCAATACCTATGGAAGCCCTGGTGAATTGTTCGATGCTGAGAAGGCCACCTATCTCATCAGTCCGGAAATTCCGAGTCCCATGGGCGAATTTCTGACCGCTTTCGAAAGCGCGGAAAATGCTGAAATGGCCAACCAGTCAAACGAAGGGGATTTATTTACATGGTTAGAACTAAAAGATCGATTTAAGAACAAGCAGTTATGAACGCAACCGATAACGAAGGATCGACGATAAAAACTATGGAAATATCGGAATGTCTGGAGCTGTTGGGTGAGAATTATATAGGCCGCTTGGGTTATATTTCTGGTAAAACGCCCCATATCAACCCGATAACCTATTTTTTCGACGCCGAAGATAAGTGTATACTGAGCTATTCCGCACCAGGATACAAAATCGAGGCCATGCAAAGACATAGGGCTGTCGCCTTTCAGGTCGATCAGATCCTTTCGATTCAAAGCTGGCGTTCGGTATTGGTGCAGGGCAACTTTGAAGAACTCGAGGGCAGTACGGCAAAGAAGTACTTACACCGGTTCGCGGAGGGCGTGCAGAAAACCATCGCGAAGAAAGAGGGTGATACTCCAAAATTCATACAGGATTTTTCAAGCCGCTTGCAAGGACGTAAAATTCCGATTGTATATCGCATACATATCACCGATATTACTGGAAAATTTAGGGAAGACTGAAATCAACTAATAGAGTACCGAAAATGTACACGATAAATTATGCCATTGCTTCCCAAGCCTCTGACAAGGGTAAACTCGAAAAATATTGGTTAAAGTCAAACGATAATCCAAAATTTTTGGTCATCCGATAATGATCTCATTTAAACTTTTTGTTTGTAACCGAGAAGTGCTGCTTTTGTGCTCTAATGAAGACTTTTTTGAGCAGTATAACCATAGCTACGATGGGGGAAAAACACAAAATAAGAGTGCAAAATGTAAAATTCGCAGATAAAAGAAATAGTCTAAACGAGTTCAATGGTAAACTTTCGCGCCTTCTTTTTTATTTCCATTCTTTTTATGGGTAATTTCCTTTATGCAAATACCATCACGGTCTGCACCGATTGCCCTATAAAATCCGTTAAGGAGGGGATTGAAAAGGCTGCCGATTTTGATACGGTTTTGATAAAAAAGGGAACTTACAAAGAATTCAATCTACTAATCGACAAGCCGTTGACGCTGTTGGGCGAGAACCACCCCATAATCGATGGTGGCGAACAAGGCGAAATCATCCGTATCGAATCGGATAATGTGACCGTTGACGGGCTCTTCATCATAAACGTGGGTACGAGTTACACCTCCGATTATGCTGCTATTCGCGTCGTAAGAAGTGAAAACTTCCTGATTCAGAACGTGGTGCTAGAAAAACTTTTCTTCGGAATTTATCTGGAAAAATCGAACAACGGCCGCGTGTACCATAACAAGATAATCGGCGATGCCGTTGACGAATACAACTCGGGGAACGGTATACAGCTCTGGTATTGTAAAAATGTAACCGTTGAACAGAATAGCGTTCAAAATGTACGTGATGGTATTTATTTAGAATTTTCCGACAATATTATCATCCATAAAAATACTAGTTCGAATAATCTTCGATACGGACTGCATTTTATGTTCTCGAACGATGACGTCTACACCGACAA
>RCMY010004582.1_pt1 | contig 11931 bp, 7 predicted proteins | sample 2041341 | NCBI WGS metagenome assembly RCMY01 (sample SAMN09708234, study PRJNA481090) | Marine sediment metagenome, whole genome shotgun sequencing project.
AGACGTTCAAAATCGATCCAACCGATCGACATGGCCTCGACGTCGGCTCGTCGACCGGCGGTTTCACCGATTGTCTCCTGCAATGCGGCGCTTCCTCGGTGGTTGCCGTCGATGTCGGAACAAACCAACTTCACGAACGCCTACGGTCCGACCCTCGGGTGGTCTCGAGGGAAAACCAGGACATTCGCACATTTTCTTTGGACACCTTTGTTTCCGAACCAGATCGACGTGATGGCTTCGGGATCGTGGTTGCAGATCTGTCGTTCATCTCCACACGTTCCCTCCTACCGGTCCTCCAACGACTGCTGCACGCCAAAGGTGACGCAATCGTTCTCGTGAAGCCGCAGTTCGAAGCGGGGCGCCAGGAAGTCAGCAAAGGCCGGGGAATCATTCGTGATCCGGCGATCTGGACGCGCGTCTTGCACGAGTTCATCGATGCTGCCGCAGACTGCGGCCTCATCGTTGTCGACGTCGCGATCTCGCCGATCACCGGTGGCAAGGGCAATGTCGAGTTTCTCGCACATGTTCGAACCGAGGACATACTTGACCGAAACATCGAGAGGAACAGCTGATGGCACGAATTGGTGTGGTGCTCCACGGTGCCGATGCCGAGGCACGACAGCAAGCTGGCGCACTGGCGGCTGACCTGGTGTCCAACGGCCACTCGGTGGTCGCCCCAGCCGAGGACTCCGATCGGATCGATGGCGTCGAGATCGTCGACCCCTCTGCGTTCGGCGACGGATTGGATCTGGCGGTGAGCCTCGGCGGCGACGGCACGATGCTTCGAACAGTGGCCCTTCTCAATGGCGCCGAAGTGAACATCCTCGGGGTGAACTTCGGCGATCTCGGCTATCTCACGGTGATCGAACCACACGAGCTCGATCAGGCGGTGCAACGATGCCTGACCGGCGAACACGACATCGAAGAACGAATGCTCGTCGCTGGAACGGTCGGAGGGGCGACGATGCACGCTCTGAACGACATCGTGGTCGAACGTGCGCCGGGTCACACCATCGTTCGAATTGGCGTCACCATCGATGGCAAACGGTTCACGTCATATCCCGCAGACGGGCTGATCGTCTCCACGCCGACCGGAAGCACCGCCTACGCCCTTTCCGCTCGTGGACCGATCGTCTTTCCCACCCACGCGGCATTACAAATCACGCCCGTATCGCCACACATGCTGTTCGATCGCAGTCTTGTTCTCGGGCCAGATTCGATCGTCGAACTGACGATCGAGGGTCATCACGCGGCTGTCGTGTCAGTGGACGGAATTACGATGGTTTCCATGGAACCCGAGGACACGATCACCTTCACCAGGTCGCCCCGAACTGCGCGCCTCGTCACGTTCGACATCCGAGACAACCTTGCCGTACTGAAATCCAAACTCGGCATCGCTGACCGCTGAATCTGAGAGAACACACCCGCCATGCTCGAAGAACTACGCATCCAGAACCTCGGAGTCATCGAGGAACTGTCGCTTTTGCTCCCGGCCGGCTCCATTGCCGTCACCGGCGAAACCGGCGCCGGAAAAACAATGGTCGTCGGTGCAATTCAGCTCCTCATGGGAGGACGCGCCGATCCCGACATGGTGCGGATCGGAGCCGCTGAGGCGGTGGTCGAAGGACGATTCGTCGACAGCGATGGCACCGAGATCGTGGCACGGCGAGTAATCCCGTCAGAAGGACGGTCGCGCGCGTATCTCGACGGCTCGCTCGCCACAGCGACGGTGCTCAGCGAGCAGATCGGCCCGATGATCGATCTCCACGGCCAACACGCACAACAGTCACTCTTGCGACCAGCGACACAACGTGACGCGCTCGACAGATTTGCTCGCATCGATCGGGGCCCGCTCCGAGACGCGAGGGCCAACGTTGCGGCGATCGACGCGGCTCTCGCAGACCTTGGCGGCGACACGACCGAACGAGCTCGTCAGATCGATCTCCTGCGTTATCAGCTCGACGAGGTCATCGATGCTGCACTCACGGACCCCGACGAAGATGCTGCGCTCCAAGAGACCGAAACCAGGCTCGCGACGGCATTCGATGACGAGATTGCCGCGGGCCAAGCGGCCGATCTGCTCGGAAGCGATGGCGCTGCAGCAGATGCTCTCGGTGAAGCAGCGTCGCTTCTGGCAACCTCGCCGGTTTTCGAAGGTGCCGCCACGCGGCTGCAGAACGTGCACGACGAGCTCGTCGATCTCGCGAGCGACCTGCGAACGATTCAAGAAAACACCGTCGACGACCCCGAAGCTCGCCTCGCCGTGCGCGAACGGCTGCAGATGCTGGTCGAACTTCGTCGAAAGTACGGGCCCACACTTCGTCACGTCATCGAATATGGCGACGAGCTTCAGGCTCGGCTGTCCCAACTCGAGTCTCATGACGTGCAGGTCCAGTCGCTCACCGAACGCCGCGCACAGGCAATCGACGACCTCGCGAAAATTTCCGAGAAGACACGAGCGCTTCGGGCGAGCGCCGCACAGCCGTTGGCACGGGCCGTCGAGGCCGAACTCAACAAACTCGCAATGCCACACGCCACCGTCGACGTCATGGTCGAGGGTGAGGCCGGCGACGACGTGTCGATCATGCTCGCTCCAAACCCCGGTTTGCCACTTCTCCCGGTTGGGAAGAATGCGTCGGGCGGTGAGTTGAGTCGCACGATGTTGGCACTGCGTCTCGTGCTCAGCGGTGGTCCACCGATCAAAGTGTTCGACGAGGTCGATGCCGGGATCGGCGGCGAAACCGCACGGTCGGTGGGCAACGCCCTCGCGTCGTTGGGTGCGTCGGGCCAAGTTTTTGTCGTCACCCATCTCGCACAGGTCGCCTCGTGCGCCGACACCCACGTCCTGATCGACAAGTCGACCGCAAAAGGTTCAACGTCATCGCAGGCTCGGGTGCTCGACGCCGACGAGCGTGTCACCGAGGTCGCACGAATGTTGTCCGGTTCGCCCGACAGCAACACCGCGCACGAACATGCCGAAGAATTGTTGGCCACGTCAGAACGAACAACGGCGTGACAATCAGCTTCGTCCCCGTCGGTTTCCACAATTCGTCCAACGACAGTGCACGCACGCGCCTGGCGCACTCGATAAGGTGATCTCCCGTGACCAAACATGTCTTCGTCACTGGTGGTGTCGCCAGTTCTCTCGGTAAAGGACTCACGGCTTCGGCGTTGGGTCGCGTACTCAAAGCACGTGGCCTTCGAGTCACGATGCAAAAGCTCGACCCGTACCTCAATGTCGATCCCGGGACAATGAACCCGTTCGAGCACGGTGAGGTGTTCGTCACCGACGACGGTGGCGAGACCGATCTCGATCTCGGACACTACGAACGGTTCATCGACGAGAGTCTGACGCGACGATCGAATGCGACGACCGGGTCGATCTATTCAGCGGTCATTGCCGCCGAGCGCCGTGGCGACTACCTCGGACGGACCGTGCAGGTCATTCCGCACATCACCGATGAGATCAAACACCGCATCCGCCAACTCACATCCGACGACATCGACGTGGTGATCACCGAGGTCGGCGGCACGGTTGGAGACATCGAGATTCTTCCGTTCCTCGAAGCGATTCGCCAGTTACGCCTCGACATCGGCCCCGAGAACGTCTTCTACCTGCACATCACGCTCGTGCCGTTCATCGGCCCCTCGGGCGAACAAAAGACCAAACCGACGCAACATTCGGTCACCGAGTTGCGGAGCCGAGGTATTCAACCCGACGCCATCGTGTGTCGAAGCGACGAACCGATCAGCGATGATCTCAAGCGCAAGATCTCCAGGCTCTGCGACGTGCCATTCGAGGGAGTCATGAATGCTGCAGACGCAGCGAGTCTCTATGAGATCCCTCTGGTCGTGCACGAGGAAGGCCTGGACTCGTTCATCTGCGACCACTTCCGAATCGACCCTCCCGAAGCTGACCTGACCGAATGGCGGGCGCTCGTCGATCGGGTGTTTTCGCCCGAACAGACGGTGCGGGTCGGCATCATCGGCAAGTACGTCAGCTTGATCGATGCGTATCTCTCGGTCGTCGAAGCACTCAACCACGCCGGTATCAAACACCACGTGAACGTCGAGATCGAGTGGATCCAAGCCGAAGATGTCGAAGGACTCCTCACCGACCGGCTTCGCAACCTCGATGGCATCGTGATTCCTGGCGGCTTCGGAGAACGTGGCGTCGAAGGCAAGATCGCCGCCGCCGGGTTTGCACGCGAGCGCGGCATTCCGTGCCTTGGACTGTGCCTCGGCTTGCAGGTCATGACCATCGAATACGCCCGCAACGCGCTCGGACTCGCCGGAGCCAACTCGCTCGAGTTCGACCCCCAGACCAAACATCCCGTGGTCAATCTGATGGAAGACCAGCGCAATGTCTCCGATATGGGCGGGACCATGCGCCTCGGCGCGTATGTTGCGCAACTCGCGCCTGGTTCCAAAGTTGCCGAGGCCTACGGTGAGGAGATCGTCTCCGAACGACATCGTCACCGATACGAGTTCAACTCCAAGTACCTCAGCCGTTTCGATGACGGCGATTTCTGGGCGAGTGGTGAGTCGCCAGACGGCCGCCTGGTCGAATTCATCGAGCTACGTTCGCATCCGTTCTGGGTCGCCACGCAAGCCCACCCGGAATTCAAGAGTCGCCCCAATCGCCCCGCTCCCCTCTTCAGCGCCTTCATCGAGGCCGTCGTCGAACGGCAGAATGGTCGCAACCCCCAGCTCCTGCGGATGGACGAATCCCACGCTCCCCAATCGTGACCGGATTTCGGGCACTCGACGAGGACCCGATCTATGACGGGTGGGTCATCACTGTCGTGAAGGGGCGCTTCGAGGCGCCCGATGGCAGTGTTTTCGAACGTGATGTGGTCCATCACCCAGGCGCCGTGGCGATCGTGCCGATCATCGATGGTGACGTGGTGCTGGTCAAGCAATATCGATCGGCGCTCGATGCGCACATGCTGGAGATCCCTGCGGGTCTGCGTGATGTGGCCGGTGAACCGTTGGTTGATACCGCCCGGCGCGAGCTGATTGAAGAGGTCGGTTTCACGGCGGGAACCCTCGAACTCCTCACCAGCGTTCACAACTCGGTCGGGTTCTGCGACGAACAGATTCACATCTTCCTCGGAACCGACCTGGCTGCGGCCGATCGCGAATTGACCGACAGCCCGGAAGAGCTCGAGATGGAGATTCTTCGTGTTCCGCTTCTCGAAGTTGAACAGATGATTCGGCGGGGCGAGATCACTGACGCGAAGACGGTGATCGGGGTCCTCGCGACACTTCGGCGCTGATGATGAAGCTCGACGCTCTACCGCCTGACGTCGAGGAGTACCTCACGCACTTGTCGATCGAGAAAGGCCGCGCTCCGAATACTCTGATCGCGTACCGCCGCGACCTGCGCCGGTATGTGGACTTTCTCGACGACACGTTGGTGACGAACGCATCTCCGGACAACGTCCGTCAGTTCTCCGAGGTGCTCAAGGCCAACGGTCTTGCACGGGCATCGGTGAATCGCACCGTCACCGCCGTACGCGGACTGCACCGGTACCTGTTCGCCGAAGGTGTGACGACCTCCGATCCCACTGCCGATCTCGAACCGGCACGGCTTCCCAAGGGTCTTCCCAAAGCGATCTCGGAAGCAGATGTCGTGCGTCTCATCGATGCTGTCGATGGAACTGATGTCTTGTCGGTTCGAGATCGAGCAATTCTCGAAGTTTTGTACGGCACGGGAATGCGCATCTCGGAATGTGTCGGGTTGTCCCTCGATGATGTCGATCTCGACGCAGCCCTCATTCGGGTGACGGGCAAAGGAAACAAACAACGACTGGTTCCCGTCGGTCGACTTGCCGAGGCCGCGCTCGTGCAGTGGCTCGCCCCGACCGGTCGGTTGCAAGTGGTTCCCGACACCTGGGCGACGCGCGATGCACAATCGGCAGTGTTCTTGAACCATCGAGGTGGACGGCTGTCGAGGCAGGGTATGTGGGGAGTCATCCGCAAGTACGGCCTGCAGGTTGGTCTCGCCAGTCGATTGTCCCCGCACGTGCTTCGGCACAGCTGTGCCACTCACATGCTCGACCACGGTGCCGACATCCGTACCGTGCAGGAACTCCTCGGACATGCGTCGATCTCGACCACTCAGCTCTACACGAAAGTCTCGACCGACCTGATGGTTCGGGCCTATGCCGCAGCCCATCCGCGCGCCTCGGGCCGTCCCGGAGCGCAACGATGAGTGCTGCACATCTGACCAAACGGTTCTTCGGCTCGTTGTGGCCCCTCGGACCATCGCCACGTGCCGATGCGTGGGCGGTCGAGCAACTCCTCGATGGCGAACGCGTGTTGTGGCGAAGAATGTCACGCCAGGATCGACGCCACTCGATCGGGGTCGCTCGACGGGTCGTCGACAACCTCGGCGACCGAACGACCCGGCCCGTGGTCGCTGCGGCACTCCTGCACGATGTGGGCAAAGTTGATGCCCGGCTCGGCACGTTCCTTCGTGTTGTCGCCACAGCGTCAGCGAAAATCGCTGGGCGGGATACCGCAGAACTCTGGGTTCGAAGTTCGGGAATCACCCGTCGAATTGGGTTGTATCTCAAACACCCGTCGATCGGCGGGGATCTGCTCGCCATGGCAGGGAGCGATCCGTTCACCGAGACATGGGCGCGAGAACACCACCTACCTGCCGATGAATGCACGCTCGACAGCGAACTGGCTCACGCCCTTCGAATCTCCGACGATGATTGACTTTGCCGGCTACGTCACCACAACCGATTTCGAGGTCGAGTTCGACCCACCCGTATCAGTAACTGTCAGAGTCACCGTGTAGGTAGCCGGGGCGGAGAATGTGACGCTCGGATTCGGGCTCGAACTCGACGTCGGGCTCGCACCTGGATCACCAAAGCTGTAGCTGTATGTCGCTGGTCCGGTGGTCGTTGAGGCGTTCGTGAACTGCACCACGTTGCCGCCTTGAGCGACAAATGTGAAGTTCGCTGTGGGTACAGGCGGCACGGTGGTGACGTTGATCGTGAACTGTTTCGTATTCGAGCCACCTGCATTCGTCGCCGTGGCGGTCACCGTGTACGAACCATTCGACGGCGCCGTGATCGATACAGAGTTTGTTCCCTGACCACTGATCGACGCAGTTGGTGTCACCGACCAATTCCACGAAACCGGGCCATTAGTTGCCGTCGCAGACGCACTGATCATCCCAGCCGATTGGCCATTGTTCGAGATCGTCACCACCGGAGGGTTCGTGATGTTGTTGACGTTGATCGTGAAGTTGAATGTGTCGGTCCCGCCCGCATTGGACACGGTGACCGATGCGGGGAAGTTGCCGTTTGCGCCAAATGTGAATGTCGGGTTCTGTGAGGTCGATGAACCCTGGTTCGATGCAGCAATCGTCCACGACCACGACGTCGGAGCGCCACCAGTGGTGTTCGCACTGACGGCAACAGATCCCGCAGGCGCCTCGTTCTGGTTCACGCTGGTGACGACCGGCGCCGGTGGGGTCACGGTGACCGTCACGGTCTCGGTGGCGGTGTTGGGGGCCCCGACACTGTTCTGGACAGTGAGCGTGATGTTGTAGGAACCCGACGTCGAGTAGGTGAACGACGCGTTGGCCGTCGTTGTGCCCGAGCTCGCGACGGCGCCGACCCCGGTCCAGGCGTAAGTCACCGCGCCGGTCGAGCCGGACCCATCACAGGCGACACCTCCGCCGATGACGCTGCACACGATGTTGGCCACCGGCGGCGCAACTTGAACGGTGATCAGCGCTGTTTGGTCGTCGGTACCGGCAACGTTGGTGACGGTCAGGACGACGGTGTACGTGCCACCAGTGGTATAGGTGTGCGTTGGACTCTGGACGTTCGATGTTGTGCCATCGCCGAAGTCCCATGACCAGAACGCGGGGGCTTGCGTCGAGGTGTCGGTGAACTGGGCGGTCAAACCACCGGTGATGAAGGTGAAGCCCGCAATCGGAGCCCTGGAGACCTGCACGGTTGTGGAGAACGGAGCAGACGCTCCCGCGTCGTTCGAAGCGATCAACGTCACCGTGTACGTTCCCGGCGCTGCGTAGGTCTTGGTCGGGTTCTGTGCCGCTGAGGAGGTGCCATCACCAAAGTCCCACTGCCAGGCGGTGGGGTTGTTAGTTGTCGTGTCGGCAAAGGTGACCACGAGTTCATTGACCGTCCGTGTGAACGACGCGGTTGGTGGATTGACGACCACAATCGTTCTGGTAACCGAGTCCGATCCCCCAGCGTTCGTCGCTCTCAACGTCACCTCGTAGGTACCTGGTGTGTTGAACCCGTGCGGTGGGCTCGCGGCCGTCGAGGTCGTCCCGTCACCGAAGTCCCACAAGAACTCCGTCGGGTCACCCGTGGAGGTGTTCGTGAAGTTGACGACCGAGTTCACCGGCACCGTGGCGCTCGCGACCGTGAAACCAGCGGCTGGCGGATCTGGTGGAAGCGGGATGACCGTCACGGTCTTGGATTCCTCGTCAGAACCAGCATCGTTGCGCGCTGTCAGCGTCACGCGGTATGTGCCGGGCTCTTGCCACGAGTGAGAAACGTTCGGCCCCTGCGCTGTCGAGCCATCACCGAACTCCCACGTGAGGGTGACCGGGTTGTTGATCGAGAGGTCGTTGAAACTGATCTGTTCACCCTGGACCACCTCGAGTGATGATTGGCCAAATCGAGCAGTCGGCGGGTTCAGCCGCGGGTTGACGATGATCTCTGCGGTCACTTGGTCGGCGTCGGCCGAGTTCGAGACGGACAACTCGATGGTGTAACGACCCGGAGTCTTCCACGCATGGCGAACGGTCGTGCCCAGCGCAGAGTCGCCATCACCGAATCGCCAACTGATCGCTGTTGGAGAATTGGTGGACTCACTCGTGAGCGTCACGGTTTGTCCGGCCTCCACCACGCCGGGGAACCTCCCGATGATCGCTTCGGGCGGTTGTACGCCTGCGACGACGGTGATCACTGCGCTCGTGGTGTTGGGGCCGGCTGCGTTGCTCGCCGTCAGCGACACCTCGTACGCTCCAGCTTCGGTGAAGGCGTGGCTCACGACCGATCCGCTCGCTGTCTCACCATCGCCGAACGACCAGATGAGCGTTTCGGGTTCGCCCGTCGATGTGTCAGTGAACTCAATCGTTTCGCCGACCTCGATCGTGTCGCTGCGAAACGAGAAGTTTGCCGATGGCACTCGGAGCTGATCGACGGCTACGACGGTGATGTCCAGAGACTGCTGGGCTTCTTCGCCCCGTGCGTTCGTCACGAACAATGTGGTAGTGAAGACACCTTCGTTGTCCCAGATCTTGACGACGTCGGGGCCTTCCGCGCCTGTGCCATCGCCGAAGTCCCAATTCCACGAGGTCGGCCCTCCCGTCGACTCATCGGAGAAGGTCACCTCCTCGCCCACGTTGACGGTGCTTGCCGAGAAGACAAAGTTTGCGATCAGCTCATCGAGCTGGGCGTCTGGCTGTTCGATGACGTCGACGAGCACTGGCGAGTCACGCAAGTCGGGCAGGTCGGGTTTTACCGCACCGTCGTCGCCAGGTTCTTCGCCGTCGCCTTCGCCGTTGCCAGGCTGCTGATCGGTGTTTGACTCTCCATCGTTTTGGGTCCGTTCCGCGTCATCGGTTCGAACCGACACATTGCCGTCGGCACCCTCAAAAGCACGCGTCCCGTCGTCACCCCCGATTTTCACGCCGTTGAACTCGCCGCCTCCAGCCTCGGAGTTGTCGCTTATCAGGAAATTGCGGATCTTCGAGATCGAGCGTATTTCGGTTCGCGTGATGACCGCAGCCAAGGAGCCCTGCGGCTCGTTCGCCCATACCGCACCATCGAACACTTCGAGTTCGAACTCGCGACCGCCGCCCACGAGGAACGTCACCGTGTCGAGTACCACTCGAGCGTCGAGATCGACAATCACGATCTCCCCGGTCGAATAGTTCGGGATGTACGCAGTCGTGTCGACGGCAACCGGGGCGCCCCAGTCGCCACCCTCTGCTCCGAGAGTGATTCCGAAACAATCGTTGTCCGCAACGTCGGTGACACTCAACACACCGGCATCCGCGTCGTGGACGAGCACGAGGTGTCTTCCCGTGCTTTTCGTCAGCACATTTCCGCCCACGGTGACATTGGCCAACGAACCAGCGACACACATGGTTGAACCAAGTTTGCCTTCATCGACCAGGTTCACGGTCCGGCGAGCAGCATCGACGACGTACAAGCCTTCGCAGGCCCGTGCCAGCCGTGGAGGTTCGGCGTCGGGTCCGAGTGGCGGCGCGAGATCGACGTAGGACACGAGGCCTCGCCCCTGATCGTCCTTGATGATTAAACGCTCCGAATCGACTGTGGCGGCAACGAGCCGACCCTTTGCGTCGACCGCACGGGAGCCGAGTCCTTCGGGAGTCAGAATCGTGGATGGTTCGCCCGCCCCTGGCTCGAAGACGAGGGTTCGGCCCGTGTCGATGATGTACGCATCGTTCGAGACACGAAGATTTGCCCGGATTTCGAGCTGATCGCCTACGAGAGGGCCGTCAGCGCCGGGAACGTCCTCTTCGCTGTCGATTGCCAAAGACACTGCCCCGACAACACCGAGCTTGCCGGTGGTTCGGTTCAAGAAAACGGCATCTCGACCTCGCGGAAGCGCCACGATCGAGTCACCACTCTCGCCAACGGTCACCGATGCGGTCACCTCGCGAGTACTGCCGTTTATCTGAAGGATTCGGCCCCGAGCGCCGTCCTCGACCCAGACGACGGGATCACTGAGCGACACACCTGCCGACGCCTGGTTCCCCAGCCGAAACACCACGACGAGTGACGCGACGGCGACTAATGCCACAAAGAGCATCCATCCCCACCGCGGCACGCGAAAAGTAGTCATTTGTCAAGTCTACGGACGCAAGCGCGTGAAGTCAGGGCACTGGGCCTCGACTGTCGCACTATCGAAATGTCACGCAACGTCCCATGTCGGGTTCGATCGCAACAGTCCATGGATCGACGGGTTGGCCGCAGAGGAGACTGCTTCGGCAACCTGGGCAGAGGAGGCAGCGGCATATTCCATTCGATCCGACGCCCGGAACACCCCTATTGGGGTCGGCTCGGTCGGCCCCGATGCGACCCGCGACAACGCAAAGGCCACAGCCGGGTTCGGCCGGTGCTCATCGTGCACCAAGATTGCATCCTCACCAACGTCGGCCACCTCGACGATGACCGCCTCACCTGAACGGTCGATCATGATGCCGCGCTCGTGATCTGCGCCGAATCGAATCGGAGCACCATGCTGAAGATTTATGAGCATCGCCTCGCGATTGGCCCGCTTTGCGATGGCGTCGAACTGCCCATCGTTGAAGACATTGCAGTTCTGAAAGACTTCGACGAACGATGTACCTCTGTGGTCATGGGCACGCCGGAAGGTCTCCTGCATGTGCTGGCGGTCCATGTCGTGCGTCCGAGCAACAAATGACGCCTCGGCACCAAGCGCGACGCTCACGGCGTTGAACGGCGCGGCGACCGAACCCATCGGCGATGATTTTGTTACTTTTCCGACCTCGGACGTCGGGGAGTACTGGCCTTTGGTGAGGCCGTAGATCATGTTGTTGAACAGAAGAATATTCAGGTTGATGTTGCGGCGCAGCGCGTGAATCAGGTGGTTTCCACCGATCGACAACATGTCCCCATCTCCTCCGACCACCCAGATGTCGAGGTCGGGACGGGCCATTGCCAGCCCGGTTGCGAATGCGGGCGCTCGACCATGGATCGAGTGCATCCCGTACGTGTTCATGTAGTACGGGAACCGAGCTGCACAGCCAATTCCGGAGATGAAGACCGTGTTCTCGCGACGAGCGCCGAGTTCTGGCAAAAGGAGCTGCATCGCCGTGAGAATCGAGGAGTCCCCGCAACCTGGGCTCCAGCGGACCTCTTGGTCGGTTGCCCAGTCCTT
>RCMY010004583.1_pt1 | contig 11925 bp, 7 predicted proteins | sample 2041341 | NCBI WGS metagenome assembly RCMY01 (sample SAMN09708234, study PRJNA481090) | Marine sediment metagenome, whole genome shotgun sequencing project.
TTCGAGGGCGACCTGGATGCCAGTGCCAACACGGTAGTAGCCAACAGGCTGCAAACGGTGCGAGGGGATGATCTGTCTTATGTTATGGAATCTGAGGCAGGCACCTTCCTGCGTCTGGGCAGTGTGGCACGTGCCGCGAAGCGGGACCAGGGCCATGTGTCGGTTGAGGATCTGGTGTCCCACATACCCGGAGCAACCATGGCCATGGTGACAGTCAACTTGCCAGATGGCCGAGTGGAAAATATCAGTGCGTTGTTTGATTTTGAAGTGGCCAACATGGCAACGGTAGGAGAGTCAGTTCGCGTGGTGTTGCCATTGCAGGAACCGCTGGCGGCAGGGGCGCAGTATATGAAGTTTCATCCGGCCACGGGGTGGCGGTTGTTCGTTAGCGATGCCGCCAACGGGATTCGTAGCGCGCCGCCGCTAGCAGGCATTGCCGGCCAGTGTCTGCCACCGGGAGATGCGGGTTGGAGCAATGATCTGGTTGAGGGACATACCTGCATTGAGCTACGCATCAAAGACGGAGGGATGAATGATGACGATAGTTACGATGAGCAGGGCAATCGTCCAGCGGGCCATGGCTTGAACGGCAATATCAGGGATCCAGGTGGCATTATCAATCCGACTATTGTGACACCTATGACTCCTGTGACACCTGTGACACCTACGACACCTACGACACCTACGACTCAATCGCCCACGGTACAAAATCCGCCGCTGGGTGCTGCCGGTGGTGATCAGATCGACAAGGTGCCTACCGGCGGTGGCGGACAGGCTGGCCTTTGGTTGTTGATGATACTGACTGGTTTGCTGGGATATCGGGGAGGTGTGTATCGACACATTCGCTATCAGCGCGGCATCGCATATCCTCCCAAAGAGGCCGATCAGTAATACCTCGGGCGAACCTGTTAATGATGGGTAAAAAAATGCCTATCGTCGGCGAATAACTACTATCGAGTGAACACTTTACTAGCAACTGGGCGGTCCACAAGATCAGGTGCACAGCCAGCCGGATCGAGAACACGCATTCCCAGACGTTCACAATAGGGATCTAGCACGTATCCTGAATAGTCCCCGTGACGTGCGCCATGCATAATTAATCCGAATACCGCATCCAAATCGCCGCTTCATGCACTTTCATACTGCATATATTTATAGCGCTAAATACGCATTATGTTAATATCGCTAGGATGTCACAATTTCGGTGAGATTGATGCCATAAATTCTAACATCAAACAGTGGATATGGATCCTGAATAATGGAATCCACTTGCCGGTGTTTGCTCAAACCCATTGGGGTGGCAAGGAGATGTCACAGCATGACATGGGCGAGCGTGTCATCAACAATCGGACAGCGACTGTCATTGGTGTCCCAGGTCGTAGACCCCGGAGTCAATCCGTTGCGGTCACATGCTAGTAGAAATACCCGAACACAGGAGCCGGTGAGCGACAAGAGGGTATGGTTGAAACAAAGACTAGACGCAGAAACGCCAAACGACCAAAGCACTGCTATTGTGCTTGGAGGATGTTTGATCCGCATAGAGAGCCACCCTTCTAGCGGCATAAAGCGCCTATATCCGTAGAAATGCCATTAGTACGGATTTAATGGACATCTACCCCTGCTGGGCAATGGTTGTTGGCTATCCAAATAGCTTGGGAATAGTCAGAATCAGGTGAGAACTTAACGCATCACCTTGAAAGAAAAATTGAAATTGGGTAGCTATAACTCGTCTAGCAACCAAAGACCTTCAAAAGTTGAGTTCACGCCAAACGTTTGCGGCAACTGCTGCAAGTTATGCATCTCGTATGGCAGCTCCGTCTCACTAAGAATGTGAGCTCCAAATCCATCGACAGGTAGATGCACCCTTACTTTCACCAGTTTTCGGCCTTCAACTAAGGGAAGTTGAACATATCGCCCTTCGACACGGTGCCTAAGTCCCCACCTTCGCCACTCCCACTGTTCATCGCATCGAGGCTGATCATCAGACTCCTCTATTTCCGAAATTAAACGCGCGTCCCCCGGTACTGGTAGGCGTGGTGGCTGTGCCGTCAGCAGGAGCAATGAAGTGAATATGAACGACGGTACTGGATCGTGCAATTCCAACAAGATCCCCCTTGATCGGTAATCATGCAGTACAGCGTTAAGGTCGAGGCCTGCATGAAGCAGCAACGGTTCAAATCCTGTCGCGATCGCGTCCAGATAAAAGAGCTCAAGCGCGAAAGTTCTGAACTCATGCTCTATTGAAAATCGAAGACGGTGAAGCAGAAGGCGTGGATGTAGCGATTGTACGAGTTGCGAGAGCTCGATGACTTGGCGGAAAGCATCGGGAGCGATGTTCGCTGTGGCAAGAACGGATTGGAGTGCTAGCTCGCTGTTCTGATCTAGATCGATTTTTCGCCAGGTCCCAGGAACACCGAACTGCGGAAAGTCGGTGATCTTATGAAGGTGATCTGGCAACTCAACGTCACTATTAGTCTTCATCAGACTCGCGAGTTGTCCTAGTTCTTCCGGTGTAAGATTGTTCTTCGAAGCGCCCGCACGAAGTAGAACGCGGGCCGCGTCAGCATGCTCTTCGCCAATTGCGGCTGCAAGAGGACGGAGTCCAGAGGCGGCCTGCGCTCGGTCAACCAAAGCCCCTGCAGTGACAAGAAAGCTGATTATATCTGCATGACCATTGGCCGCCGCTGTCAGCAGCGCAAACGCTCCACTAGGTTCATGCAACTGGTCAGGATCGGCACCGGCAGCGAGAAGCGCTTTTACGATGTCGACATGCCCAAACTGTGCTGAAAGAGCCAAAGAAAAGAGGCCGTTTTCTCTATTCGTTTGATGAGGATCTGCGCCAGCTGAAAGCAGAAGCTTGACAATCTCAGTTTTCCCACCTTGTGCCGCCATAAGTAGCGCGAATGCACCACTTTGCTCATGTACCCGATTGGGGTTAGCGCCGGCGGCCAGTAGTGATTTAACAGTATTGTAGTTTCCATTCTCGGCAGCTAAGACCAGCGCGAAAAGACCACTATTCGTACATGTGGTCTCTGGGGAAACGCCTACTTCCAGCAGTATTTTGACTGTCTCGCTATGTCTGTTTTGAGCTGCTGCGATCAGGGGGAAGTGGCCGCTGATTCCATTGCAACGTTCACGATCGGCACCCGCAGCAAGTAAAACACTGACAGTCTCATGGTGCCCGCTCGCTGCTGCCCCAAGCAGTGGAAACGCACCGCTGGTATCGTGAGTCTTTTCGATCTCAGCGCCAGCTGAAAGTAATGCCTTGACAACTTCGGCATGTCCGTTGTTCGCAGCCAAAAGGAGTGAAAAATTCTTCGTCTTGTGATTTATATTGTTCGGGCTAGCGCCAACAGACAACAATAAGTCGACAACTGCGGTATTTCCGTTTTCGGCAGCCCCGAGAAGTGGCATCGAGCCAGTTTGCGAGTTTGTTTTCTCAATAATCGCTCCTGTTTGAATCAGTTTGTTGACGACCTGCGCGTGTCCGTTTCGTGCCGCTTGTAGCAGTGGGAACGTCCCGCTTTTCTGATGTTCTCGGTTCGTCTGGGCGCCTTTTGCAAGTAGCATTTCCACAATCCCAACGTATCCCTCTTGCGCTGCAATCAATAGTGCGAAGCTGCCTTCTTCGACCACGATCTGGTCTGGATCCGCTCCGGCAGAAAGCAAGGCTTCAACCACCTCGACATGTCCAAATTGTGCCGCGAATACCAACGGAAAAATGCCGCTCTCCCGGTGTGTTTTCTCAGGGTCAGCATCGGCTTCAAGCAAAGCAGCCACAACCTCGACATGCCCCCTGAGGGCTGCACTCAAAAGCGCAAAATAGCCGTCAATGTCATTTTTCTGATTCGGGTCGACCTCATAGAACAGCAGCAATTTCACTATATCGGCATACCCTTGCTCTGCAGCAACGAGTAGAGGAAAAGACCCGTCTATATTGTTTGTTTGGCTAGGATTAGTACCATTTTTCAGTAGTATTTCAACAACTTCCGTGTACCCGTTCTGCGCTGCGAGAGTTAATGCGGTGTTGCCAGTTTTTTCATGCACCAGCAAGGGGTCAGCTTTATGCTCAAGCAAGCTTTGTACAGATTCGCTGCGTCCAATCTGTGCAGCCATCAGCAAAGGGAATGCACCACTCGACGAATCGCACCGATTTGGGTCTGCCCCGCGTGCAAGTAATAGGTGGACTACTGAATCATGTTCGCGATCTGCCGCCACTATCAATGGAAAATCTCCGGACTTCTCGTTGAACTGCTCCGGGTTATCTACACAATCAAGCAATAGATCTACTATCGCAGCGTGCCCATTTTGCGCAGCCTCCAATAAGGCAAAACTTCCGTCGATCGGGTCCACGGCGTTCGGATCAGCACCTGAGTTGAGTAGAATCGATACGACATCTGTATGCCCACGGCGCGCTGATAGGAACAACGGGAAAGCGCCATTGACCTTGTTTAGGCGATCCGGGTCAGCACCATCCGCAAGCAAAGACTCGACAATCGCGGCATGCCCTTCTTGAGCAGCCATCAACAGCGCAAAAGTGCCAGACCGCAGATCTGTCAGATCTCGATCAGCTCCATGCGAAAGCAGCAACTCTATAATCTCCGCATGCCCATACTGCGCAGCGAATGAGAGTGCAAAACCCCCAGTCAACTTGTCAACGTGATTGGTATCTGCGCCGTATTCGAGTAAAGACCTGACTACCGCTGTATGTCCTTTCTGCACTGCCAGAAGTAGCGCTGACGGTCCGTTCGCGTGACAGAAATCGGGGTCCGAACCGTGCTCTAGAAGGGCGGCGACTGTCTCAAGGTGTCCGCTCTGTGCTGCTAGAAACAATGGAGTAGCGCCAATATCTTCGATGGAAACGTTAGCGCGTCTTCTGGCGAGTTCGAGATCATCGCCCAACAACATACGAACTCGATCGTGGTCACCTTGGCCGGCGCAGATAAACAATAGCTCCTTACGGACTTTGTCGGCAGAGTCGTGGAGAAGGGCAATCTCGATCAACTGACCTGCCCAGACGTTTTCTGAAGATTGAAGAGCGTCAATCGTTAGTCTTCTAAGCAACTTCCTTGCTTGGCTTCGCGTTTTGTTCAGGTGAGCATTCTTTGTTAGGCGAATTGCACGAAACCAATTTACAAGCGTCAGGGGGCTTCGGCTCCGAGCAGCAGTCGAATTAAATATCGCCAGGAGCTTCGCTCTGAGCCACTCTCTGATTTTCTCGTCATCACCCTCTCCACTCCCGATCCATTCTATCGAGAGTGATGCAAGCGACTCCAAACGCGCACTCCACCAACGGTCTTCTTCTGCGTCGTCACCATCGGTTGCGGCAAACTCGATCGACATCGAATTTTGGAATCGTTGTCGAAGCTCACTTTTTAGCGCAAATTGGTCGCGAACAGATTCTAACCAGGTACACGTACGCGACCAGTTTTCTAGCACGGAGCGGTGGGGTAGTCGATAGTAACTTGCTCCCACTGTGACCAGCATTCGTTTCTGGCGCATTTCGCCGATCAGAGCTTTTCTCGCATTTGCGAGCCGCCCGTTTCTAGGAAGGTAGGCTAGCTCGTTCTGACCCTTGTAACCAGCGTCCACAAGCTGTTGTAGCAACGTGCCTAGCCTGGCCTGTTGTACTTCCTCAAGAGTGCGAGCACTGAAGTAGCCATCAGGAAGAAGCCCTCGCTCCATGGCGAGTAACTCTCGCCAGCACTTCCACATCTCGTTCCCTAGTCGTTCGATCGCTCCTTCTACTCGGGCGCATTCGCCGTACCGATCGATATCAAGCCGTCGCCATTCAGGCTTGATCACACCGTTCTTTCGTATCAATTTACCGTGGAGATCCCGCCATGCTGCGAGCGTTTGCTGGAGCGCAGTGACAAGCTGTGGGAGCACCGATGCACTGGAAGTCTGATGGTATACCAATGTTCCTGTAGGCGCTCCTACAGGCGAAACGATGCGCGCCAAATGTGCCGCTTCCGACGCCATGCGTACTGCAAGCGCCTCCTCGAGTTCAAGTCCATACTCCGCGCAAGTACCACGTACTACTGCGAGGAACTCGTCGTGCCGCTCGAGAGGGTGAACGTCGTGGTCGAACGCTCCACGCGCATGAGCACTTGCCTCAAGCGGCCAGAGTGCGAGTGCGCCGTGGCGATGAAGCCCGAGGACGCAACTGACAGGACGTTCGGCCACGATTTGTTCGGCCTCGGCGACAGTCGCGGGGTCGATACTCTGTCTATCGGTCACACCGCCGAGCAGGGCCAACAGCGCTGTCAGTCTCCACCAGCCCTCACTGAGCTCTACTTCACCGATCTCGGCACGCCCTTCGAGCTCTGCGCGCTCGCGCGCTGCTCGTCGCGCGAGCGCGTCGATCTGTTCTGCCTGATCGAGAATGAGTACGACCCGTCCTTGTGCCTCTTCTGACAGTATCCCCCACCACTTGAGCGCGGCTGAAAGATCTGCAGGCCGATCTCCAGTCAGCGGTGGGGCGGAATGGACCACTTGGAACGGCTCTGGGCGTACGAGTACATCCCCTGTCTCGCACGCCTCGAAACGCCCTGCGAGGCAATCGGCGAATGCGATTAGCGGATCGGTTTCAACATTGGGAGCTCGCTCACGAGTACCACCGGCCAACAGCAGTGGCTCGAGCAGTATCACCGTTAACTGCTCTGCGTATCCGACCGACCGCGCCTGCGCGAACCATTCCCCGAGCAGCCCAGCGCGCAAGAGTGATGACTTACCCGCTCCACTCGAACCGATCACCAGCGTACAGCGCTCGCCGTTTTGGAGCAGCCGTTGCTCAAGCGCGATCATGTCATCCTCTCGCCCAAAGAGCAGCGAATCGTCGGTTAGTGCCTCAAGCCCTGGAAGTCGGTCCTGCAGCGGGTCAAGTCGTCCCAGCCCAAAGTGCTGCCGCAGCGTCTCGCGCGCAGCGCGACAGAACGCCTCCTCTACCTTTGCAGGGTCATCTTCTCCAGTGCCAATGACACGGACACTGCGGTGAGCTTTCACCGCTGTGAGCACTCGATCAAGCCACTGGTACTGCCGTGCAAGATCGGTGCTCGGCGAAGGATCCCTCGGCGTGTCAATGTGAAAGAGATAAAGCGCGGTCGTCTCAAGACTCGCCTCGATCGCACTACGAAGTGCATCGAACAATTCGTAAAGTGTCCCGGTAAGCGGCACCGTACCGGGAGGAGGTGATTCGATCTTGGAGAAACTCACCTCCCCATTCAGTTCTTCCCCTAGCAACGATATGAAGCCGAAGCCATGTGTGTCGAGGAAGTTACGTAGCTCGCCCCATCCCTCGACTGGTCGCGGCGCCGGTGTGCCAAGCGTTTCAGAAAAGAGAATGAAGACAGGTCCTACGCCTGCAGCCGAGGCACGCACGATACGGTGTTGATCGGCGATCGTCGCGGGAGCTCCGAACGGCTCATAGCTCTTGCGCCAATGATAGAGACGCCGGCGCCGGCCTGGATGGGGCAGGCGATTGAATTCAGCCTCAAGTAGTCTACGGTACGCGTCCGCATCGTTTGGGCAGCCGACGAAGGGGCCAGAATGGGCGTGGTACTGTGGGTCGGGCATGCGGGCTTCCCCGGATAAAGCGGACACGAGGTATCTATGAGCTAGATTGTCGGGTTGCGCAGTTTTACCTGTATTTGGAGGTACTCTTGGAGCCTAACATGGAGTGGTGACGCACACAATTGTAGAGGACTTCTATCCAATAGAAGATTGTCGTAGCAGACTGCGTACGGCTTTTAATCGCATTCGGATAAGAGCTTCTACTTCAGCATCGTAAAGAAGCTCACGACCAGTGAGTCATTCCAGAAGTCGCTGCCTCGACTCATGCTGCAAACTATTCAATCAACTAAAAATCGTGCGGCTTGGTGTGACGCCAGAAACGCCCGAGTTTCTCGATAGGCAGCCGCTTCCAAATGCAGCAGTGCGTTGAAGTGTTGGTTAAGGTCTGTTGCCTCGTCAAAGTCACGACCGATTTCACGAACCGCTGCTTCGTACCAACTGTAGCGTTCTGCTTCTTCGCGTAGTCTTGCCCCCTGGCTGAATGCACGAAGGCCTGCGACAAACGCTGCTGCTATTGCGCCGATGACAATAAGAGCATTTGTGCTGGGAAACCAACCCCGTATCAACGTGGTTTGATTCAAGACTTTGAGTGCTGGCTCTGGTAGGTTATTGCTCGCCCCGAACGCGAGCAGACTGTCAATGCCAATAAGCAGAGCCGTACACATGATGAGTACCGTAAGTGCGTCTACTGTGATAGCTACTACCCGATTCAATACTTTGGGGCTGAAGAGGGTATTGGATTGCTTTTTGGTCGCGTAGAAGAGTTGTACACCAATCCGCTGAACTCGCAGGAATGTGAATAACAACCGAACGTTATCGGTGTTAGTGTCGTCGTAATTATAGTTCCACTGAAGGGGTCTGTCACCAGCCTCTTGAATCCACATTCCGGCCTCAGTGATATCAACGAGTATTTCCTGGTACCGCGTCGGTGTTGTCTTTTCGCCCACCCTGTAGTCCTTGAACTTGAGTAGTGCATTGTCCCGTATTTCAATTAGATCTTTCTGTGCGGGTTCGCTACTCATTGCATTAACGACGTCCGGTGCATAAGCAAGCAAAAATTGAAAATAGAAGTGGCGCAGACGTTCAGTAACGTAGCGGGAATGCAACCAGCGTCGGCGATTTGGGTTTCGTATACGAAACAAGACGCCAAGTACCAGACTTGTTAGAGAGGCGATAGCTGCAAGGCCACCAAGTGCTGCCTTTAGTAATGAGTTGTCATCTACCAAGCTCGTCGTGGCTGCGAGTAGTAAACCAAACACTCCGAAACTGACAATCCATCGACCACGTCGTTTTACATCGGCTTTCGAGGAAATTGCAGACTTGTCATGTAATTCGAATAGTTTTCTAAGCTCTGGCCAATCAATGATCGGGTAAAGAGTGGGGAAGCTGGATTGCACACAAACTTGATGTTTATCTTGCAGCATCAGATCGTCATTGGGCCAATTATCTAGTGGAGGAGTGGTCCAATCGCGAAAAAACTTGCTCATGTCATTCTATCGGTGATATGTCGACATCTAGTTTAATGCCACCTTGGAAATTTTGTGTCGGCATTGTAGTGGAAATATAATTGCCATTACAGTTGGGCGAAGATTTCACGACTGGCCGGATCAAGCTGAAACCAGACCAAAAAACCGATTTCACCTAGGCCACGAAGGACAGGAGTTGGCCGATTTCAGCCGGTCAAGCTAGCCAGCAATCAATGCAGTTCAGCTACCATTCCACGGCCAGATCATGTTGAGCGATTACTGTTTTAAACTCTCAAAGATCTTTAACACGCTTTTTTCTACCTGACAAGTGCCTTTCACGCCGATCACTTTCCACGTATCGATCAGTCGTTGCCATCGAAGAGTGTCCCGCATCATCTCTGACATGTTCCCTTGGACGATGTTTGACGTCCTCTGAAATCCCCGTGTGCCGCAGCCAGTGTACGGTGGCGCTCTTGAGTTCCGCCGCATCCTGTTCCATGCCATCGTCACGCATGCGCTGGTACGCCGCATCAAAGCAGCTCTGCACGATCAGTCGAACCTGGCGAGAACTGGTGATCGGTCCTTTGCCCAACTGCTTGGGCACCACAGGCGTCGATTCGTTGGGCGCAGGCAGGGGAGGCAGGGCGAGTGAGCGCCGGTAGCGTTTGAGCGCTTTGAGCATGTCGGTGCTCACGGTGACCGTGCGATCCTTGTTGCCTTTGCCTGTCACGTGATACCACCAGTTGCCATCCAGATCCTTTCGAAAATCCCCCATGACTGGCGCGGAGCGTTCATCGGTCACCAGTTCCGAGATACGCAGGTACATCGCAAACAGCGCTGTCATGATGAACAGGGTGCGCTCGTGCACGGCGGGTTCTTCGTCAGCCATGCGCTCAGTCGTCTCGATCACGTAGTCCCACTGCAAATTACTCAGGCGACGTACGGGTGCCTGGTTGTGATCTTTCCGAAGGTACTTGCTTTTTTGCCGGATCAGCTTGATCGGATTAATCTTGACCAGCGACTCCTGTGTCAGAAAATCGTAGAACGAGGACAGCGCCGTAAATGTGGCCTTGATCGTGGACTGGGTCGGCGTGTAGTCTGCGGTACCCGCCAAGTCACCGTCCCGAAACGTCGACTTGGACACCGAGACGACAAACGGACGCCAGTCAGGATTGGCGACACGGTGGCCATCGAGGCGCACAAACCGGGCGACGTTCTTGGTGCCAATCCAGGCACGTGGTGGATTGAGCGTGAACGGCACAAAGGCCTCGATGTCCTCACGGGTCATCGCCAGTATCGATGACTGTCGAACATGCCAGCTCCATTGACACAGGCGCTCAAGCTCCCGGCGGTACGCGTTGAACGTTGCCGTGCTGCCGTCATAGCTGCGCAGAAACCGCACGACCACGGCGTAGTCCTGGACGGCGTTGGTGTCCGACATTGCGATCGGTCGTGCCGGTGCTGGCAATGTCGACACACAATCGCGCCCAACCACGCTCAGATTGTCGAAGATGGGGCTCGGTGCATGTCGTTTGGGGTTGGTAGCCATGGCCCGTAGCATAGCCTATAGCTACCACATCCGAAATATCCGATATTGTAATATATCGGATATAGCTTCGATTTCTCGTGTCCCCTTCATCCCGGTGTCACAGCCCCGTAGCACACACAGTGTTTTCGTTACCTGCCAGTCCAGGCAGCCTTCTCGACGTGGCGGCTGCGTACAGCCGGACCGATATAGGATTTTTCATGGATGCGGGAAGAGCCCGGCTTGTCCAAATTTCGAAAGCCTAGGAGGCTGCGCGGCAGAAGCCACTTGCCCAACATTTTGTGAACGATAATGTCATGTATATCTATCAGTTACCGAACATACGTTGCTGAGAAGGACTTGCTGCTGCCGCCTTCCCTGCAAGACTGGCTGCCGGAGGTTCAGCCTACTTCATTAGCGATTTGGTGGATGCGCTGGATCTGTCAGCCTTTCAAGCTCGTTATCAGAAAGGCAGTCCGCGTAATCAGCCTTTTCATCCACCATGATGGTCAAAGTACTGCTCTATGGCTATTCAACTGGCGTGTTTTCATCGCGCAAGCTGGTACGGGGTAGCCTTCAAGATACGGATTCATGTTACATAAAACATGAATCCGTTTCTTGAAGGCTACCCAACTGCGTAAGTAAAGGTTGGCGGTAGCAGTCTTCAAATCCCAATGGCCGAAACAATAGCCTTCTGACAGGAAGTAACGGCGCGTGCCGACCAGTGTACTCATCGGAGGTCTCCTGTTAAGAACAGAACGGGATAACTAACTCTGGCTCGACGGTCGCAGCTGTCGACCGAGAGTTACAAGGCGGTGGACAACCTGCTGGATCTTGACGTCGAGACCAATACTGGGAGCCAGCCCCGCTCTTTTTCTTCTGGGTCGGAACGAAATGAGCTGTCGGGCAGATAATACGTTGAGTGACTAGTCGGGAACTGCGTACAGGCATCCCTAATTCAGGCAAGCCAGACCGATATAGAATCTTGCTGGGTAAAAGCCTCCCACGTCCACCTCCGGTTGGCGTTCGCCCGGGTAGCTTGTTAAGCTGCACATAAACCCTTCCGCTGACAATTTGGTTCGAGTATTAAACGAGTGCTCGTCCGTTTCCGCACCGCCAGTATACACGACGCTACACGAACCGCCCGTCAGCATGCCGACTGTACATTGCACAGAGCAGCCTACTTCGGAGAATGGGCGGAGAACATAAATATCGTTTTCTGTATATGTATTTGACTCGCAGGTCTTGAATTCGTAAATGATGGTCGGCCCATCGTCCTGTTTACCGACTTGAACAATTATGCGTCGGTCCGGTTGACCAACAGCAGCATTATGGTTGATCAGAACGTAATCGCCGGGAGGT
>RCMY010004584.1_pt1 | contig 11921 bp, 10 predicted proteins | sample 2041341 | NCBI WGS metagenome assembly RCMY01 (sample SAMN09708234, study PRJNA481090) | Marine sediment metagenome, whole genome shotgun sequencing project.
GTCGGTCTCTTGTTGGGCTTCCGGTTTGCTCTGTTCTGTCACAGCATCGCTGTAGCAGATGCATGCCGCCAAGCGAAGTCCGGTTGGCCGTGGGTAAGGACATCGCCGTATCTGCCGATAGGAGTCGATGGCCCGCGATCCTGTGACGCGCACGTGGCGATCGCTGCGCGCTCCAACGCTGCTCGCCATTGCGGTCTTGTCCGTGTCGACCGCACTCGCGGCGACGTCGTCGATGCCGTCGACCTCGAATACCGGAAACTCGTTCAGCACCGAGTCGGGCTGCACCCAGGGCGTGGTCGCCATGGAGCCGGTTGCCGACGCAACGATCAAGGCCGGCGAGCCCAACGCCAACTTTGGAGCCGCCGGGACCCTCGAAGTTGCTGCAATCGTTGCCGGTCCCAACCGCAGTTTGGTGCGGTTCGACTTGCCCACCATCGAACCGGGATGTCTTCTGCTCTCCGCGCAGCTTGCGCTGACGGTGAACTCGGGTGATCCCCTTCGACCAATCGGCGCCTACCAACTGTCGGAGGCTTGGGACGAGAACGCCGTCACCTGGGGTACCCGTCCGGCGGTGACGCCGACGGTCGCCGGGGGCGTCAGCGCCGCCGGAACGACCACCATCGATGTGCTTGTTCTCGTCGTGGCTCAGTATGTCGCAGGCGGTCACCATGGCATGGAGATCCTCGACAGTCAGGAAGCTGCCGCCGCCACCAACCCCGGCTCGAACAGTTTCTTCAGCCGTGAGACGGTCGGGTCGGCGCCGGTTCTCACGCTCACGTTCGTAAATCTGTAGGTCGACCGGGGCCCGATGGCATGAAACGCCGGACTCATTTCGATCGGACACGTGCCGATTCCTGAACCAATGACATCGACGGCCCATATTCGGCGGCAGACCCGCCCGTCGGCCCTTCCGGCTGGCGCGCCGGCATTGCGCCCGGCCGTCTTGGCGCGCACCGGCAGCGCCACCATCCGACGGGTGAACATCCCGATGATCAGGAACTGGGGTTCGCCGCTGGACTACGGCCGGCTCGTCGTCGGGTTGCTCGCCAACTTCGCCCTCGCCTGCGCTGCCGGCCTGGCGGCAATGTCGCTCCTCGCCGGCGTGCTGGGCTACGCCCCGATCGCGGTCACCACCGGGTCCATGGAGCCGACGATCCGGCCCGGTGACGTCGTCATCATCGATGACGACAGCCCGGTCGATGACCTCTTCGGGCCGACCGTGATCGAGTTCAGCGTGGCCGATGCCGAGCTCACCCGCTTGCACCGAATCGTCGAGGCGTTACCCGAGGGGTACCGCACCAAGGGCGACGCCAACCAGACATCCGACGCCGCCCTCGTGCCCCGTGAAGATGTTCGTGGCATAGCTATCGCGCTGCTGCCGTATGTTGCGCTACCCAGACTGTGGATTCAGCGGGGGCAATGGTGGCGGCTGGTCGCCGCGGCGATGGTGCTTGTGTTGCTCGCCCTCGCGGCCAGGACCTCGTGGCTGGACGGTCGTTCCCGATGATCGACCCGGAGGTCACGCAGTTCGCCCGTCGCAGGCTCATCGAGACATCCATCGGCGGCGCTCGAACTTCCCAATTGATCGTCGCCATCGTTTTGTGGATAGGGGGTCGGGGTGGCTGGGCTGCCGATGGGCGTTCGCTCGTCGACCTGCTGGGTCTGATCGCACTCGTCCTCGCCGCGAACCTCGTGGGGTTTCTCGGTTTCGAGCGACGTTGGTCGCCGACGATTCACGGCGCGGTCGGGCAAGCGCTCGACATCGTGGCTGCGGTGTTTTTCATTCAGGTGTTCGAGTCCGGCGTCGGCGACATCGTCTGGATCGCGGCGATGGTTCCGCTGATCTCGGGCGGGCTCCGGTTCGGCCCTGCGGGCACGCTGGTGAGCTGGGCCGCGATGAGTGTGACGTACATGACGGTGCTCGTGACCAGCTTGATGATCGATCCGACCGAATCGATGGATCTGGGCGCAGCATTGTGGAGCCTGTGTTTCGTCCTGGCGATCTCGGTCCCGGTTGGCGCAGTCGTGTACTGGCTGACCCAACAGTGGGAACGACAGGCGATAGCGACAATGAAGATCGAACGGCAGGCCGCCGGCATCACGACGGTGACGCGATTCGCCGCGACGTCGACCATGGCCCGTCTTCCCGCAATTCTCCAGACCGCGGCGGGCGTCGCCGTCGACCTCGGCTTCGCCGCGGCCACCGTCACCGCGTCCCGCTTGGGACGTGAGACCGTGCTGGCGGCTTCGGGGCAGGTCGACCTGGCTCGCGCCGGCGCCGACGACATCGTGCCGAATCCAACCGAGGTGGTTGCGACCGGCTGGGGCGACCAGGATAGCGAGGGCACCGGACCGACGGCCGAATGGTTCAGCTCGTCGGTTGCGCTCGACGACCGCGGTCGGTTCCGGCTCCACGGGTGGTCGACGAACGCCCCCGAAGATGCCCAACTCGAGACACTTCACCTTCTGGCCGTGCAGGCCAGGGCCGCAATCGAGCGTGATGAGGCGGTGCAAAGTCTCCGGCGTCAGGCGGCGCGCGACCCGCTGACCGGGCTCGCAAATCGGCGGATCTTCGAGCGCTCCATGCGCCGTCTCTCGCTGTCTCCCGAAGCGGTTTCGCTGCTGTACATCGACCTCGATCGGTTCAAGGCGATCAACGACACCCATGGCCATCTGGCCGGTGATGAACTCTTGCGGATCGTCGCCCGTCGCATCGCAAATCGGGTTCCCGCCGCGTCGTTGCCAGCGCGCATCGGCGGCGATGAGTTCGCCGTCGTGCTCCCCGGCGTGGACGACCCTCGGGTTGCACTCCGAGTGGGGCAGGACATCGTCGAAGCGATGAAGGAACCAATCGCGATACGGGCAGTCCAAACGCAGGTCTCGGTCAGCGTCGGAGTCGCTGTGTCGGTCGGGAGTGGACCGGCCCAGATACTGATCAGGGCGGCCGATGGGGCTCTCGCTCGGGCGAAGTCCGAAGGGCGAGGCCGGTGCTGCTTGGCGCACGCGCGGCACGGCCGGTCGATCTCCTCAAGTGCCCCAGATCCCCAGTCGATGAGTGAAACATGACCAACGAAACGAATGCTCCAGACGACGGGGCTAGCGTTCTCGTCACTTCCATGCGAGTCCTTGCCATCGCCGCGGCGATGTTGATGTTGACGATGCTCGTAGTGACGCGATCGCAAGCTGCGTTCACCGCCTCTACCTCGAACACCGCAAACTCATTCTCGATCGCCGAGTTCCTACTCACCGACGATGACAGTGCGGTCGCCTTGTTCACGGCCACCGGCCTGTCACTCGGCCAGACCGTCGAGAACTGCATCACGGTCACCCACACGGGAGCCGCCGGAACCAACGTGAACTTCTATGGCGAGAACATCAGCCCGGGGCTGCTCTCTGCCGGACTCGACGTGAAGATCGAAGTCGGTCTGCCGACCAGCGGCGGTACGTTCGACGACTGCAGCGGCTTCGACCCCGGCGTGTTGCCGCCGGTGTATCAAGGAAAGCTCAACGCCCTGCCGACTGCAGCCGCCCCGCAGTTCCACTTCATTTCGGCCGCTCCGAGCCCGACCTCTCGAGTCATCCGCTTCACCGTGACCGTGCCCAACGACGAGTTGCTCCTCAACCAGTCAGCCAGCGCTGACTTCGTCTGGACCGCTACGTCGGTCTAGTTCATCCAGAGAACGACAGTAGGCCCGGGGCCGGATCGACGAGTTCGATTCGGCCCCGTCCGCGTTCGGCCTCCGGCACCCGGGGTGTAGTAGAAGAAGGCCATGATCGGTCAACCCCGCCCAGCCATCGATGCGATGCCTTCCTACAAGCCGGGGAAGGATGCGTCGCAGGCCGAGGCCGAACACGGCATCACGAACGCCATCAAACTCGCCTCGAACGAGACGCCTTGGCCGCCGGTCGATTCGGTGCTGGCCGCCGTGGCCGATGCCGCCGCCGGGTGTAACCGGTACGCCGATCATCGGGCGACGGCACTGCGGGCCAAGATCGCCACGTGGGTAGGTGTCGACCCGAGCAACGTGACCGTGGGCTGCGGTTCGGTCGGGCTGTTGCAGCAACTGGCGCTGACGTACGTCGATCCGGGCGACCAAGTGGTGTACCCGTGGCGATCCTTCGAGGTGTACCCGGTGTATTCGCAGCTCGTAAACGCCGAGTCGGTCACCCCGGCGTTGCGCGACCACACCGCCGATGTCGAGGCCATCGCCGCTGCGGTCGGCCCGAGAACCAAGCTCATACTGCTCGCAAACCCCAACAATCCGACCGGCACCGCCGTGCCGGTTTCCGACATCGGGTCATTGCTCGACTCGGTCCCGACCGACGTGATCGTCGTCGTGGACGAGGCGTACCGAGAGTTCATGGATCCTGCTCTTGGCGACCCGGTTTCGCTCCTTGCCACGCATCAGAATCTCGTTGTCCTCCGGACTTTCTCCAAAGCGCAAGGGCTTGCGGGATTTCGAGTCGGTTACGCGCTCGGCCATCCGGACGTCATCGCATCGATCGACAAGACGTTGTTTCCGTTCGCGGTGAACGCTGTTGCGCAGGCGGCTGCGGTCGCCGCCATCGACGCGGCCGGCGAGATCGCAGGCCGCGTCGCCCTCATCGTCGCCGAGCGGGTGCGGGTCGTCGCCGAACTTCGGTCTCTCGGGTTCGTCGTGCCCGATCCGCAGGCAAACTTCGTGTATCTACCGCTGGCCGGACGCACCGAAGCGGTGTACGTCGTGCTCGAAAAGCTCGGGGTGGTGACTCGGCCGTTTGCGGGCGAGGGACTTCGAATCACCATCGGCACCGTCGAGCAGAACGATCGTTTCCTCCGGGCGATTGCGCCGCTAGCGCCGTAAGGGTCTCGGTCTCGAGCCGATGCTGCCTTGGCCGGTAATGACGCCCGCCAACGCCAACAACACGACCGCCATGGCGAGGATCTGCAGCGGGCCGAGCGACTCGTCGAGAAATATCCATGCCGTCGCGGCGGACACGACCGGCACGAGCAACGTAAACGTGGAGCTGAGCCACAGCGGGATCTGCTGAATCGACCAATTCATCGCCGTGTGTCCCAAAACCCCCGAGCCGACGGCCATCGCCAGCAGCCACACGAGATTGTCGTTGGTCGGCCAGGCGAGGCTCTGGCCAAAGGCCAAGGCCAATGGGACGTTGATGAGCCCAGCCCAGATGGACGCACCGAGCGTATATTCGGTCGGTGAGATGATGCCCGCGGTGCGTTTGGAGAACACGAAGTACGCGGCCCACGCGAACAACGCCCCGACTGCGAGTGCGTCGCCCTCGATGCTCCACTCCGGGGCGTCTGCCGCACCGAACATCACGACGCCGACGCCCACGATGGCAACGCCGGCCAGCGCCATGTCGCTGCGTTTGATCTGCTCGCCGAAGACCTTGAAGGAGACCGCAGCCACGACGATTGGTTGCAGCGCGCCGATGACGGTGGCGTTCGCGACCGTGGTCAGTTTGATGGCCGAAAAGAACAGCGCGATGTCGAGGCCGAGCGCGATGCCGCCAGGCATCGAGGATCGCATCACGCGCAGCGTCGGGCGCGATCCGCGGACGGAGACGACCGTCCCCACGATGGCCGCATAGATCATGAAGCGGTACACACCGACGGCCAGGCCACCCATGTCGACGTGTTTGGCAACGACGCTCGAGACGCCCCACGTCGACACCGCAAGCAGGGCTGCGGCCATGCCCAACGAACTGTTGGCGTCGACCCTCGCGGCGGTGTCCTCGGTGGGCGTTGCGGTCACCGAGGGAGCCTACGCCGCCTTCTCGGCCCCGCTACGCAGGTGTTCCGAGAGTGGGCTCGAAGCGCCAGGTCTGCCCGGCGGCTTCGATATGGCCGACCGGCGCAATGGGGAAGTGGGTGCCGGCTATGACGGCGTCCGATCCGGCGAACTCGGTGAAGAACTCGCGGCGGGTCCGCCGGGCGAGGTCGGGATTCAGATCGCCGATCTCGGCAAGATCGGGTGACGCGAGCTGAAACGGATGGTGCAGGAGATCGCCGGTGATGATCAGAGGTTCGGCTGTGGTGTTGATCTGCATCGCAACGTGGCCTGGTGTGTGTCCCGGGGTCGACAGCAGTTGCAGGCCGTCGCCGAGATCGGCATTGGCGTCGACTTGCCAACTGAGTCCGGCGTCGACGATCGGCTTGATCGAGTCCGCAAAAGGATCGTGGCCCTGGCGTCGCTCGTCGGTGGAGGCCCAGTCGAGCTCGTCGCCGACGTAGACGTGGCGAGCGTTCGGAAAGCTGGGCACCCACTCGCCCTCGATGAGTTGTGTATCCCAGCCGATGTGATCCTCGTGGAGATGGGTGTGGACGACCAGATCGACCGCGGCAGGATCGAAACCTGCGGCGACGAAACGGTCCATCCAAGGGAATTGCTGTTGGCTCCAGAACGGCAGCGTGCGTGTCTTGTGGTTGCCGACGCAGGGGTCGACCAGAATCACTTTGTCGGCGTGGTCGATGACGAACGACTGCACCCGGAAGGCGATGGTCGCATCACGAGCCGCACCGTCGACCAGCCACTGGCCGGCCGCTGCAATATCTGCCGCGGTCCCGTCGGCGTAGAAGAGTTCGAGTGGTATGCCCAACGTCTCGGCCTCGACGATGGTGGTCAACGTCGTGTCGCCCACCGCCCAACGTTCCGTTTTCTCAGCCATGCGGTGAACCCTACGGGTCGACGAGCTGCTAGGACAGCGAATATGGACCTCACCGCTGCACTCACCTGGGCTACCGACCGCAAGAACGCCGTGCTCATCACGTTGCGCAAGGACGGCCGGGCACAGTCGTCTGACGTCAGCTACCTGGTTGACGACGGTGCGTTCATCATCTCCGTGACCGGCGACCGTGCCAAGACGGCCAACATGCGTCGCGACAATCGAGTCGTCGTCCACCTGACCGAGCCGGCGAGTTGGAGCTACCTCTCCTTCGACTCGACGGTCGAATTGTCACCGATGGCCGCGGCCACCGATGACGAGACGGCCGATCGGCTCGTTGCGTACTACGAGGCGGTGGCCGGCGAGCCCCACCCGGACTGGGCCGAGTACCGGCAGGCAATGGTCGATGAAGGACGGCTCCTTCTACGGGTCACGCCAACCGGGGTGGTCGGACAGATCCACTAGCAGCCACTACCGGTCGGTTGATGCATCGATGATGAGTCGGCTGCCGCGGTCGTAGGTCACGTAGTTCCAGGCCCAATTGACCAACACATTTGCGCGATTGCGAAACCCGATCAACATCACGAGGTGCAGGACCAGCCAGGCCACCCAGCCCAGTGGCCCCGAGAGGGTCCGGCCATTTGGGAATTCGGCGACCGCTGCGTGTCTGCCGATCGTGGCCATGGAACCCTTGTCGCGGTAGCGGAACGGCTCCGGCGGTTGGCCTTGAAGCTCGGCGGCGATGGCGGCGGCGGCGTGTTGGCCGCCCTGAATTGCTCCGGGGGCAACCTGGGGGACGACCGACTCGCCGTCGGGCGACGCCGCCATGTCGCCGATGACAAACACCTGTGGATGGTCGGGGAGTCGGAGGTGCTCGTCGACCACGACGCGCCCGCCCCGGTTGGTGTCGAGACCCAAGAGCTCGCCGAGCGGATGAGCCCGGACCCCGGCAGCCCAGATCATGGTGGACGTTGCGACCGTGGAACCATCGGACAGTTCGACGCGGTCGGGGAGAACCGCGGCCACCTGCGTGGCGAGCCGCACTTCGACGCCGTTCTTCTCGAGCTGCCGGCGGGCTTCGTCCCCGAGGCGCGGGGCGAAGGTGCCCAGAAGTCGATCCTGTCCCTCGACGAGGACGATCCGAGCTCGATCGAGATCGAGGGCAGGAAAGTCGCGTCGAAGGACCTTGTCGAACAATTCGGCAAAGCCGCCGGCCATCTCGACGCCGGTCGGGCCTCCTCCGGCGACCACGATGGTCATCGCCGCGGCTCGATCATCGAGGTCGACCGAACGATCGGCCCGTTCGAAGTTGCGCAGCACGTGTCCGCGGATGGCGATGGCGTCTCCGGCGCTCTTCAGGCCGAACGCGTGCTCTGCGACCCCGGGAACCCCGAAGTCGGCGCTGACGGCGCCGAGGGCAAGAATGAGATGGTCGTAGGGGAGGGGCGGGCCCTCCACGGTCGACACCTGCCGCGTGATGAAATCGATGCCGTCGACCGTGGCTTGCTGGGCCCGGGCATTGCGTTGGCGATGAAACACACCGCGGGTGGCGTAGCAAATGTCGTCGGGACCGAGGCCTGCGGTTGCGACTTGGTACAGCAATGGTTGGAAGGTGTGGTGATTGCGTTGATCGACCACCGTGATGTCGACGGCGAGGTTTGACATCGCCTTCGCCGCGGCCAGTCCGCCAAAGCCCGCTCCAACGATGACGACCTGTGGTCGGCGAGACATGCGATCTCCTTGGCCGGCGCCTCTCCGGGCGCACCGAATAGATTGTGAAACCGTTCACAATCGTAGTTGAGAACGGTAGTTGGTGCCTCCGGCGTTCGCATCCGAGAATTGCCCGGTGCTAGGACAAGACCATGCCGTTGCCATCGAGCCGTGATCGAGAAGCTGTATGCCGAGGGCTCGTCGAGTGGTTGAGTGCAACCGTCGGCGAGCCGGTCGCCATCGACAAGCTCGACGTACCCGAGGGGGCGGGGTTCTCGTCGGAGACCTATCTCTTCGATGCCACCTGGGGAGGTCAGACCCACGGCTTGGTCACCCGAATGGGCCCGGACTCGGCCGACTACCCGGTGTTCCCGACCTACGACCTGTCGTTGCAGGTCAATGCGATGACATGGGTGGCAAAGCACAGCGACGTGCCCGTGCCCAACGTGCGCTGGCACGAAACCGACGAGACGGTGCTGGGCGGAGAGTTCTATGTGATGGACCGACTCGACGCGATCAGCGCGCCCGACAACCCGCCGTATGTGTTCGGTGGTTGGGTGTGCGACGCATCCGTCGACGACCGCCGGGCGATGCAGCGGACGATCGCGGGACACATGGCCAGCCTGCATGCGTTGCCGCTCGACGATGAGGCGCTCGGGTTTCTCGATCGACCGCAGTTCGGAGCGACACCGCTCGACCAGCAGCTCGCCTACCAGCGCTGGTACTACGAATGGGCCCGGGAGGGTCGGGACTATCCCGTCATCGAGCGAGCCTTCGACTGGCTCGAGGCGAACCGGCCGGTCGCCGATCCCGTTGGACTGTCCTGGGGTGACAGTCGCATCGGCAATGTGTTGTGGAATCCCGGTTCGCCGGGGGAAGCGGTGGCGATTGTCGATTGGGAGATGGCCTGCCTCGGCGCTCCCGCAACCGATGTCATGTGGCAGCTCGTATTGCACCAGTTCTTCCTCGACATGGCCCAGCTGATGGGGCTGCCCAACCCGTTCCCCGACCTGTTCGTGGCGAGAGAGTTCATCGCCGACTACGAGGCTGTTTCGGGACAGACCCTCGAGAATCCGGGCTGGTACTTCGTCTTCGGACAGCTGCGATACGCAATCGTGTCGATCCGAACGGGGTGGCGCATGGTGGCCAGTGGCGACCGCGAGGCTCCGGTCGACCCCGAGAGCATCCTGATGAACGGCCAGGCGCTGGGTCATTCGGTTGCCACCGAGGGTCGGTCGGCGTTCGAACGCTGACGCTCGAACGTGCCGAACTTGCCGCCTGGCGGGCCTTTGCCGGAAGATGGGAAGGCCCTCCGGGGTGGTCGACACGTTTCGTGACCCTCGGTACGGTCGGGCCCAGCATCGAACAATTCTCTTTTGAAGGGGTGGCTCTGTGAGCGACTTTCCCTCCCGCGCCAAGGTCGTCGTGATCGGCGCCGGCATCGTCGGCAACTGTCTGGTCGGCCACCTGGCCCGCCTTGGTTGGACCGACATGGTCCTGCTCGACAAGGGACCGCTCCCGAACCCCGGCGGCTCGACGGGCCATGCGTCGAACTTCATCTTCCCGGTCGACCACAACAAGGAGATGGCGTTGCTCGGCGTGCAGAGCGCCAATCAGTACCGCGACCTCAACCTTTCCGTGGATTCTGGCGGCATCGAGGTGGCCCGCACCCAGGAGCGAATGGACGAGCTCCAACGCCGTATGACCTCGGCCACCGCCTGGGGCGTCGAGGCGGCATTGCTGACGCCGGCGCAGGTCAAGGAACTGGTGCCCTTCATCAATGAGGACGTCATTCTCGGCGGGTTCCACTGCCCGTCGGTATCGGTGGTCGATTCGCTCGAAACCGGGACGCAGATGCGCAAGGAAGCGATCGAAACCGCCGGACTTCAGGTGTTCGCCAACACCGAAGTACTCGACCTCGAGACCGTCGATGGGCCGGGCGAGGGCAACCGGACCATCAAGGCGGTCGTGACCGACAAGGGCACGATCGAGGCCGAATATGTGGTGATCGCCTGTGGCGTCTGGGCCAACCGCATCGCCAACATGGCCGGCGCATACGTCCCGCTCGTGCCTGCGGTGCACCAGATGGCCGATGTCGGGCCGATGGACATTCTCGCCGAGACCAACAACGAAATCGGCTACCCGATCGTTCGCGATATGGACACCTTCTGTTACGAGCGCCAGTCCGCCGGCTCGATGGAGGTCGGCTCGTACGGCCACCGGGCAATCCTGCATCACCCCGACGAGATCCCGTCGAACGACGAGGCCGCGCTTTCTCCCACCGAGATGCCCTTCACCCCCGACGACTTCGATGACCAGATGGAAACAGCCATCGAGCTGATGGACATGCTCGGCGACGCCGAGATCAAGTACGCCATCAACGGCCTGCTGTCGCTCACCCCCGACACCATGCCGTGCCTCGGCGAGATCCCCGAGGTCCGAAACCTGTGGTCTGCCGCTGCGGTCTGGGTAAAGGAAGGCCCGGGAATGGCCCAGGTCGTCGCCGAGTGGATGACCCACGGCTATCCCCGCGTCATCGACGCCCACGGCGCCGACATCGCCCGCTTCTACGACGAAGAAAAGTCCGACGAACACATCTGGGCTCGCGCCGACGAACACTTCAACAAGACCTACGGCATCGTGCACCCCGCAGAGCAGTGGGAGCACCAGCGCAATCTCACGGTGAGCCCCTACTTCTCGCGCCAACAGGCGCTGGGCGCCGAGTTCTTCCAAGCCCGCACCTGGGAACGGCCGCAGTGGTACAACTCCAACGCCGATCTGGTCGAGCGCTACGGACTATCCGAACGTGAGGTCGAATGGGACAACCGTTGGTGGAGCCCGATCACCATGGGCGAGCACCTGAACCTGCGTGAGAATGCCGGCATGGTCGACCTCAGTGCCTTCCAGGTGTACGAGCTCGAAGGTCCCGGCGCAGTTGCGTACGCCGAGTACTTGGCCGTCAACAAGGTCGACAAGCCCGTCGGCTCGAGTACCTACACGCCGTGGCTCACCCCGGACGGTGGCTTCCACTCCGACCTCACGATGATGCGGGTGGCGGACGACAAGATCCGCATCGTCACCGGTGTCTTCGACGGCGGACGCGACTCCTTCTGGGTGAAGCGGCACATGCCCACCGACGGCTCGGTCACCTTCACCGACATCACGATGTCCACCACCACCTTGGGTGTGTGGGGTCCGAACGCTCCGGCAATCGTGGGCAAACTCACCGACGCCGACCTCAGCCAGGATGGATCCCCGTACGGGTCTCTTCGCGAGGTCGATATCGCGGGCATCCCTTGCACGCTGTTTCGTATCTCGTATGTGGGAGATACCGGCTGGGAGATCTACACCGCATGGGACAACGGTCCGGCACTCTGGGACGCGCTGCTCGAAGCGGGCTCCGAGTACGGCCTTCGACCCACGGGCGGCGGCGTGTACGGCACGTCGGGTCGCCTCGAAAAGGGCTACCGGCTCATGGGTGCGGAACTGGAGAGCGAGTACAACCCGGTCGAGGCAGGTCTGGCTCGGCCGAAGGTGAAGGC
>RCMY010004586.1_pt1 | contig 11919 bp, 10 predicted proteins | sample 2041341 | NCBI WGS metagenome assembly RCMY01 (sample SAMN09708234, study PRJNA481090) | Marine sediment metagenome, whole genome shotgun sequencing project.
ACCTTAATCTGCTCAACATATTGCTGAATCTCGATTAAAAGCGACCATTCCGTAAACTGATAAAGAAAGCAATTCCAAACCTAGATACAAGCTTAATAAGTTGTACCCTGAAATCATTACCATCATGCCAAGCGTGGCATATAAAGTTAGCAGATAATATTCACTTTTAAATAAGTTACGTGCTTTAAGATAATCACGAGAATAGAAAATAGCTAACAAACTCATGACACACATAGTCTGTTTTAGTATTACCGCCATATAATCAGAGATAAACATTTCTTTAAATGCTAAAGAACCATCCGTTTTACCATGCAGTTGCAACCATACAAAAACTAAAACCAGTGCTAACATACTGGCTCTATAGGCAAAGTTTTTAAAACGCTCACCAAAGAACATATCTACTACACTGATAAACAGGATAGACAACGCCAAGATGATTTCAGCACCTGCGATGTTTACGTATGAAAGAAACTCTGCACCTGTCATTCTATTATTCCAAAATTCGTTTAATTAATATTGTTTATTTACAGTTTGCTATTAAGCAAATGCTCAACCAAGGCGTTTGTACTGGCATGCATCACATCCACGAGTGGATTTGGATAAACACCTAAAAGTATTACACCAAATGCCAAAATTGCGAGCATGATGAACTCACGCCTATTTAAGTCTTGCAGCTTTTCAACATTTTCATTTGCCACTTCACCAAAGTAAACACGCTTAACCATCCATAAGGTATACGCCGCTCCAAGTAATAATGTAGTTGCTGCTAAAAACGCAATCCAAAAGTTAGCTTTGAAACTGGCTAAAATAACCATTAACTCACCAACAAAACCTGAAGTACCTGGGAGTCCAGCATTAGCCATCGCGAACAACACAGCAAAAGCTCCGAACCAAGGCATCTTATTGATAACACCACCGTAGGCAGAAATGTCGCGAGAGTGCATACGGTCATAAAGCACGCCGACGCAGAGGAACATCGCTCCAGAAATTAAACCATGCGAAATCATTTGCACCATCGCACCTTCAATCGCCAAGCCACTACCTAAACCTAAAGCAGCACCGTCAACAATAATATAAAACGGGATGAATAAACCTAAGGTCACAAAACCCATATGAGCAATGGATGAATAGGCAATAAGTTTTTTCATATCACTTTGCACTAAAGCAACTAAACCGATATACACAACGGCTATTAGTGATAGAACAATCACAAAACTAGCTAAACTTGCAGAAGCATCAGGCGTGATTGGCAAACTAAAGCGAATAAAGCCATATCCACCCAATTTCAACATCACAGCTGCTAACACTACTGAACCACCGGTAGGCGCCTCTACATGAGCATCTGGCAACCAGGTATGCACTGGCCACATCGGTATTTTCACAGCAAAGGCTGCAAAGAAAGCTAAGAAAATCCAAAATTGTTCAGTGCTAGAAAGTTTTAATGCATGTAGGTCGGCAATTGAGAATGAACCACCCTCTTTGTTATACATATAAATAAAGGCAATCAACATTAAGACTGAACCTAAGAAGGTATATAAGAAGAACTTAACCGTGGCATAGATACGATTTTTACCACCCCAAATACCAATAATAATAAACATTGGTATGAGCATGGCTTCCCAAAACACATAGAACAAGAAAGCATCGAGTGCAGAGAAAACACCAATCATCAAGCCTTCCATTATTAGGAAAGCGGCCATATATTGCGAAGGTTTAGTTTGAATTACTTCCCAGCCCGCGATAACAACTATTACGGTTATGAAAGTAGTTAAAAGAATAAGTGGTAAGGCAAAGCCATCGATACCTAAATGATAATTCACATTAAAAGTAGCAATCCAAGAGTGGCTTTCTTGAAATTGCATGACAGCAGTACCGGTATCAAAACCAGTATATAAAGGAATGCTTATAACAAAAACCACAAGTGCAATAGCTAAGGATGCCCAACGAGTTAGGTCAGCTTTTTTATCACCAATCAATAAAACTGCGATACCGCCTAAGATTGGCAGCCAGATTAGTAAGCTTAATAAAGGTGTTCCACTAAACATGTATTTTATCTTTTATGTATTCTAAATTAACTAGCAAAGGATTTTAATTAGCAAAGGCATAGGGATAAATATACCAAGCTAATAACAAGGCTAAACCAATCACCATGGCAAATGCATAATGATAGAGATAACCAGTTTGTACTTTTCTAACGACTGATGAAATGAAACCGACTGTTTTGGCGGAGCCATTCACAATGGTGCCATCAATAAGTGTTTCATCACCGGCTTTCCAGAAAAATTGACCCAAGCCGCGTGTACCACGTGCAAGTATTTTTTCATTGAAGTCATCAAGATAATATTTGTTATCAAATAATTTCTTTGGTAAAGCAAAAATCTTTTCAGTTTTTTCAGCAATAGTAATATTCTTCAAATAGATATAAGCGGCTAAACCGACAGCTGCGACAATCAACCAGAAAGGTAGTGTCTGAATTGCATGCGTCGCAAAGGCTACTGGACCATGAAAATGACTTCCAACTTCTGCCAACACATCACGCGCTTCACTTACGTAAATAGCGCCATCAAAGAAACCACCAAACAACATTGGTTTAATGGTAAAGAAACCAATCAACAGTGATGGAATTGCTAAAAGAATTAACGGAATAGTAACGACTTTAGGACTTTCATGTAAATGTGAACGAGTTTCTTGGTCGAATCGCTCTTCGCCATGGAAAACCATAAAGAACATTCGGAAAGTATAAAAAGCGGTAATGAATACGCCAGCCATTACTGCAAAGTAGGCAAAACTATGCCCGGGCGTTGAACTGGCATGAACCGCTTCAATGATGGCATCTTTGGAATAAAAACCTGAGAAAAACGGTGTACCGATTAATGCAAGTGAACCTACAAGGGTTGTCCAATATGTAATTGGCATGTATTTCTTAAGGCCACCCATTTTTCGCATGTCTTGTTCGTGGTGCATTCCGATAATGACTGAGCCAGCCGCCAAGAACAATAAAGCTTTAAAGAACGCATGTGTCATCAAGTGGAACACCGCTGCACTATAGGCTGATGCACCTAAGGCCACTGTCATATAGCCGAGCTGTGAAATTGTTGAGTACGCAACTACTCGCTTAATATCGTTTTGCACTATTCCTAATAAGCCCATGAACAATGCAGTGATTGATCCAATAATAAGAACGAAGCTTAAGGCTGTTGTAGAGAGCTCAAATAGTGGTGACATTCTTGCCACCATAAAGATACCTGCAGTTACCATTGTCGCAGCATGTATTAAGGCTGAAATAGGAGTTGGTCCTTCCATTGAATCAGGAAGCCAGACATGCAAAGGGACTTGAGCCGATTTACCCATCGCACCGATGAATAATAAAATACAAACTACAGTCGGAGCAGCCCAAACCGCATTACCAAAGATACTTATAGTTTGACCGCTTAATGCTTCAGTTTGAGAGAACACCGTTGCGTAATCTAAACTGCCAGTGAAATATAAAACGGCGGCAATACCAAGCAAGAATCCGAAGTCACCTACGCGGTTTACTAAGAAAGCCTTCATATTGGCATGAATAGCTGTTGGTCGTTTAAACCAGAAACCAATCAGTAGATACGACACTAAACCTACAGCTTCCCAACCGAAGAATAACTGAATAAAGTTATTCGCCATAACCAACATCAGCATAGAGAATGTAAATAGAGAAATATAACTAAAGAAACGCTGATAGCCTGGATCTTCATGCATATAACCAATCGTGTAGATATGCACCATCAAAGAAACAAAGGTAACCACAACCATCATCATGGCGGTTAAATTATCCACCAAAAAGCCTACATTAATTTGTATGCCATCAGAGAACAACCAGGTATATACATTTTCATTAATTACTGCATGACCTGCATATACCAATTGATAAAGTACATAAGCAGATGCCACAAATGAATAGGCAACGGATAATATTGTTATCCAGTGTGCACCTGAGCGCCCTACTTGTTTACCAAACAAGCCAGCAATTGCAGCAGCAATAAGGGGCATTAAAACGATGCTTAAAAGTAGATTGCTCATTCCTATTATCCTTTTAAGCTATCAATTGATTCAACATTAATCGTGCGGCGATTACGGAATAAAACAACAAGAATAGCCAAACCAATCGCCGCCTCAGCAGCTGCAACCGTAAGGATAAAGAATACAAAAATTTGTCCGTCTAAATTACCCCAATATTGTGAGAATGCTACAAAGTTAAAGTTTACTGATAACAACATCAACTCTATACACATTAGCAACAAGATAAGATTTTTACGATTAATAAAAATACCGGCAACGCTTAAACAAAACAGTATTGCAGAAAGCATTAAATAATGAGTTAAAGTAATCACTCGTCTGCCTCCATTTTAACAATTCGCACTCTATCTTTAGGTTTCACCGCTACTTGCATATTAATATCTTGAACTTTTAGACCAGGACGTTTACGCATGGTTAGAGTAATTGCAACGACTATAGCAACTAATAATATAATCGCCGCTAACTCAAAGGGATAAATATAATTGGTATAAAGTTCCTTACCTAATTCTTCAGTATTCGAATAGTCAGAAGCAAAGGCTTGAACCTCTTGAGCTTTAATGGTGATTTGGTCCGACATCATCACAAAAGCAATTTCAATCAAAACAATAACACCAAGTATGGCGCCAACTGGTGCGTACTTAGTAAAGCCTTGTTGGAGTTCTGCAATATTGATGTCCATCATCATGACAACAAACAGGAAAAGCACTGCTACTGCACCGACATACACAATGATAAGTAATAAGGCTAAGAACTCTGCTTGAATTAACATCCACAAAAACGATGAGTTAATAAAAGCTAACACCAAAAAAAGCACAGCATAAACAGGGTTACGTGACAAAATCACGCCCAGGGCTGAACCAACAAGTGTTGTGCCAAAAAAATAAAATAAAAACAACTCAAAAGTCATGTGTTTATATTCTCAATAAATATAGTTAAATAATTTCTTAAATTTCAATTAACGATAATCAGCATCGGCAGCTTTGTCTGCTGCAATCATTGCTTCATATTTATCGCCAACAGCCAATAAACGCTCTTTAGTCATAATGTTTTCACCACGTTCTTCCATGTGATACTCATGAATACGGGTTTCAACAATCGCATCTACTGGACAAGCTTCTTCACAAAAGCCACAGTAAATACATTTAAACAAATCGATATCATACAAAGTAGTACGACGGGTACCATCTTCACGCGGTTCAGCTTCAATGGTAATAGCTAATGCCGGACAAACAGCTTCACACAATTTACAAGCAATACAACGCTCTTCTCCATTTGGGTAACGACGTAAAGCATGTAAGCCACGAAAACGAGGTGACTGAGGAGTTTTTTCCTCTGGGTATTGCACTGTAACGTCTTTACGGAAGAAATTACGAAAAGTAACCCCAAGGCCTTGACGTAGCTCCGTAAGAGTAAACATTTTGTACAAACTTTTTAAAGATGGCATAACTATTTATCTCAACTATCTATTTATCGCCGCTTACGCAGCGAAAGGACCAATTTTAAAGTAGAAGAACAAACCTTCAACAGCAATCCATACCAGTGTAATTGGAATAAAAACTTTCCAACCTAAACGCATAATTTGGTCATAACGATAACGAGGGAATGTAGCCCTAAACCAAAGGAAACAGAACAAAATGAAACCCATTTTTGCTAATAACCACAAAGTACTTGGAGCACCAATATAAGGTATGCCTTCAAACGGTGACAACCAACCGCCTAAGAACAATAAACTGGTTAAGGCAGCAATCAATATCATATTGGCATACTCAGCCAAGAAGAATAATGCGAAAGCAATACCAGAATACTCAACATGGAAACCAGCAACAATTTCTGACTCACCTTCAGCTACATCGAATGGAGCCCGGTTCGTTTCTGCAATTCCAGAAATAAAATACACTATAAATAGTGGGAACAACCACAACCAATACCAGTGATGTATACCGCCTGCTTGTGCGGCTACTATTTTCCCAAAATTTAAACTATCAGCTGCCATTACTACCCCAATGAGTGCAAAACCCATAGCTATTTCATAAGCAATCATTTGAGCTGCTGAACGCATTGCACCTAAGAAAGCATACTTGGAGTTAGTGGCCCACCCCGCAAGAATGATTCCATAAACACCCAAAGAGGTTAATGCTAAAACATACAACAGGCTTGCATCAACATTTGCAATTGAAAATTTAGAGCTTAAAGGCACAACTGCCCATGCACCAAAGGCTGTAACCAGTGTAATGAATGGAGCGATCAAGAATAAAGTTTTATTCGCATTTGTAGGTAAAATAACTTCTTTGAGGAGCAATTTAATTACATCAGCAAAGGGTTGAAATAAGCCTTTAGGACCAACACGGTTAGGTCCAACGCGGTTTTGCATAAAACCAATAACTTTACGTTCAACATATGTAAGCATTGCCACTGACAAAATCAATGGTAATAAAAGCACAACTGCTTTCAGGCCGGTGTAAACAACTGGCTGTAGCAGTTCTGGAAACCACTCGGATATGTTTTTAAATAACTCTAACATGTGCTTTTCTTTTATCTCTTCAATTCTGGTTTAAACAATTGCCGTTTTAAAAAACTGATTGCCTGCTTCTTTTGCAGTGCGTGTCTCTTGCAATGGAGTTGAACGTCTTACTACTGAATCATTACCATAAGCAGGCATATCTAGATACGCATGCGGCGCTTCAGCAGCTAAATTTAAGTTTCCATTACCATTATATCTAGTGGATAGTGTTACCTCACCGAGTTCAGCATTTAGTGCTGCACAAACTTCATCAGCTGCACTAAATTCAAATCCACCCAGATCGAATAAATTACCCAACACTCGTAAAATTTTCCAAGCGGGTCTAGCTTCTCCAACAGGGGTAGCCACACCTTGCACACTTTGCCATTTGCCTTCGCAATTAACAAAGGTACCCGCCGACTCTGCATAGGTTCCCATTGGCAATAGAACATCGGCGTCGGTTTTTAAGGATTCAGTTATGTAAGGTGTCAAGGCAACTACAATATCGGCGTGCTCTAATGCTTTACGAAACTGATAGGGACGCTGTACATCGCTTTCTGGCTCTAAATTTAATAGTAAATAGGCTTTACGGAATTGCTCACTCATTTCCATTGCATTAAGACCTTGCACTGCAATAGTTCGGCCACCCACTTCTCTGTGAGGTAATGCACCAACTAAAGCCGCACCAACACTATTTGCAGCAGGTGGTAAATATCCAAAGCTAGCTTTGCTAAGGTCAGCAATATAAGCGGCTAATCGTCGCAATGTAGAAAAATTTGCATGCGTTAAACCAAGGTTACCAATAAACACGTGTGCTTTTTCTGCCTCTAACAAGGTTTCAGCAAACTTCATATGCACGTCAATATAACTAGCGCCAGCTAAATCCAAATCAAAATTATTGGTTTTGCCTTGAAGTGCTGCAGCGATACCGGTTAATTGCGTAACTAAATTAACTTCACTCAAATGAGCATGAGTATCAAAGTAATAAAAATACTCTTCTGGATTAGCAATTAGTACTTTAGAACCTTTTAGTGATGCTTGACGAATTCGATGTGCTAATAAAGGCGCTTCAGATCGAATATTAGAACCCAACATGAAAATCGCATCTTGATTTTCAAGTTCTGCAATCGATAAACCAAAACTTGGAGCTAAAGCATCATTTTCTTGATCACTAAAATCTTGAGTAAGTAAGCGATGATCAATATTATTTGAGCCCAGACCACGTGTAATTCGATTTAACAAATAAAGTTCTTCCACACTCGAACGTGGCGAAGCTAAAGAGACTAATTGATCTTTATCATTTTCTATGGCATTTTTAATTCCATTAGCAGCAAACTCAAGCGCCGTTGACCAATCAACTTCTTGCCATTCATTATTCTTTTTAATCATTGGCGTTTGTAAACGATCTTCAGAATAGACACCTAGATAACTAAAACGATCACGATCAGATAACCAGGTCTCATTAATTTCTTCATTACTACGCGGAACTATACGTAATAGTTTTCCACGTCTTACGTGCGAATAAGTATTTGAACCCAAGCTATCATGAGTTGCAATGCTTTCATGTTGGTTCATTTCCCAACCACGAGCCTGAAAACGAAAAGGTTTTGAATTTAATGCTCCTACTGGACACAAGTCGATAATGTTACCTGAGAGTTCGTGATCAACACTACTTTCTATATAGGCACCAATCTCAGTAAACTCACCACGACCAATAGTTCCGAGCTCTTGAATTCCAGCAATTTCTTGTCCAAAACGAACGCAACGTGTGCAATGTATGCAACGTGTCATATCAGTAGAGACCAATGGGCCGATTTCTTTATCTTTAACTACGCGTTTACGTTCTGTATAACGTGAAGTACCACTTCCATAACCTATCGCAACATCTTGCAGCTCACACTCTCCACCTTGGTCACAGATAGGACAATCAAGAGGATGATTAATAAGTAAAAATTCCATCGTGGCTTTTTGAGCCGAAATTGCATACGGTGAATCAGTATTAAATTTTTGACCGTCCATTACTGGCGTGGCACAAGCTGGCATCGGTTTGCGACCACCAATTTGCTCAACTAGACACATGCGACAGTTAGCCGCTACCGAAAGTTTTTTGTGATAGCAGAAACGTGGAATATGAATACCATTACGATCAGCAACTTGAATCAGCATCTCACCCTTGCTGGCCTCTAGCGTTTTACCGTTTATTTCTACGTTGATTGTGTTATCGCTCATTACTTTCTCTAAATCTTATGTATAAATACGAAAAGCTTATGCTGCTTGTTCAGTTTTTGTCTTAGCCTTTGGGCCAACCATGCAACACTTATGCGTTACGTGATATTCAAATTCTTCACGATAGTGTTTTATAAAACTTTGTACTGGCCACGCAGCTGCATCACCTAATGCACAAATTGTATGTCCTTCGATTTTGTTGGCAACATCCACTAACATATCGATGTCTTCCATTTTGCCTTGACCATTTTCAATACGTGTTAACACACGATGCAACCAGCCAGTTCCTTCACGACATGGAGTACATTGGCCACATGACTCAGCATCATAAAATTGTGAAATACGTTTAAGCAGATTAACCATGCACGTTGTATCGTCAATAACGACCACTGCACCAGAACCTAACATAGAACCCGCTTCTTGCAACGACTCATAGTCCATATTGGCTTGCATAATTTTTTCAGCAGGTACAACTGGAACAGAAGAGCCACCAGGAATAACCGCTTTAAGCTTTCTACCTTCAGTTACACCGCCGGCTAATTTTAATAATTCACTGAACGGCATACCCAAAGGAACTTCAAAGTTACCAGGTTTGTTTACATGCCCACTAACGGAAAATAATTTCGTACCACCAGATTTTTCAGTACCAAAAGCTTTAAACCAATCTCCGCCATTACGAATAATGGCAGGTACTGAAGCAAAGGTTTCTGTATTGTTAATCGTAGTTGGCTTACCGTATAAACCATAGTTCGCTGGAAACGGTGGTTTAAAACGTGGTTTACCCTGCTTGCCTTCTAAGGACTCTAAAAGTGCAGTCTCTTCACCACAAATATAAGCACCAGCACCAATGTGACAATACAAATCAAAATCAACGTCAGACCCTAAAATGTTTTTACCCAACATGCCGTTAGCATAGGCCTCTTCTAAGGCTTTTTCAAAACGTGGAATTGGTTCTCCCAAAAATTCGCCTCGAATGTAGTTATAACCTACTGTACAACCCATTACATAGGCGCCAATCGCCATGCCTTCAATAATTGAGTGCGGGTTATAACGAATAATGTCACGGTCTTTACATGTGCCAGGTTCAGATTCATCTGAGTTACACACTACGTATTTTTGCACTGGGGCATTTCGTGGCATGAATGACCATTTAAGACCAGTTGGGAAACCTGCACCACCACGTCCACGTAAGCCTGACTTCTTAACTTCTTCTAAAACATCTTCTGGAGATGTTTTTTCGCTAAGAATTTTTTTCCAAGCCTCATAACCACCAGTCTTTAAGTAATTGTCATAAGTCCACGGCTCATCGAACTGTAGTGTTTCATAACAAACATTATTTAATTTAGTTTTATCGACAGTCATTATTCAATACCATCCAAAATTTCGTCAACTTTTTCAGGTGTAAGTGTTTCGTAATAATGATGATCAATCATCATCATTGGACCACCTGCACAGGCCGCTAAACATTCTTCTTCTTTTTTCAAATAGAACTTGCCGTCAGGGGTAGATTCACCAACTTTAACGCCAAGTTTTTTCTCGACATGAGCAAGAATATTATCTGAACCCATTAACATACAAGAAATATTAGTACACACTGATACATGCAAACGACCACAAGGTTTAGTTTCAAACATCGAGTAAAACGTAGCTACTTCATAAACTTGTACTGGAGGCAATTCTAAAAGCTTAGCAATAGAATCCATTAAACCTTTAGTTACAAAACCATGATTTTGATGCTGCACGATTTGTAAAGCCGATAACACCGCAGAACGTTTTTGCTCAGCAGGGTATTTAGCCATACAAAGCTCAATTTCAGAAATACTATGAGCTGATAATTCGTTTGGACTGTTAGATGTATGTTCAGACATAATTCTTTACTTTAAATTCTCTTAATCGTTTTATGACTATCGGTCTATTTCGCCGAATACAACGTCTTGGGTACCAATTACTGCTACAACATCCGCCAACATGTGACCGCGTACCATTTCATCCATGGCGCTTAAGTGGGCAAATCCAGGTGCTCGTACTTTCAATCTAAATGGCTTATTAGCACCATCTGAAATTACATAACAACCGAACTCACCTTTAGGATGTTCTACAGCTGCGTAAGCTTCACCTTCTGGAACACAATAGCCTTCGGTAAATAATTTGAAGTGATGAATCATTGATTCCATGTCATCTTTCATTTCAGTACGCTTGGGAGGTGCTACTTTATGGTTTTCACTAATTACAGGTCCTGGATTTACCTTTAACCACTCAACACACTGTTTAATAATTCGATTTGACTGACGCAATTCTTCAACACGCACTAAGTAGCGATCATAACAGTCACCATTTACACCAACAGGAATGTCAAAATCCATTTCCGAGTAAACTTCATAAGGTTGTTTTTTGCGTAAGTCCCAAGCAATACCAGAGCCACGAATCATCGGACCCGTAAAGCCTAATTGTTTGGCACGCTCTGGTGTGACCACACCAATATTTACTGTTCTTTGTTTCCAAATGCGGTTATCAGTTAATAAGGTCTCATACTCATCCACACAGGCTGGGAAACGTTGTGTGAAATCATCAATAAAATCTAGTAAAGAACCACTGCGTTTTTCATTCAACACATCAACTTCTTTTTGAGTTTTCCATTTTGAAGCTTGATATTGCGGCATGCTGTCAGGCAAATCTCGGTATACACCACCTGGACGATAATAGGTTGCATGCATACGTGTTCCAGAAACTGCTTCGTAGCAATCCATTAAATCTTCACGTTCGCGGAAACAGTATAAGAACATGGTCATAGCGCCAATATCTAAACCATGAGCTCCAAGCCACATCAAGTGATTTAGGACACGAGTGATTTCATCAAACATTACACGAATGTATTGAGCACGAATTGGCACGTCAACATTAATTAACTTTTCAAGCGCCATTACATAACCATGTTCATTACACATCATTGATACGTAATCGAGTCTGTCCATGTAACCAATGCTTTGGTTAAACGGTTTACTTTCTGCTAGCTTTTCAGTGCCACGATGTAAAAGACCAATATGTGGATCAGCTTTTTGTACGACTTCACCATCCATTTCAAGTACTAGGCGCAATACACCATGTGCAGCAGGATGCTGTGGTCCAAAATTAAGCGTGTA
>RCMY010004587.1_pt1 | contig 11919 bp, 13 predicted proteins | sample 2041341 | NCBI WGS metagenome assembly RCMY01 (sample SAMN09708234, study PRJNA481090) | Marine sediment metagenome, whole genome shotgun sequencing project.
CAGAGTTTCGTTGACAAGACTAAGATTCCATCTCAGGCTAATAAGCAGAGTTTCGTTGACAAGACTAAGATTCCATCTCAGGCTAATAAGCAGAGTTTCGTTGACAAGACTAAAATTCCTTCTCAGGCTAATAAATAAGTCTTATTAATTAAATAATTGGAAAGGGCAATCAATATATTGCCCTTTTTTTCGTTACAAGAATTAGCAAAAGTTATTCTTGTAAAAAATGAAAAGGAAATCATCTGAAATTGGTAAGAAGGCGAAGAGAAGAATTTTGATTGACTCAATTGGAGTTCTTCTGATTATTGTATCCCCATTCGTATTCAAATTACATCAATATCTACCGAGTGACCCAGATGCAACCGTCTCATTTTTAGGTTTTATCTTTGATAGTAATGGCTTTGCTGATTTGAATACATATGCGTGGTTTCTATTAAGCAAAATTGTGCCGTTTTATTTGTTTATTATCTGGTTTTTTACCTGTAAACACTGGTGGTATCATATTATCTTGATACCTGTAACCATGTATGCTTTCCAAATATTTGAAGTTTTATACTCAGAAGATAATATAGTGGACACAAGGAATATTATCTGGTTATTACCGGTATGTATGGTAGTTATACCAACCGTGTATTTTATACGAATTAAATTGTACGATCGACATGTTCATGGTATAGATTTAGAGGCCATAGAAGCTGAAATCGAAGTACTCAAGGAAAAACCGGACATCGATAAAAAACGTCCAAAACCCACATCCGAACCGGTAGCAACTGAAACTTCTAAGGAAGTCGGCTACAAATCCCTTTCCGAAAAAATTGATGAAAAACTCTCCACTGACAACATAGAATCTCACCTCAGGCAATTCCAAAACCAGTTGGGGGATTGGCTTCATTTTAGGTAGAATGTCGTAATTTTACTGTTAATCGAATATCACCACGATTTATTAGTAAACGTTTATGAACCAACCTGCTTCTCCTTTTAGCAAACAACAATTACTTCCACAAGAAGAGACCTTGGAAGTTTTTCGCCAAAAAAGCGAACTTTTTATTGGCCTTCCCAAAGAAAACCATTATCAGGAACAACGTATCTGCCTTACCCCGGATGCCGTTCAGGCCATTATATCGAATGGTCATAGGGTACTTATCGAATCGGGTGCGGGCGATGGCGCCCATTATTCGGATCTCGATTATACCAATGCGGGTGCGGAAATTACCCGCGATACTAAAAAAGTTTTCTCATGTCCTTTGTTGCTAAAAGTCGAGCCCCCTACGCTTTCGGAAATCGAAATGATGAATCCGCAAGCCACCATAATATCCGCGTTACAGATAAAGACCCAGAATAAGGCCTACTTCGAGAAAATGGCCAACAAGCGCGTCACGGCGATTGCCTTCGAGTATATACGTGATGAAGATGGAAAATACCCAGCGGTACGTTCGTTGAGCGAGATTGCAGGAATTTCATCCGTACTTATCGCTGCGGAAACCATGTCGGCCACAAACGATGGCAAGGGACTTATGTTCGGAAATATCAGTGGTGTGCCGCCCGTAGAGGTGGTCATCATCGGTGCAGGTACGGTCGGGGAGTTTGCCGCAAGATCGGCATTGGGACTTGGAGCGAACGTCAAAGTATTCGATAATTCGCTGACCATGTTGCGGAATTTGCAGGCCAATCTGCGTCAAACCGTATATACATCGACCCTTCAGCCTAAGAATCTCTTGAAAGCCTTAAGGCGCTGTGATGTGGCTATTGGTGCTATTCGTGGTAAAGACCGTGCCCCGGTAATCGTCGATAAAACCATGGTCGAAAATATGAAAAAAGGAGCGGTCATTGTTGATGTCAGTATCGATATGGGCGGATGTTTCGAGACCAGTGAGGTGACGACCCATAACAAACCTACTATTGAGAAATATGGCGTAATACATTATGGGGTGCCCAATATTCCCTCACGGTATCCCAAGACGGCCACGATTTCGATCAGCAATATCTTTACGCCTTATTTATTGGAACTGGGGGAAAATGGTGGACTCGAAAATTCCTTGCGTTTCGACAAAGGCTTGCGAAACGGTCTCTACATGTACCACGGCATTCTTACCAACAAATCTGTCGGCGAGTGGTTTGATTTGCAGTATAGCGATATTAATTTTTTGATTTTTTGATGCCCGTTACTCCGTACTAGATACTTGGGGGTAATTGAAAAGAATTTCAACTTTTGAGCAACCAAGTAATCTGAATTAATCTTCGTATTTCGAAACAATTCTCTTTTTAACTCTTATTTTTGCATCTATTTCACACATCAAATCCTTAACTCCTTCCTCTTTAACTTAAACTCCCCATGGCATTTCTAAAACGTTTGGGTTTTTATCTTATCGGATTATCGATAGGTATCGTATTTCTTACTTTTTTTCTAAAAAAGAAATCCGAAGAAACTGGAGTGGAATTCTGCTATTTCCCCAACTGTCGAACTTTAAAGGATATCCGCTCAAAAGAGATGTCGTATTCCGATGAAATCGACAGAATGCTGGCTAATAAGCAATTGGATACCCTTGACATCACCACTTTCCTCAATGACGGCGATGTGGACTTTGGTAGAAGCGATACAAAATCAGAACCTTGCAAGACCTATTTCATCGAGGGTTTTGTCAAGGAAAAAGAAGGGGTCCTGAAAGTTACGAGTTGCTTGGAAACAGTGGTTATAGAGGAAATAGTTGCGAAATAGCCCTGTGCCATTTAACCGCAAACACCGCAAACCTATCCCTTTGATATTGAAAATTCAAAAAAAGCACAGCTGAAGGCTCGTGAAGTACCATTCAATTTGATGCAGCAAGAAATCAACACAATGACTTTCCCTTTTATTTAAGCATTTTACCTGCCAAAAGATTCGGGAAATTCCATTCTCTTCGAGCATAGAGTATCATTTACTTACCGCTAACGTTCATAAATCTGACGAAATTTCACTGTTTATTGCCCCTTGTACACGACCATCTAAATCCCCCTTCTTTTACGCTCTTTTTTTAACAAAGAAAGTTCGCGAGAGGTCTGTCCGGCGACCGAGGTGTTTTCGTCTGCCCTTCTAATCAGGTAAGGCATTACTTCACGCACGGGGCCAAAAGGCAAGTATTTAGCCACGTTGTAGCCTTTGTCGGCCAAATTGAAGGAGATATGATCGCTCATACCATAAAGTTGTCCGAACCAGATTCGGAGATCATTTTTGGCAATCTGTTTTTCTTCCATTAATTGCATCAAACGGTAACAACTGTTTTCGTTATGCGTACCGGCAAAAAGGGAAATAATACCTAGATTTTCGACCATATACGTCACGGCCGTATCAAAATTGGCATCCGTCTCCTTTTTTGAGGCGCAAATGGGCGTAGGATATCCTTTATCTTCGGCGCGTTCATTTTCCTTTTCCATATAGGCACCTCGCACGGCCTTGATACCAATCTTAAATCCGTCTTTTTCCGCCTTCGATTGTAGATCTTTGAGATAATCCATCCGGTCCCAACGGTACATTTGAAGGGTATTGAAAACGATGGTCTTTTTTTTGTTGTACTTGCGCATCATATCCTCGATCAGGGCATCGGCGGCATCTTGCATCCAACTTTCCTCAGAATCGATCAATAGTGAAACATCAAGATCATGGGCCTTTTTGCAGGTTTTGTCAAAGCGGGTGACTACCCTGCCCCACTCCACCTGCTCCTCATCCGTCAGGGATTTTCCCGCACTGATTTTCTTAAAAAGGGCAAACCGGCCGTATCCCGTAGGCTTGAAAACGGCGAAGGGAATGGCATCCTTCTCCTTTACAAAATCCAAAACTTTAAGCACCATTTCCAAGGCCAGATCCAATGGATGTTCGGTCTCTTTGCCCTCAACGGAATAATCCAACACCGAACACACGTTTTTACCATACATTTTATCGACGGTCGGCAGACAGTCAAATTCGTTGACCCCACCGCAAAAATGATCGAACACCGTGGCACGTATCAACTTGTCCACGGGCAAGTGGGCCTTAAAGGCAAAATTGGTGATGGCCGAACCGATACGTACCAAAGGTTCGTTGGCAATCATCTTGAACAAAAAGTAGGCACGTTCCAGTTCCGAATCCGATTTTAGGGCAAAAGCGGTCTCGGTATCCTCAAATATTTTTTTCATTTTCAGCTATTTCTTTTTGAATCAAATATAATGACTGATATCATAATTTTTGTCAATATTTGCCTTTAATTTGTATTCTAATCCACATTTACAATAGATTATACGTCAAGAATCACCTTGACTTGGCCACTCAAGACGAATCGCAAAATAGAAAGTAATCCCTATGGAGTCCATTACCACAAGCACTTACGCCGTACATTTCAATCAACGTGCCTACGATGCCATCAATGAACATTTGGCCGGGACCGCCTATTCCAAAATTTTTATTGTGGTGGATGAAAATACGAAGCGTGATTGTTTGGAAGATTTTAGGAAACGTATACAAGGGGATTTCGATTTTGGGATTTTGGAAATCGAATCCGGGGAAGACCACAAGACCATTGCGACCTGCACTCGGCTATGGCAAGCCTTATCGGACGGGGATGCTGATCGAAAATGCCTGTTGATCAATCTCGGCGGTGGTGTTATCACCGATTTAGGAGGCTTCGTTGCGTCTACCTTTAAACGTGGTATCGCCTTTATCAACGTTCCCACTACCCTATTGGCCATGGTCGATGCATCAGTGGGAGGAAAAACCGGTGTGGATCTCGGCCCCTTAAAAAATCAGGTCGGCGTTATCAACCAACCGGTGATGGTACTAATAATGTCCGACTTTCTTAAAACCCTCGATAAACGCCAATTACAGAGTGGGTTCGCCGAAATGCTGAAGCACGGGCTCATAAGAAGTGCGGTATATTGGGAGACATTGAAAACAAATGGGGACTTCTCAAATATGGACCACCTTATCTACGACTCCGTAACCATCAAAAATGAAGTCGTGCTTCAAGACCCTACCGAACAGCACCTGAGAAAGATACTTAATTTCGGGCATACGCTAGGCCATGCGGTAGAATCTTATTTTTTGGAAAGTAAATCCCGAAAAACCCTGCTTCACGGCGAGGCTATTGCTGTCGGGATGATTCTGGAAGCGTATTTGTCACATGAGCTGACCGGACTTCCGGAGAGCGAATTGGAGGATATCAGAAGTACTTTTCTAGAACGTTATCCTAAAACGGAATTTTCGGATGCCGATATCAAAGCCATCCTATCCCTTTTAAAATTCGATAAAAAAAATTCACACGGTAACATCAACTTTGTGCTGCTTGAAAAAATCGGCGTTCCGGTCATCGATGTGAAGATTCCCCATGAACTTTTCGGACGCGCTTTTGCATACTACACCGAATCGTAGCGTAAGAACTCTTATCGCATTGTTCTAAAACCACAACACAAGTGGCGTTCGTATACTAAAATTCCCGTTTGACAACTCTTTAATAAATCCCGAGAAAAAAAGGCATAGTTTAGAATCTATAAATTATAGAGACCGAAAAAGGTTTTCATACCCAAACCCGATACAAATCGAAAAAAACTACCTACTATGCTACGTAAAATTGTGGACTACAAAAGACTTGATCATGAACTCGCTGCTCTATTGATCGAAACCTATCCCGACGGATATGGTGATGAGGACATCATCGTATTCAAAAATCTTCAAGGAGATTACGTCGAAGCCGTAGAGATCAAGACCGAAGACACCATGTATTTGGTGAAAATTAGTAAAAGCCTTGCCGATTTTATATCTAATTTTGATGATACCATTGAAAAGGAACTAGACGGAGAGCCGGAAGCCATTTTGGAAGAAGCCGATTCACCCGAATTCGAGTTGGACTCCGATATGGATTACGACCTTGAGGATGATATGGACTAAGATACCTCTATCTGCGTGTTGCTTTCGACCTTAGGTTTGGCCTGCCCTTTTTCGCTAGGTTCGACTTTTTCATTGATATAGCTCGCATATTGATTGGTAAACTCCGCTCCGAAAAACAGAATAAGACAGGTGTAGTATACCCACAACATAATAAGGACTACGGACGAGGCTCCACCGTACACAGAGGTCGGATCACTCTGGGTAAAATAATAGCCCAGTAAAAATTCACCTACCAAGAAAAGAACAGTGGTCAATGCGGCACCATAGATTGTAGTTTTCCAACGGATCTTAATGTCGGGCAGTAGTTTGAACAATGCGGCGAATAGTCCCGTGATTACAATAAAGGTCAATACATAACTAAAGGTACTGGCCGCCACTTCGGCAATTAAGGGGGCAAAAGTACCAATGTATTCGCTGACAAGCCTCATTATAAAGGAAAGTAGCAGCGAGACCAAAAACAAAAACCCCAATACCAATATCATTCCAAAAGAAATAAATCGATCGAGTATGGTCTGCAGCCATACTGTTTTTTTAGGTTCCACGTGCCATATATCGTTCATGGCCATCTTGAGGCGAACAAACACCCCTGTTGCACCAAAAAGCAACATTCCCACCCCGATAATGACCGTTACCGTAGAACCATCTTTAATCGCTGCATTGGCAATCATGCCTTCTATGGCCTTTGATGCCCCTTCTCCGATAAACGCACCCAATTTAGTGGCGATTTTTCCGCGTACAGCCTCTAAACCAAAAAGCTCACTGGCAATCCAGGTCACAATCATTAGTAGCGAAGGTAATGAGAATAGCGTGTAGTAGGATATGACCGCACTTTTGCCGAAAGGATCATTATCGATCCAGGCCATGGCCGAATCTTTAACTAAGGACCAAAAAACCTTTAATTTTTCTAATTTTATCATATCATAGCGATATCAGGGATTCTAGGTTCAGAATTTGGTGCTTTCCCGAAACTTTACGGTTGGCGTTTGGCTCAATTCAAAAAAAATTAAATATAACGTTCCCGAATACTATCCCTGTGATGCTTTTGATGGCCACAAATCACAAAACCAAGCGCGGCGACGCTCCATGTCACGTTACTGGCGATACCTGTGCTCTCGAGAGCGTTTCGGTCAAGGTTGGCAAATAGGGATATGGTGGACTTACGTACTATTTGGTACTCTTCTATAATACTTTCCTTGGTACGTCTTTCGGCCATTGACTTTTCAGCGTAGCTATCTTGGTCAAAACCTTGTAAGACGGAAGTATCCCCTCTAGAAAACCGGAACGCCCGATATTGAAAAATGCGTTCGGTATCGATAACATGTTGCAATACTTGAGCCAGCGTCCATTTTTCGGATTCGTAACTAAAGCCTAATTTATCATCGGAAATACTTTCGATAAATTCAGGGAAATTGCTCAATTGCCGCTGCAACATATCCATCAGCTCCACATCCCCTAAAGTATCAATATAGGTTTTATAAAAGGGATGCGGCTCGGCAAGATTCAGTTCTGGGGTTCTCATAAAACTAACTTTTAAATTAGTATGATGCGTAAATTATTATAGCAACTCGGTCAGTATAAACCGACTTCTATGCGAAGCTATAAAAAATCCCGAACGTATTCATTCGGGATCGGTGTTATTATCGGGTATGTCAAATTGGCCGTTTTAAAGCTCATTGAATATCATGTGCATCAATCTTTTTTTATCATTGAAGCTCTCTTCCAATGAAATCATGGTTTCCGTTCGATTGATTCCATCGATATCATCGATCATAAAAATAATGTTCTTGGCATGGTTCGTATCCTTAGCCCGTATTTTACAAAATATGTTGAACTTGCCCGTGGTAATATGGGCGATGGTCACATTCGGAATTTGCTCCAAGCGCTCCATCACGAATTTGGTCTGGTGCGTCTTTTCCAAAAAAATACCGACATAGGCAATGAAGGCATATCCTAATTTCACATAGTCCAAAGTGAGGGAGGAACCCCGTATAATACCGGCCTCTTCCATTTTTTTCACTCTCACGTGGACCGTGCCTGCCGAAATCAGTAATTTTTTAGCAATATCGGTAAAAGGTGTCCTGGTGTTTTCGATCAGCATGTCCAGAATTTGGTGGTCGATTTCGTCTAGTTTTGCTTTTCCTGCCATAATGATTATGTATTTATTATTTTTTTACTCAATACTTTGAATATCTTCCGATATGATGCGTTTTTACTTAAGACATATCGACGACAAAAATAGAGAATTAATAAATAATATGTATGAAAACCCGATATTTTTTAACAGAAATGTAATATTTTTAGGATTTTAAAGAAAAATCTAAATTTGGGATAGGAGTTGATTTACAGCTGAATGTCTTTCAAGCGCCTTCAAATCACTATCGATCAGACAATTGTATGTCTTATGACCATAATAACCATCCAGACTGCCTGTTTTTTCGATTTTAGGCACAAAATCTATTGCTTCATAAGTTAAGGTTTCTACGTAAAGAATACCGATAGCATCGCCTTTCTTCAATGACTGGTCAATGACGTGGGCATTCCGTATCAATACATCAAAATACTTTTTTTGATTTTCGGGAATCAGAAAATATTCCGATGGGTTTAATTCGGAAAATTTTTCATTACTTATGGCATGTAAGCCGACCATCAGGGCCTGATAAATATATTCCCGTGTTCTTTCCCTATCGTAATCGTCCGGATAGTGTCCCGCTTCGAACAAAATGGTCGGTGTGCCGGTCATTTGAAAAGTATCGCCAACACAGTCGGCATTAAAGGCATCGTCATACCTTCCTACCTGGCCCGGTATTTGTTTTTGTAACCTCCTGTTCATGGCTACTATAAGCTTCATACTTAGGGAACGTGCTGGGGAAATGCTCCTAATTTCGTCGTGTGCCGGTGCCAAAAATGATAGGGTAGCCGGTTTCGGGGTATCCCCCACGCTGAATATCGTACGCTGATCGTGTAAGTTGAAGCAATAATCCGGCTGAAATGCTTCGAATACGCTCCGTAATACCTTACTTTCCGGTTGGGTTCTTTGCTGTGCATCGCGATTTAAATCGACTGCGTTCGCATTGACGCGGGTAAAAGCCGCGGCACCATCGGGATTTAAAATGGGAATAATCATAATTGTACAACTTTTAAGAACGGCTTCAGCTTTGGGATGGTCGGAATTTAAATAATTTATCAAATCTAAAACCGCCTTTGTTGTGGTGGACTCATTTCCATGCATCTGTGACCACATAAAAATCTTTTTCAGTCCGGTTCCAATAACGGTACTCCTAATAGGAAGATCCAAAACGGATTTGCCCACTATCTTAACCTCTACATTTCTTTTTATTTTTTCGAGGAATCCATCGATACTTTCATTCACCACATACCGCCCGAATACGGATTTTTCTTTGATGGATAGGTAATCGAACGATTCTAAAGTCATCGGCAAGTTTTATATATGCCACAAAAGTAAGAGGTATATAAATTACAATTGTAAACAATATTAATTCACTATTGTAAACAAAATAGCTACTTTTTTAATGGTTTTTTACAATTGTAATCACAATTATTAGAGAAAAGAAGTCGTTACAAATATATTCACTCCCATAATTATAAATCAGATTGTTACATCATTTTAAATGAACAATTACTATCAGTTTTATAAAAAAGTTAGGAGCTTTTTAAACAGCTCAAAAAGCAGATATTCATAGTTTGTAGTATATTTATAGAACAAAATTTACAATGGTAAACAGTTCTGATTTCATTGAGCGACTTGAGCATTTGCTCCAATATTACGACGTCAACGCTTCTGCTTTTGCCGATAAGATTCAGGTACAGCGCTCGAGTATTTCGCATGTATTGTCCGGGAGGAACAAACCAAGCCTGGAATTTGTACTGAAAGTGGTAAAGAACTTCCCTGAAGTCAATTTGTACTGGTTATTAAATGGGAAAGGAACATTTCCTTCCGACGACAGCAATAAGGATGCCCTGAAACAAGAGGATAGACCTACACCGATTCATCCTCCTAAGGAAGAAAAAATCAAACGCAAGGCAACTATAGATCGAATCGTGATTTTTTATTCCGACGGAACGTTCGAGGCCCATACTCCCTCAACTTAAAAGGGAGTTAATTGATGTGTGGGATGCCTAAGATTTTAGTATTTTGCAGGGATGATGAAAAGAATTCTTTTTTGCTGCCCTCTTATAGCGCTTATGGTTTCATGCTACCAGCCCCAAAGGGACTGTAAAGCCTTCAAGAACGGAAATTTCACCTTCACAACTATCATAGATGGGGAAGAAAAAACCACCACCTTCGTCCGCAATGATACTATAGAAATCGATTATTTTGAAGGAAAAATAGACACTGCTGCCGTACGATGGATCAACGACTGCGAATACATTGTCAAAAAAATAAATCCCAAGAACAAAGCCGAAGAAAAGTCCGTTCACATGAAAATTATATCCACAACGGAGGATTCGTATACGTTCGAGTATGGCATTGTCGGGGATAGTAGGAAATCAAGAGGCACGGCGGTGACCAGTAGCAATTAGATATCTACCCAGCCGCTGCCTGAAAGACGTAGTTAATTGCGCCTCTACGGTTCAATTGGGGCGACTATATGCCATATCGGGATTCTTAGCTTTCTGCTCCCGGAATAAACGCTGTTGCTGCTTAACAGTCAAGGTGCTACCATCGGGACTCCATCCTGGGGGACCGAAAATATACATCAGTTTATGGGAGAATTTATCCGCCTTTTTGACGTCTGCCCAAATATCCTTAAACTCATGCGTCAATATTACGATAGGATTGTAGGATCGTGGTGCGTGAATCACCCCAAACTTGACCTCGACATCGTCATCAAGCTCTTTCCATGTACCAAAAATTTTATCGAAGATATTTAGAAAGCCTCCGTGGTTTTTATCTAGATACTCCACATTCTGGGCATGGTGCACCTGATGCATGGTGTGGGTGTTGAAGATTTTTTCGACCCATCCCATTTTGGGAACGTATGTAGTATGTAATTGAAACTGCCAGAGCGATTCTATGGCCAAAGCGATCACGACCATTTCTACCGGGAAACCAATGGCAGGCATCCACATATAAAAGAAAGGCTTATATAATAAAGTGAACCAACCGTTACGCACTGCCGTGCCCAGATTAAAGTTATCGGAAGAATGGTGGACGATATGTGCGGCCCAAAGAATCCTTACCTCGTGGTTGGCCCTATGAAACCAATAATAGGTAAAATCATCGGCCAATTGGCATAATAACCAAACGTACCAAGCATAACCGAAAGACTCATAACCCATAATGTTTGTACGAACACCACCTACTTCCGGGTTAAAAAGCTCATAGGCAAAATTAAAGACTACGATCAACAGGGTTACCTTGATCAACGGCCCCAAAATAGCGGAACCGATACCCATAGCGCCACTGGCTAACAAGTCTTTCCAATCATATAAGTCCTTATCGCCATGGGTGTGGCTATAGGTCAACTCTAAAAGAATAAAGGCGATAAAAGCAGGTGCGCCATAAACCAAAGGGTTCGTAAAATCCATCTCTTCAATTTTTTTCAAAGATACTATTAATCGTTGCCAATCGACAACTTGAGAATGCAATTAGGTTGGATTAGCGTATTTCATTTTTCCCTAAGAATGGCATTCTGTTCTTCCATTAATTTTTCAAGGTTCGATAACAGTTCAATGTTCTTGGGTGTTTCGACCGTTTTATCCTTGGGATCTTCCGCCTTGTCCTTGAACCGGTTGATAAAGCGTATGACGATAAATATGGTGAAGGCAATAATTAGAAAATCGATGAATGCCTCCAACATTTCCCCATAACCGATGGCGATTTCATCGACACCTTCCGAAGCACTGCGCAAGACGTACTTTCGATTCGCCAGGTGCACCCCATCGGTCATAAGCGACAGCGGTGGCATGACCACTTTTTTAACCAAAGTATTCACGACATTGTTAAAGGCCGTACCGATGATGATACCAATGGCCATGTCTATCATGTTGCCCTTAATGGCAAA
>RCMY010004588.1_pt1 | contig 11918 bp, 8 predicted proteins | sample 2041341 | NCBI WGS metagenome assembly RCMY01 (sample SAMN09708234, study PRJNA481090) | Marine sediment metagenome, whole genome shotgun sequencing project.
CCGTCTTCGGCCAGGCGATCAACGCAGCTTCGGACGAGAAAGCTGGTCCCTAAATCTTCCGCCAGGCAGTAGAGCTCGTAGATATCGCTTCGCGGTCGCCAATATGAACGCAGCGTTCTGGCGCACCGCTCAACTCGGTTGAAAGACGCATGTTGTCCAGCCAGCGCATACTTTCCTTCTGATCAATGGGAATGCGGCGCAATGGCGGAGGTTCCCGCGCAATTTGTTCAATATGGAGTCAGTTGATTTTTCGACGATTTCGCGTCGAAATTGCTATGTCGGGGAGTTGCCCAAATGTCGGACCGCTAGGGCAGTTCTGCGGCGGTGGCGCGTCGGGGTTGAACCTGACAAAGCGCGCAAGGTAGATAGAAGGGTAATGCCAGATTTGGGGATGATGATGTATAGGCTTGTCAGCATGCTACCACGCACGACCAAGCGGCAGGTCGTGTTGGCGGTTGATGTCTTGCTTGTTCCCTTGGCGCTGTTAGCCGCGCTGGGGTTGCAGCAAAACGGCCTGTCCGAGACCAGCGAAGTCGGGCGCAACTGGTTTGCCCTACCGCTTTTGATGAGCATTTCCGGCTTGCTGGCTGTGGTCTTGGGGATTCATAAAATCCAGCTGAAGGCTTATGAAAGTCATGCCATTGGTCTGACGGGGGTGCATGCGGTGCTGCTTGGTTTGGCGGCTGCCGTGATGGATGATCTGGCGGGGTACAGCACCCCGTTTGCGACATTTATCAACTTTGCGCTGGTTTACTTTTTGATGGTCATTGCCGCGCGCATGGCGATGCTCCAGCTTTTGCTGGTGGTGTATCGCAGCGGTCAGGATCAGTGCCGTGTGCTGATTTACGGAGCAGGGCACACGGGGCGTCAACTGGCGGCGGCATTGCGGACCGATGATACGATCGTGCCCGTTGCGTTTATTGACGACAACAAAGCCATGCAAAGCACGATCGTGCGGGGGCTGACCGTCTATCCGCCTACGGCGATTGAGACCCTGATCCGTGAGCGTCAGATTTCGCGTATCCTGTTGGCGATGCCGGCAATGCCGCGCCCTCAAATTGCCCGTCTGTCGCGTAGTTTGGAGGAGTTGGGCGTTGATGTGCAGGCGTTGCCGTCATTTGCGCAATTGGCGGGGCAAGAGGCGCTTGTTGGTCAATTGCAGCCGGTTGTGCCGGGGCGGTTTTTGGGCCGTGCGCCGCTGGATGCCGAGATGCCCGGTGGGTCGGACGTTTATACCGGCCGCAATATTTTGATCACGGGGGCAGGGGGGTCGATTGGTTCCGAGCTTTGCCGTCAGGTGTTGGCTTGTGGACCTGTGCGCATGATCCTTTTTGATGTCAGCGAGCTTGCGCTTTATACGATTGATATGGAGTTGCGGACCCTTGCTACCCGTCTAAATGTCGACATTATTCCCGTGTTAGGGTCGATTACCGATGTCGCATTGGTGCGTCGTACAATGGCTGATTATGATGTGCAGGTTGTGTTGCATGCGGCCGCCTACAAGCATGTGCCACTGGTCGAGAAAAACCCTGTTGTCGGCATGTCTAACAACGTGTTGGGCACGCAAGTTTTGGCGCAAGCGGCGGTTGAGGCTGGTATTGAGCGGTTCATTTTGATCTCTAGCGATAAGGCGGTGCGCCCCAAAAACATGATGGGTGCCAGCAAACGTCTTGCCGAAATGGTGGTGCAGGATTTAGCCAGCCGTCATAAGGGCGGATGTGTGTTTTCGATGGTGCGGTTCGGCAATGTGATGGGCTCGTCGGGGTCGGTCATTCCGCTGTTTCAAGATCAAATCCAGAAAGGCGGGCCAGTGACCCTGACCCACCGTGATGTTACCCGCTATTTCATGACCATCCCGGAGGCTGCGCGGTTGGTTCTGGTTGCCGGGTCTTTTGCAAGCGGCGGCGATGTTTTTGTGCTGGATATGGGTGATCCGATCCCGATTTATAATCTCGCGCGCCAGATGATTGAGGCCGCCGGATACAGGTTGCGCGACGAGGCCAACCCTGACGGTGATATCGAAATCGAGATTACCGGATTACGCCCCGGTGAGAAAATCCATGAAGAGTTGTTGATCGGGAAGGGGCAGTTGACCACGTCCCACCCGAAAATTTTGCAGGCGCGTGAAGTTTACCTGAGCGAAATCGAAGTTGCGGCGGCGCTTAAGGCACTGCGCCAAGCGATCACAGATGCCGACGAGCCTGCATTGCGGGCGGTTGTTGCGCGCTGGGTCGAAGGTGGTGCCGTGTTTCTGCCGCGCGCTGAAGATGGTATAGTGTCTTAAACCTCCTAAAAGGATGAGTGATGTCCCCTAAATTTGGAACCTCTGGCCTGCGTGGTCTTGTTGTTGAGTTGACGGCTGAACTGGTCGCTGATCACGTGCAGGCGTTTATTGCGACATGCCCGACAGGCACGGGGCTCTTTGTGGGCCGCGATCTGCGCAAGTCGTCGCCTGACATTGCGGGTATGGTCGCAGGTGCTGCGCGCGGCGCGGGGCTTATGGTGACGGATTGCGGTGCGGTGCCGACCCCTGCGCTGGCGCTGGCGGCGATGAATGCGGGGGCGGCTGCGGTGATGGTGACGGGCAGTCACATTCCTGCCGACCGCAACGGGTTGAAATTCTACACCCCTGACGGCGAGATTAGCAAAGCCCATGAGGCGGCTATTTTAGGCGCTTTGGGCGTTATTAGTGACGCAAAGCAGGGGCCGGAAATTGTGCGCAATACCACGGCTGGCGCGCAATATGTGGCGCGTTATGTGACGGCTTACGGCGCGGCCTTGGACGGGTTGCGCATTGGGGTTTACAACCATTCGGCGGTTGGGCGTGATCTGCAACTGGAGATTTTTGCGGCCCTTGGTGCGGATGTGGTCGAGCTGGGGCGGGCCGATCATTTCATTCCGGTTGATACCGAAGCGGTTGATCCTGCGATCCGTGTGCAGTTGAAGGGGTGGGCTGTGGAGCATGGGTTGGATGCGATTGTATCGACTGACGGGGACGGGGACCGTCCTTTGATGACGGATGCGGCTGGCGAAGTCATTGTGGGCGATGTGTTGGGACAGATCACGGGGGCTGCCTTGGGGGCCACGGTTGCGGTGACGCCTGTGTCGTCCAACACAGGCGCTGAGGCGAAATTCCCGATGGTGGTCCGTACGCGCATTGGCTCGCCCTATGTGATTGCGGGCATGGAAAGTGTCGGGGGCGATGTGGTTGGCTATGAGGCGAATGGCGGTTTTTTGCTGGGTTTTGCAGCTCAGGGGCCTGTGGGCGTTTTACTGCCGCTGATGACCCGCGATGCGGTGTTGCCGCTGGTGGCCCCCTTGGCGCAGGCGTTGGCTGCTGGCGGATTGGCAGCGCTTGTGGCGGCCGAGCCTGCGCGGTTCACGGCGGCGGACCGTTTGCAAGAAGTGCCGACCGAAAAATCCCAAGCGTTGGTTGCAAAATTAGACACTAACACAAGCGAACGTGCGGTTTTTCTGGCGGGGCTTAATGGGGTCGAGCTGGGCGTTGACCGCACGGACGGGTTGCGCATGACGCTGGTGGATGGTCGTATTGTGCATCTACGCCCGTCCGGGAACGCGCCAGAACTGCGGCTTTATGTGGAGGCCGATAGCGGGGCTGCGGCGGCGGTTGCGTTGACGGCTGGATTGGCTGCGTTGCGGGATGCGTTGAGGCGGTAAGTAGGGACCCTTTGCAGTCGACAGGATTGGCCAAAAGAGATAGGCCACTGCAAATTGAGCTGTGTGCTCGCATGATCGGTTACTGTTGGAGATTGCAATGAAAGCGTTGGCTGTCACGGACCAGAGGTTTGAATATTCACCCTCTACGGAAGGTGTGACATTTGCTTTGGACGGCCAGACCTGGCTTGTGCTGATGCAACTTGAGGCGGACGATCGCTTTGGTAATGACGAAAAGCATAACGGTGCCTTTATGGTTGACCGTAACTTTCAACTGGATGGCAAAGCCCCGCGCGAACGAATTACGTTTGATAGCACGATCAACAGCTTTCCTGTTGATTTCTATGCAGATGCCGCCGGGTTGGCCGAGTTCGCTTTTGTCGCGAGATTGAATGCGACTGAGTGGCGGGTTCAGGTTTTCCAGCGTATCGGCGCCCGTATGCCGAAGCTGATTGCTGAACTGGACGGCAAAGGCCGGAGCAAAATTGCAGTACCGTTTGTGGCGGAAAAGACCAAAGGCGCGCGGATTTCAGTCTCTATTACCTACCGTGGCACATTGGAAAGTGACTTGTTGGGGTTTGCCACGACAGCACCTGCACAGATGGAGCCGATGGGCTTGTCTATCACCACATATGATAAACCGACGTATGTTTTGCATAACTTGGGCGTTATTCGTGCCTCGCGGGCCTATCAGGCGGGGCTGATTGATTTACTGATTGTGAATAACGGCAATCCCATTGCGGGGCTCCCCGAAGACGTGACCGTTGTAACGCCCGGAAACGTGGGTGGCACTGGCGGATTTCTGGCTGGAGCGGCGCATTTTCGCGCAAAAGCCCGCAAACATTTTGTGATCATGGATGATGATATTGTCATCCCCACAGACACTGTTGACCGCTTTTTTGCGCTGTCGTGTTTTGTCAAAGGGCATCACGTCGGATCGCTGGCCGAGATCGAGAATACGCCGGAACGGTTGGTGAAAGAACAAGGCGCTAATGTTTCACCGCGCCATGTGTTCGGGATCGATTTGATCAACCCTATGGTGAATATTCATGATAGGCAGCGCACTGATCTTTATGCGTATCGGGACTGTGACTATAGTGGCTGGTGGGCGTTGATGGTTGATTTAGACGCTGCTGCCAAAGTGAACCTGCCGTCTTATTATTTCATCAAACGTGATGACATTACCTTTGGGTATGAAAGCCGCCGCAATGGCACACCGACTGCGGTGTTTCCCAACATTTTGGTGGCCCATAGCGAAGAGGGCGCGGCCAGCTATATGTATTACGACGTCCGCAACGACCTTGTGATGCGGTCGCGCAATAATGACTTGCTGGGCATGTCCTTGAAGGGTCTTTCGCGTATTCTGGTGGCGAAGTTCCTGATCTACCGTTTGGAGGAACAGCGCATGTTCAATCAGGCTTTGGTTGATTACATGAAAGGCCCTGCGTTTCTGGCCTCAAGGCCTGTTGGCGATACATTGCGCGATGTGCGTGCGCTTGCTGGCGAAAGGATCGCAATTCCAGAGGGTAATCCTGTGATTATCAGTGACAAACATGTCTCTAAGGGGCGAATGGTTGCGGCGTGGTTCCGTCCATCTGCATGGCGTGTCCCTGACCCGCTGCCGTTGGTGCCTGCTGGTCACCGCGCCTGTGTCACCGAAATAGGTGGCTATATTGCAGTGTCGCCTTTCAGTAAGACAGGCATTGTTTACAAACGTAGCTTTGCGAATATCGCAGCTCTTGGGCGCGGGGCGTATTTGTTGACGCGCTTTGCGCTGACCCGCCAGAAAACCATAGCTCGTTATCAGGAGGCCAAATCATGAGCATGATTGATGATACTGCTATTTTGCTTTTGACGTGCAACGACTTTGAGGCGATGGAAATCGTTGTCGACAGGTTGTTGCGGACAACGCCTGTGCAGGTGCCGATTTATATTTTGTCAAATTGCCCGGGCTTGCCGGGTGCCAATGTTTGCGCAGATATGTCGCGTATGGCCAGTCAGGCGCATTATGGACGTGTGCGGTGCATCACACCAGATCAGTGCCAGCCTGCGTATTTTGGCATTCGTGACGGGATCGCAGAACATATCAACAAAACCTATATCGTTAAATTCGACGATGATGCGTTCCCGGTGCATGAGGGGTGGCTTGAAGAGCTGATTGAGACCTACGAGCGTCAGGATCCTGACCGGATTGCCTATGTGACAGGGCTTGTGAACAATAACCCATACGGGTTCTCCCGGTTGGTTCAATTACCTGAACTCAAAGATAAGTACCGCAAGATGATGGGGCAGCGACACGTTGCTGGTGCGCAGATCGCGCAATATGATGATGTGCGTGTTGTGGATGCAGGCGAGGCGCATCCGGGCAGTCACGGGTCGGTTTGGCAGCTACCGCAGCTGGCACGCTGGATCCATGAGGAAACGACATTGCAGCCTGAGCGCTTTAAAGAGTTGGTTTCGGGTTTGGGCGAGGTGCAGTTTGATCCCTCTGCCCGGTATTCTATTAACGTGATGCTGTTTCACCGTGACCTTTGGGCCGCGATTGATCATGGTGGCATTGATGATGAAGAGATGTTGAACATCTATTGTACCAAGAACGACAAGCAGATTGTCGTACGCGAGAACACGCCTTTTGTGCATCTCTACTTTGGTCCGCAAAAACAGTATTTGAAAGACTTGCTCCCTTTGGTGCGCGATACTTACGGGCCGCTGAATGCTGTCGCAGGGCACCCGCTTGTCGCCAATTGGGAATTGTTTAAAACGAACTATGCGCTGGACTTGTTGACCAGCCGAAAATAACAGGCCAAATATTTTATGATTATCTCACACCGATTCAAGACTGTTTTCGTACACATTCCCAAGAATGCAGGGACTGCAATCAGAACGGTTGTCGGCGCGGGCGATCCTGAAAGCGAGAATAGCTGGGGCTATCAGTTCTTGCCGCGGCTTTACCGGTTCGGGGATTCTGCGCATATTCCATTGGTCGATTTAGCGCCTGACAGATTGGGCTACGTCAACAGCTATGAATGTTTTGCGGTGCTACGTGATCCGTTGGAGCGATTTGTCTCTGCGACATCACAGCATTTTAGCCAACATAAATACAGGGTCCCGCGCACGCCTGCGCAAATCTTGAATGAACTCGACAGTATTCATATCCGTTATGACCCTGCATACATTCATTTTTGTCCGCAGCATTTCTATACCCACATCGGGGAACGGCAGGTGGTCAAGCATCTGTTCCAGATGGGCGACCCCGAGCTTCAAACAAAGACTTTGGACTTTCTGCGCGGTCGAGGCTTCCCTGTGAAACAAGCAAAAATTCCGCCCCAAAATCTTACACAGGGCAAAAAGTCGGCTCTTGGCGATGACTTTGACATGCAACGTTTCTATCAACTGTATAAACGCGACTATGATTTGTTCGGGTTTACCCCGCCTATTGCCCCGCAGGAGTTTCAGATCGATGCTGATGCGCAGTCGGAGCTTGATAAGCCCATCGACTTCTCATCTTACGACCAAGTGCATTTCCTTGACTATGATTTCAAACGGAACGGGTAGGGCTTAGCGCCCGATCGCTTGGTCCCAGAAACGGCGGCTGGTCATGTCATCATAGCTGTCGCGGTAGGCTTTGCGCAGGGTGCGGTGGGCCAGACACCAGCGCACCGTCAACCACGCACCACGCCTTAGGATGTGCAAAAACTGTCGTTTACTATGGACGACCTGATACCCGAGCTTTTCTTGATCGTTGTAGATATATGCGGTTGCAGCACCTTTTGTTGCCAGAAACTTGCCGCGATTTATAAGGGGTACGCAGACGCGGTCACCCAGATATTTGTAAAAGGGGATCAGGTGCCCTGCGAGCGTCATTTTTGTGAACAGCAGGCTTTGGTTCTTTGGCAGATCGCGCTGGGGATCAGCGGGGAGGGTGGTGTAGGGTTGCCAGCGTTCCGTCTGTGTCAGCGCGGAAAGAGTGGCGCGGCGCGCTTTCATGTCGATGTTTTGGCGGAAGAAATCAGGCCCTTGCAGCACATCGGACCATGACAACAATTGTGCCTGTGCGGTCTCGTAGTGCATCAACATGACCGATCGCAGGATCAGCCGAATGGCAATCCGTGCAGTGCCAAGCGCGCTAAGTTGCATCCCGTTTTGCACCAAATGCACGTGCAGGTGATAGCGTAAATCGAGGTAAGCGGTTTGTGGGCTGGCTTTTGCCGTAAAATCGTCTTGGATCGACACCACCCCGTTTAATGTTGCCATGCGAAACGGGTTGGACAGGGCAAAAGAGACGTCATCCCCGCGCACAAAGAACGGGAAGGCGAAGTGGGCGACGGACTTGATGGGAAACGCAAAATACCACCATCCGCCGTAGAACCCCAAGGGCTTTTCCTGAGCTACCGCGAGCTCCATTTGTGCGACTTTTTGTGGCTGTCGCAGGTCCGTCCCAAAAAATGCGGGATGGCAGGTTTCGTTGAAAACCGCCCCGTTTTCCCACAGTTGCCAAGGCCGTGTTGTAATCAGCATTGCCCCTGCCAAAGCCGTCGCCGGATCGCGCGCCACCGCAAGAAATGCGCAGGTCCTATGCAGGCTTTCGGTCTGGAACGTCGCATCATCATCCATGAACAAGACATGAGAGAAGCTGCCTTGATCTATCGCTGCACAAAGCCCGCGCGCAAAGCCACCCGCACCGCCAAGGTTGGGATTGCCCAGCAGGGTGATGCGCGGGTGATCTGGCAGTGTCAAACTTTGCCCGTTATCGATGATAAACAGATGCGCGCCGGGCAGGGTGGTTGGCTGGTCAAGCAGTGCGGCGATGCGGTTTGCGGTTTGTGTGACCTGTGCCTCACGTTTGAATGTGGTGATCACAAGGGCCAGTGTAACAGGACGGTATTGTGCGGGCTTTGGTGCGCCAAAATACCCGCCTGTAAGCTGACCCGAGGTGACGGCCGTGAGGGCGAACATGATCAAACCGGTGCCGCGCTGATGATCGATGTCGATGCAAAATCCGTCTGATGTCAGCGTGATCTGCTGGTCAACCAATGTGGTGTCGGTTGTGCCGTCGTGCAGCCAGACATGGAGGGTAAATTGACCATGTCCGGTTAAGTGCAGGTGCAGGCCGTCAAGGTGACAAAAATGGGTCCAGTTGCCAAGGTTGAACAGATTTACATAGGTGTCGAACCGTGCCGAGGCGCCTGCTGAATAATGCAACCCATCTGGCGTTAGGGCCACGTCACCGCTGGTATGGAGGTAAAGCTGTTCATCTGTTGGAATGTCTGCTTCGGGACAGGTGATCTGTTGTAAGATGATAGGGCTTTGCCGGGCGGTCATCGCTGTTCCAAGACCCGTTTATATTGGTCGCGTAAGAACAAAAGACCAAAGGCGGTTAAGATTAATCCAAATCCGTACCCGTATGCCAAGGACACATAACTGGCGTGATAGTTGGCGAAAAAACCTGTGCGGAGCAGGCCTGTGATATGCAGCAGTGGATTCCACCAGAGTATATTTTGCACCTCGCGTGGCATGTCTTCGTAGATGAAGATCACACCGGACGCCAGAAACAGTGGTCTGCTGAGGATGCTCCAGATAATACCCCAAACAGGCCAGATGCCGCGCAAGAGGCAATTCATGACCCCCACACCAAGCCCCAGAATGCCAACCATGATCAGGGCCTGTAAGACGGGAATAAGATCGAATGTCGTGCGTGTTTCAACGCTTAGGATGATGGCACCGGTCACAAGTGTGAACACCGTGACCGAGGTTAAGAAGTTCAAGATAAATCGCGCAAGAATAGCGTCCATCCACGTCACGCTGGGATAAGCCAGCAGGGGGCGTGAGTATTGTAACGCATAGGAGGTTTTGTCCTGAATGGATGCGTAGGTATCAAACGGCAGATAGCCGGTCGCGTAGAAAAAGAAAAAACTGACTCCCAATGCAGGGGAGTGAATCAGGAGAGAAAACGCAAGCGATAGTAAGAGGATGATCCCGACGGGTTGGATGATCGCCCAAAGATAACCGCCTGGCGAACGACCATAGGTCGCCTCCATCTCGCGCAAAACCAGCGCGGTGATTGTGCGCAGCGCACCAAAGCTTGGTGGCTTTAATGAGGGTTGCGGTAGCGAAGGTGACTTGGTGGTTTCCATAGATCTGGGCAAAGCACACCTAAGGCGTCGCGGCAAGTCGGGTTGTGAGACACAATGAAGGCCTGACCTATGTCGGATACTGCAACCGCTCGCATAAAGCGTGATATGATTTGCTGCTTTTACACATGTCGATGATATTTTCAGGCACGTCGCGGCGGTCGCGCAAGGCAAGCGTGATACCACTGCGCCCGCTGTCACCGGTGATACTGATGGAGGGGGCAATATCATGTAAATCATCACTGTTGGGCAGATCAAGACGCGTACACAGTGCTGCCATGGTGTCATCATGGTTGGTGATGAAATCTTCGTATTTAATGATCTGCTCGTCTGCGTAGGCATCCAGAAATGCCATGTAGCGTGATGCATAATTCTCGAGCGTGACGGGGATGAAGTTTGTAAATTTATTATGCAGCACCGACAGATAGGAATCGAGCGGATGGCGCACGGTCACCACCGACAACACGGCATAGTGCGGCGCGATCATCTGCTTGAGGGTGGGGCGGTCGGGAATGTCCGCGCCGATGCAAAAATGCGAATGGGCATGGTCGCGCAAAATCAACCGCTCGCCGCTGGCGCAGACCCTTTCATAGATCACTTTGAGACCACCCAGAAAAATGTCGATCTGGTCTTGTGGGTTTATGAACGGGTTTGCGTTGCGGTAGAGTAGCGCCAGATCAAGCGGATTAAAGCGGCCACCGGCCAGCGGGCTGAGCGGATCAACTTCGCTAAGCAGACGTGCGTTAGGCGTGGCTGCGAGAAACCGGCTCATCACGGTGCCACCCGTGCAGGCAAAATGGTGAATGGTGCGCACAGGGTTGGCCGTTTCCTGCGACACAGTGGCGCGCAGCTGTGCTGTAAGTTCTGTCAGGACCTGCGTTGTCTCCAGCGCATGTGGCGTATTTTTATTGCGTTGCAATGCATCCAGAACCGTGTCCAGCTTTGACACCAGTTGCGTTGCAGAATGTTCGGGGTCCACCATCACACAAAAATTCCTGTCTGCATCATGTCTTGGACGCTGCGGGCTTTTTACGGGCAGTCGTGGCCTTTTTTTGCGGCGGCACAGGTGCGTCCAATGCTGTGTCCAGCTTTTGTATCAGCGCAACAACCAAGGCATCTTGCGCGCGTTTCTCCTTTTGCAGTGTCTCGAAGCGCCCCTGCAATTCTTGCTGGTTGGACTGCAGACGGGTCTGGATACGCAACACCATTGTAAGCTCTGCGCGCAAGGAGAGAGCCTTTTTTTCCAGCGCTGCGGCTTGTGCGTCTGCTTGGCCCTGAGTGCGTTGTTTGTGTGCGGTATCAAGCTCTGCTTGTAGGGCTGTGTTTTCCTGCGTGAGCGTTTCGGCCTTGGCCGTGACGTCTTTGGTGAGGGTTGCTGCGGCTTGTGCGTCTTCCTGGGCCTGAGCGCGTTGTTTGTGTGCGGTATCGCGCTCTTCTTGCAGGGCTGTGTTTTTCTGCGTGAGCGTTTCGGCCTTGGCTGCGGCGTCTTTGGTGAGGGCTGCCGCGGCTTGAGCGTCTGCTTGGGCCTGAGCGCGTTGTTTGTGTGCGGTATCGCGTTCTGCTTGTAGGGCTGTGTTTTGCTGCGCGAGCGTCATACGGTCCTGTTCCAGCGCTGCGTTGTCTTTTTCGAGCTGGGCTATGCGATGGGCTTGATGGTCAAAGGTATATTCGCGCAGTTGCCAGTCGGCATTTTCAGTTTTTGCGCATGACTGTCTTTTTCGATATCCTGCGCTCTCGATCAGGGTGTCAATCTGCGTGATGTTGCGGCTGCCTTTGAAAAGGTCGTGTGCGGGCATTTTGACGGTCAGATGGGTGAAATGCAGGAGTGTACCGCTTGTGATAAAGGCTTCGAGAAGGGCGTATTCAATACCGGTGGTTTCCACCAACAATATGTGGGGCGCACCGTCGGGCAGATGCAGAGCCGCAAGCAGGTCGGTGGGGGTCAAGGTCTGCACCTCGGGCGCGGTTTCAAGCAGGGCACCAGGATAGATTTTAAACAGGTCTTGCGGTGCGGAAAAGCTGCTGAGATCAAAGAAGTTATAGATATTGAGTACCTGTCCCCCGCCTGTTGCCGTCTCCCCGCAGGCAAGGTGTTCTACCGACGGATGTGTT
>RCMY010009833.1_pt1 | contig 11918 bp, 10 predicted proteins | sample 2041341 | NCBI WGS metagenome assembly RCMY01 (sample SAMN09708234, study PRJNA481090) | Marine sediment metagenome, whole genome shotgun sequencing project.
TATTTGTATGCAGCTTCCTTATCCTCGGCTATGATCTTGCAAGGCTCAGCAACACCGGGGGTGTATGCAATTGCAAGGTCCTCTCTCGAATTAACCTTTGATTTAGCGATGGTTTCGAGTTTTCCGTTCCACTCTTCGTGGCATTTCAGTGCTTTTTCTTTATTATCCATGGTAATTCTCCCTCTAAAAATTCTTTTGAATAATCATAACATTGTAGGTGATTTAAATCAAGTAACTATGCAGATAACCGATTATATAAAAATATGATAAAAAATAAGAAATCGCTTTATATTTTTAAAGAAATGATGTATAATCAATAATTAATAATTCAAAAGTCAATTCAGGCGTTATTTCCCAATAGTTACACAGATATATTTGTTAAATAATATTGTTTAGACGAATTGAATAAATACTGTTATCAAATTTAAGGAGAAGACGAAATGGAACAGATGAGAGAAAAATATGAAAGTTTGTCGGCATTTGTGCTTAAGGATCTGGCGAAGGCAAGAGGAATTAAGGGCGTTTCATCACTGAAAAAGGGACAGATTATTGAAAGAATGCTCGAGGAGGATGCAAAAGAGGCTGAGGAGGCTGAGAAAAACGGTACAGCCGAGGAGCGCGCCAACTCTTTTAAAGATGATTATGCAGCACTCGACAGTGGAGAGGAGGCAGAAGGCATACTTGAGGTAATGCCGGAGGGCTTTGGATTTATCCGCTGTGATAATTATATGCCGGGAGATCATGATATTTATGTGGCACCTGCGCAGATACGCCGCTTCAATTTAAAGACAGGTGATATCGTAAAGGGTAATATGAAGGTGAAGTCTGAGCGTGAGAAATTCCAGGCTCTTTTATACCTGACCACTGTCAACGGATATACACCGGATGTAGCACTGAAGCGTACAAGCTTTGAGGATCTTGTGCCTATATTCCCGAATGAGAGACTGCGTCTCGAGAGACCCGGAGCAAGTGTTGCGATGAGAGTTGTAGATCTCATCTCTCCAATAGGAAAGGGACAGCGAGGCATGATTGTTTCACAGCCTAAGGCCGGAAAGACCACATTACTTAAAGAGGTTGCAAAGTCTGTCACTGTAAACAATCCTGAGATGCATCTTATTATTCTCCTTATTGATGAGAGACCGGAGGAGGTTACAGATATCAAGGAGGCTATAGAGGGGGACAATGTCGAGGTAATCTACTCTACATTTGATGAACTTCCTGAGCATCACAAGAGAGTGTCAGAGATGGTAATAGAGAGAGCAAAGCGCCTTGTAGAGCATGGTAATGATGTCATGATACTCCTTGACAGCATAACAAGGCTTGCAAGAGCTTACAATGTGACAGTTCCACCATCAGGCCGTACACTTTCAGGAGGACTTGATCCTGTAGCGCTTCATATGCCAAAGAGATTTTTCGGAGCAGCACGTAATATGAGAAACGGCGGCAGTCTGACAATACTTGCAACAGCTCTTGTTGATACTGGAAGCAAGATGGATGATGTAGTATTTGAGGAGTTCAAGGGAACAGGAAACATGGAGCTTGTACTCGACAGAAAGCTTTCCGAGAAGAGAATCTTCCCTGCTATAGATATAGTAAAATCAGGAACAAGGCGTGAGGATCTGCTCCTTGATGAGGATGAGCAGGCAGCAGTCGATAATATGCGTAAAGCCTTCAACGGCATGCGCTCTGATGAGGCTGTTGAGAACGTACTCAACATGTTTGCACACACAAAGAGCAACAAGGAATTTGTTAATCTTGTAAAGAAAAACAGAATTTTATAAAAATGTCTTGCAATTGACAGATTCATGTGCTACAATAATTAAGCTGTTTATCGGGATGTAAACGGACGCAACGTGTCGCTCTTGCAGCAAGTATCATATGCGGATCGGGCATACGGGTATAAAGAGTGAAGCTAAAGAAATACGATAAGAATATAAAAGAGGTGAAAATCATGAGAGAAGGAATCCATCCAGATTATTATCAGGCAACTGTTACATGTAACTGTGGTAACACATTCGTTACAGGATCTACAAAGCCGGAGATCCACGTAGAGATTTGCTCAAAGTGCCATCCATTCTACACAGGTCAGCAGAAAGCTAACCAGGCTCGTGGACGTATTGAGCAGTTCAATAAGAAATATGGTATGAAATAGAATCATATAGTTACTTGAAAGGTTGAGGTTGCAATATACCTCAACCTTTTTTGGAATATAGAGAGGTTTTATGAAGTATTCAGGTATTGGCGGTCAGGCTGTCATGGAGGGCGTAATGATGCAGAACAAGGACACATACGCAGTAGCCGTGAGAAAGCCTGACCATGAAATAGATGTCAAGGTGTCAAAGCGTAAGAATTCAAAGACGCTTGATGCAGTTAGAAAGATTCCTATTTTAAGAGGTGTGGTGAGCTTTGTCGATTCGCTTTATCTGGGCATGAGCACACTGATGTATTCAGCGTCATTTTTCGAGGACGAGGATGATGAAGGTACCTTGGCTTCAAAGAAAAAGGAAAAGGAAGAAGAACTCACAGCGGAAGAAAAGAAAAAAAGGGCTGCCAAAGAAAAGAAACAGGAAAATGCCATGCTTGGAGGTACAGTGGTACTGTCAATTGTCATAGCACTCGCGCTGTTTTTTGCATTGCCGTATTTCCTTTCAGGGTTTTTTAAAAAGGTGATAAGCTCACAGATGCTCATAGCGTTCATAGAGGGCGTTATCAGACTGGCAATATTTCTGGGGTATATAGCAATTATATCGCTGACCCCTGATATTAAGCGCACATTTATGTATCACGGCTCTGAGCATAAATGCATCAACTGCATAGAGCACGGCCTGCCTCTTACAGTGGAAAATGTGAGAAAAAGCTCAAAGCATCACAAGCGCTGCGGTACAAGCTTTCTGCTTATAGTAATGCTCATAAGCATATTGTTTTTCATGTTTATCCGTGTGGATTCAAAGCCGCTGCAGTTATTGTTACGACTTGTGCTTATTCCTGTAATCGCAGGTGTATCTTATGAGTTTATCAGACTTGCGGGCAGATATGACAATCCGGTTGTCAACATGCTTAGTGTCCCTGGGCTTTTAATGCAGCGAATGACCACAAAGGAGCCGGATGATGAAATGATAGAGGTTGGCATCGCATCGGTTGAGGCCGTGTTTGACTGGAAGAAATGGCAGGAGGAAAACAATGTGTGTGCACATTGACCGCCGGATAGAAGGTATATATGACATATAGAGAAGCAATTTTACTTGGGGAAAGCATATTACAAAAAGCAAAGATAGTTGATGCAAAAAACGATGCATGGCTGCTTTTAGCCATGGCATGCAGGATAAATCACACATATTACTATGTGCATATGGATGAGGAAATGTCGCAGGAGCAGATAAGGGAATATCAAGCATTGCTGAGTAAGCGCGCTGAGCGTATTCCGCTCCAGTACATAGTCGGAGAGCAGGAGTTTATGGGACTCAAATTCCGTGTGAACAGCAATGTGCTCATACCGCGTCAGGATACAGAGACTCTTGTGGAGGAGGCACTCAAGGTGATAGAGCCGGGTATGAGAGTGCTTGATATGTGTACAGGAAGCGGCTGCATAATTATAAGCATCTTAAAGAACACGACTAATGTGGACGGTGCAGCCTGTGATATCTCAAAGCAGGCGCTCAATGTGGCAAAGGAAAACGCAAGGCTTAACGGCGTGTTTGTTGATTTTGAGAGAAGCGATCTGTTTGAGCATGTCGATGAGATGTATGATGTGATAGTATCCAATCCACCATATATAAGAAGCGACGAGATACCGCATCTGATGCCGGAGGTGTCGGTATTTGAGCCGCATGAGGCTCTTGACGGCTCTGAGGATGGACTTTTATTTTACAGGCGCATCATAAAGGATTGCAGGGCAAATCTAAAGCCACAGGGCAGGCTGCTTTTTGAGATAGGCTGTGACCAGGGCAGACAGGTGTCAGAGATGATGCAGTTTGCCGGATTTAGCGATGTACATGTGATAAAGGACCTGGCGGGAAATGACAGGGTAGTATCGGGAGTGTATGACAGCAAGGAGGAAAAACATGTTTGATAAGTTAGAAGATCTTATACACCATTATGAAGAGCTGATGAATCTGCTCAGCGAGCCGGATGTGGCAAATGATGCAAACAGATTTAAAAAGCTTATGAAGGAGCAGAGTGACCTTGCTCCTATAGTTGAGACATATAAGAAATATAAAGAGTGCAAGCAGAATATCGAGGATTCACTGGCTATTTTGGATGAGGAATCAGATGAAGAGATGAGAGAGCTCGCAAAGGAAGAGCTTAAGGATTCAAAGGAGCAGGTGGAGGAGCTTGAGAAGGAGCTTAAAATACTTCTTCTGCCAAAGGACCCTAACGATGACAAGAACGTAATCGTCGAAATCCGTGCCGGTGCAGGCGGAGAGGAAGCAGCACTTTTTGCAGCGGAAATCTACCGTATGTATGTGCACTACGCAGAGAACAGAGGCTGGAAGGTGGAGACACTTGATGCCGATGAGACAGGAATCGGCGGTATGAAGTCTGTCGAGTTCATGGTAAAGGGCTCAGGTGCATACTCTATCCTAAAGTATGAGTCGGGAGTACACCGTGTGCAGCGAGTGCCTGAGACAGAGTCGCAGGGACGTATCCAGACCTCTACATGCTCAGTTGCTGTAATGCCTGAGGCAGAGGATGTGGATGTCAAGATTGATGACAAGGATATCCGAATTGACGTAATGCGTGCTTCCGGAAACGGTGGACAGTGTGTCAACACAACAGATTCAGCAGTCCGACTGACACATTATCCAACAGGTATTGTCATCTACAGTCAGACTGAGAAGTCACAGATACAGAACAAGGAAAAGGCTTTTGCACTTCTTCGTACAAAGCTCTATGACATGGAGCTTCAGAAGAAGCAGGATGCAGAGGCAGAGGAGAGACGAAGCCAGATCGGTACAGGAGACCGTGCTGAGAAGATTCGTACCTACAACTTCCCACAGGGACGTGTGACAGATCACAGAATCAATCTGACACTCTATAAGCTTGACAAGATTCTTAACGGAGATATCCAGGAAATAATTGATGCCTGTATCGCAGCCGACCAGGCGAAGAAGTTAAGCAACATGGAGCATGATGCATAAATATTTGGTATAAAAGAGTCTGAGAAAATCAGGCTCTTTTATTTTATAAACTAATATGATATAATTGTGAATAAATATTTATACAGAAATGAGGAATAATATGAAATCCATTAAGAAAAAACCGATTATGATTTTGCTTATGGCAGCATTAATGGCCACATTCATTGTTGGCTTATGCGCATGCGGCAAAAGCGACAGCAAAAAGGTCGCTTGTGTGGACGATCTGGAGGGCGCAAAAATAGGTGTCCAGCTCGGTACCACAGGAGATATCTATGTATCTGATTATGAGAACGACGGTTCAGGCACCAAGGTAGAGAGATACAACAAGGGTGCTGATGCAGTCCAGGCATTAAAGGTCGGCAAGATTGACTGCGTGGTTATTGATGAGCAGCCGGCACTTGCCTTTGTAAAAGAAAACAAAGGACTTAAGATACTGGACGAGGAGTTTACCAACGAGGACTATGCATTCTGCCTGAAAAAGGGTAATACAGAGCTTCGCGACAAGGTAAACACTGCGCTTGAAAAGCTGCAGCAGGATGGAACAGTTCAGAGCATCATCGACAACTATATCGGCTCTGAGGATCAGGTGGGAAAGACTCCATACGTGAAGAAGGACATTGACAGGTCAAACGGTACACTTAAGGTAGGAACCAATGCAGAGTTCCCTCCATATGAGTACTATGAGGACAACAAGGTCACAGGAATTGATATGGATATCATGCAGGCCATAGCCGATGAGCTTGGCATGGATATGCAGGTAGAGGATATGCAGTTTGACGCAATCATTGCCGCTGTATCATCAGGCAAGGTGGATGTCGGAGCAGCAGGCTTTACAGTGACAGAGGACAGACAGAAAAATGTTGATTTTACCGATACGTATATCACCACAAAGCAGGAGATTATCGTAAAAGACAGCCAGTCGGGTTCTTCAATCGGTATAAAGGAAAAGCTCTATGACAACTTTGTCAAGGACAATCGTTACATGTATATCGTAAAGGGTCTTGGCAATACAATAGTTATCACAATATTTGCCGTAATGCTTGGTATTGTGCTGGGATTTTTAATTGCGATAGTCAGAACCAGCCATGACAGAAACGGCGGTCTTGCCATATTAAACGGAATTTGCAAGGCATACCTGACCATCATCAGGGGAACACCTGTCATGATACAGCTTCTTATTATATACTATGTAGTGCTTGCATCTGTGACCAACAAGATACTTGTAGCAGTCATTGCTTTCGGCCTCAACTCAGCTGCATATGTGGCAGAGATTGTGCGTTCAGGAATCATGTCTGTAGATATAGGACAGTTTGAGGCAGGACGAAGCTTAGGACTCAATTACAGACAGACCATGAAGCTTGTTATCATACCGCAGGCTGTCAAAAATATACTTCCGGCGCTGCTTAACGAGTTTATCAGCCTCCTGAAGGAGACATCAATCAGTGGTTATATTGGTATGATGGATCTGACAAAGGGTGGAGATATCATACGAAGCAACACATACGAGGCATTTATACCGCTTATTGCTGTAGCCCTTATTTATCTGGTTATAGTGATGCTTTTAAGCCACGGAGTAAGCAAACTTGAGAGGAGACTGAGAAGCAATGAAAGATAATAACGTGATACTAGAGGTAAAAGACCTGCACAAGAGTTTTGGAGAGCAGGAGGTATTAAAGGGCATAAGCACAGAGGTAAACAGAGGGGATGTAATTGCCATCATCGGACCGTCAGGCTGTGGAAAGTCTACATTTTTACGCTCCCTCAATCTGCTCGAGATACCTACATCAGGACAAATCCTTTTTGAAGGAACAGACCTGACAGACAAGTCGACAGACATCAATGTGACCAGACAGAAAATCGGCATGGTTTTCCAGCAGTTCAATCTGTTTGCCAACATGACAATAAAAGCAAATATCATGCTCGCACCGGTGAAGCTTGGTGTGATGACGAAGGATGAGGCATCAAAGAAGGCAGATGAGCTTCTCACCAGAATAGGTCTCCTCGATAAGGCAGATGCATATCCGGCGCAGCTTTCCGGAGGACAGAAGCAGAGAGTGGCAATTATCCGTTCACTTGCTATGAATCCTGATGTCATACTGTTTGATGAGCCTACATCGGCACTTGACCCTGAGATGGTAGGTGAGGTGCTTTCAGTAATGAAGGAGCTTGCAGAGGCAGGCATGACAATGGTAGTCGTGACACATGAGATGGGCTTTGCCAGAGAAGTGGCCAACAGAGTGATGTTCATCAATGAGGGTACCATAGCTGAGGAGGGCACACCTGAGGAAGTATTTGGCGCACCAAAGAGTGAGAGATTACAGGAATTTTTGTCAAGAGTGTTATAGGAGAAATAAAGCATGGCATCAAAATACTATGCAGTAAAAAAGGGAAAGGTTCCCGGGATATATTTCAACTGGAATGATTGCAAAGCAATGGTTGACGGATATCGATATCAGGGAGCAGTGTATAAAAGCTTTAAGACGATAGAAGAGGCAGAAAAATTTATTAACGGAGAGAAAATTATTGCCGGAGAGAAAACTATTACAGGTATGAAATCATCCGGCGAAAATAGTACATATGCGTTTGTGGACGGCTCCTTCAACAAGGCCACACACACCTATGGCTATGGCGGATTTCTTGTGACTGACAATGAAAAATACGTGCTGCAGGGAGCGGATGACGATGCCGAGATGGCCACAATGCGCAACGTAGCCGGAGAGATAAAGGGCGCGGAGGCTGCCGTAAAAAAGGCTATAGAGCTTGGAATTAATGAACTGGTCATATACTATGACTACAAGGGCATAGAGATGTGGGCCACAGGGGACTGGAATCGAAACAAGGCAGGCACTATAGCTTATCACGAATACATCATGTCAGTTAAGGATAAAATAAAGCTTACTTTTGTAAAGGTAAAAGGACACTCAGGAGTAGAGGGCAACGAAGAGGCAGATAAGCTCGCCAAGCAGGCTGTGGGGATACTGTAGCAGTTTCCCACATAAAAGAAACAATAATATAGCATAACAGGAGAAAAAATGAGCATATTCAATGTAGAACTCAAAAAAGTAGTAGATGACACATATGATATTGAGATAGGCTACAACCTCTCAGACACCCTTGTATCTGACCTGGAAAATGGTCTTGTGGGCAAGATAAAGAAATTTGCAGTGATTACAGATACAAATGTGCGTGATTCTTATGCTCTTCCAATCTGTGAGAAGATAAAGCATGCGGGATACTCAGTGGATTTGTTTGTTTTCCCGGCTGGGGAAAAGAGTAAGTCACGTGAGACAAAGGCAAAGATAGAGGATGCCATGCTTAAAAAGGGGTACAGAAGAGACTGCTGTATTATTGCAGTCGGTGGAGGTGTGGTAACCGACTTATCGGGCTTTATTGCAGGAACATACGGCAGAGGAGTGCCGTTTATCAATTATGCAACCACCCTTCTGGCGGCGGCAGATGCATCGGTAGGTGGAAAAACAGCAATTGATACACCTCTTGCTACCAACACCATAGGTCTGTTCAATCAGCCCAAAAAGGTATATATAGACATAGCTGCCTGGAAAACACTGCCACAGCGCCAGATGGCAAGCGGTATGGCAGAGACCATCAAGCATGCATGCTTAGGCAGCGAGGATATGTTTGAATTTATAGAGGAAAATCTGGATGATATATATTCATTCAGGAAATTTGCATGTGAGTATATCGCAGAAAATAACTGCCGTATCAAGTACAATGTGGTCATGAAGGATGAGCGAGAGGCGGGACTTCGCGAAACCTTAAATCTGGGCCACACAGTAGGCCGGGCAATCGAGACAGTCAGCGACTACAAGCTGTTGCATGGAGAGGCACTGTCGATTGGAATGGCAGCACAGGCACTTATGTCAGCACGGCTTGGCTATATGTCAGAGGAGCAGGCAGAGCGCGTGATAAAGCTCTATGAGAGAGCCGGTCTTCCGACACGTATACCTGACTATATAGACAGGGAAGAACTTGTAAAGAAACTCTACACCGATAAAAAGGTGAGAGACGGCAAGCTGCGCTTCGTGCTCCAAAAGGGCATAGGAGCCACTGTTGAGTTTGCGCCAGGAGTGTATGCAAAGCCTATAGAGGAAAGTCTGGCACGAGAAATTATAATGGAGCTGTAGATTAAATAATTACAACCCCATGTGTAAACTCATTTTGCTGTGAATGACACAGTCTGCCATACAAATCAGCGGCAAAAATATCCATGGAAATAAGCTCGTACGGAGCATCAGCGACTTTTGTAATAATAGGCGTTGATGCTCTTTTTTTGAGGAGATGCATAAGCTCTCCTGATGATTTTTTGAAACCGAGTATGCGCAGATAAGGATTATCCATACATATATTAAAATCATCATTCTCAATACCAAGTAAAATATGCGTGAGAACCCTTGAAATACGCGTATAAGTCAGATTTTTACTCTTCAGTAAGTTACAAAACTGCGTAAAACTTTCATATTTATAAATATTTTTAACTATCTTTGCAGAAAGCTCCTTTGTGCAGTCTGCATACTGCGCAAAGCCTTTATCCTTCCCAGTCAGCAGGCGATAGTAAAGCATTTCAGAAATATCATCCGGAAACACAATATGACCGCCTAAAATACAATTGACAAGAATATCGGCGCAGTCTGATGGCATTAGCTGACTGAACTTTGTGGAAATCCATGAATTATCAAGCTGCGTATTAGTAATAGTGTTGTGTTTGTCTATATCAATTAAGGTCGAAATCACCCCGCGCACAGCTGTAGCGGAAGAAAACTCACTTGTCGAATCCGTGCTGTGATATCCTTCACCGACGCGCTGAATTGGAAATCCTGTAATATCACAGTCCATCAAAGCCTTCTCATACTCAATGGCCAGAATATTATTGGGTGAAGCTATGAAAGCATCTATTTTCTCGGAAGCACTGTCATAGGTATCTCGAAAATATTCACATAGCGCTCTGCTCCTGGCCGCAGGAAAGCTCATCCCGCCCTGAATCAGCCTGGCAAGAGAGGTGGAATACTCAGAAGGCGGATTCTTAAGCACGCCAGCCACAAGCTTTGTAAGTTCATGGTCCACAGACTCCACACCATAGCACAGCATGTCCACCACACCTGTGTTTTTGAGTACACTGACTCCGCCACCGGCAAAAAACTCGGCAGAAGCAGTGGCAAAGACCGATGGAAGCTCAAGCACCAGGTCGGCACCGCTCAAAAGCGCCATGCGTGTGCGCTCGTATTTGTCAATGATGGCAGGCTCACCTCTTTGCACGAAATCACCGCTCATTACTACGACGATATAATCAGCAGATGTCTGCCTTTTAATCTGCTCTAGCTGATATTTGTGCCCATTGTGGAATGGATTGTATTCGGTAATCACACCTGCGACCTTCATGTTTTGCTGCTCCTTTAATCAATAATGTTTTTTTTAGAGTTCAAAACCATAATACCACAAAAACACCCTTGTCGCATTTGAAAAATAAGTTTATACTAACAATAGTATTGTAATTTTAAACCAAAGGAGACAAAACAATGAATGTATTAGTAATTAATTGCGGTAGTTCATCACTGAAATACCAGCTCATCAATTCAGATTCAGAGGAGGTACTTGCAAAAGGACTCTGCGAGAGAATCGGAATCGATGGCAGACTCGTATATCAGAAAGAGGGTCTTGATAAGGAAATCACAGAGGCACCTATGCCAACACATAAAGAGGCCATCCAGATGGTACTCGATGCACTTGTAAATCCAAAGACAGGCGCAGTAAAATCACTTGCAGAGATCGATGCAGTAGGACATCGTGTAGTGCACGGTGGAGAGAAGTTCTCAGACTCAGTAGTCATCACAGAGGAAGTAATAGCACAGGTAGAGGAGTGCAACGACCTCGCACCTCTTCACAACCCTGCCAACATCATCGGAATCAGAGCATGCCAGGCACTTATGCCAAACGTACCAATGGTAGGAGTATTTGATACAGCCTTCCATCAGACAATGCCTGAGAAAGCATATCTCTACGGCCTTCCATATGAGTACTATGAGAAGTACAAGGTAAGAAGATACGGCTTCCACGGCACAAGCCACAGCTTCGTATCAAAGGAGGCAGCAAGCTACCTTGGAATGGACTTAAACAACTCAAAGATTATCGTAGCACACCTTGGAAACGGAGCTTCAGTCAGCGCAGTATTAAACGGTAAATGCGTAGATACATCAATGGGACTTACACCACTTGAGGGACTCGTAATGGGAACACGTTCAGGTGATATCGACCCATCAATCATGGAGTTCATCGCAAAGAAAGAAAATCTCGACATCGATGGTGTTATGGATGTGCTCAACAAGAAGTCAGGAGTAGCCGGCATGTCAGGAGTATCAAGTGACTTCAGAGACCTTGAGGCAGCCTACAATGAGGGCAACGAGCGTGCCATCGCAGCAGTAGAGGTATTCAGCTACAGGGTAGCAAAATACATCGGAGCATATGCAGCAGCAATGAACGGAGTAGATGCTATCGCATTCACAGCAGGAATCGGTGAGAACACAAGCTTTGTAAGAGAAAAAATCATGGCATATTTAGGTTACCTTGGTATAAAGATCGACCGTGTAACAAACGACAAGACACGCGGCGTGGAGGCACTTATCTCAACAGCAGATTCAAGCGTAAAGGTATGCGTCATCCCTACAAACGAGGAGCTTGCAATCTGCCGTGAGACAGTAAAGCTTGTTGGCTAATAAAAAGCAAAAAGTTGTGGATAAATTATAAAATTTTGTTGACAAACACCAC